>JAEIGA010008227.1_pt1 | contig 15801 bp, 23 predicted proteins | sample 9270691 | NCBI WGS metagenome assembly JAEIGA01 (sample SAMN17057246, study PRJNA624740) | gut metagenome | biome: biome; isolation source: fecal sample | host: Bos grunniens | place: China: Xizang | collected 2019
ATCGAGCGGCTGTGTGAGGACTACTGGGACGAGGAGGGCTGACACATGATTGGATTTATCATCGATCTTGTGCTGGGTTGTTGGTTTTGCGTGATGGTGGGTGCGGCTGTCATGCTGTCGAGAGACTATGACAGGCGGCACAGAGAGGAGGACAACAATGACTGACATGGTATACTGCCCTATCTGTGGGATGGGCTTTGACGCAAATTACGCGGAGGGCGAGATGGAAATCTGTCCGTACTGCGAAAAAGAGAGGGAGGCGCGTGGTGATGGCTAAGACCGCGGTGCCTACGGAAACCGCCGAGCAGCAAACGCTTTTCCGTTGGGCTGAAATGCAAAAGGGTAAATACCCAGAACTCGCCTTGCTGTTCCATATCTCCAACGAGGGTAAAAGAAATCCCAGCAGGGCGAAAGCCGAGGGTATCAAGGCCGGTGTACCGGATCTGTGCTTGCCGGTGCCTCGCGGCCCGTATCACGGGGCGTACATCGAAATGAAGCGAAGAAGGGGCGGCGCGGTCTCCGAGGCGCAAGAGGAATGGCTGACCGCTTTGGAGTGCCAAGGCTATGCGGTGACCGTGTGTAAAGGTTGGGAAGAAGCCGCAAAGTTTATCAAAAAGTATTTGGAGGGCGATTGATTATGAGCAGAGAAATGGGCATAGCTATTAACCGCCTGCGTGATCACAGTTCCCGTGTTGTTGCGCTTGACACTATCCCGGAGCAGATTAAGACGTTGGAGCTGCAATACGGTGCGATCCGCTCCGCAACGACGGACAGCGAGCCGGTATCTGGCGGCACAAACCGCAGAGAGGATATGCTGGTAGACAACATTCTCAAGCGGGAAACGCTGAGGAGTAACCTTGAAATCGCAAAGCGTGAGATCGAGGTCACCAAAAGGGCGCTTGCGGCATTGAGCGAGGACGAGCGCCGAATTTTGGAGCTGTTCTACATCAACCGCCAGCACGGCTATATTGACCGGCTGTGCGACGAACTGTGCGTGGAGCGTTCCCGGGTCTATACCCTCAAGGACGAGGCCCTGCGGAAGTTCTGCCTTGCAACGTGCGGCGTGGTCGATCTGTAAAGACTGGATTTTTTGAGGACGAATTATCAAAAAATCCGTGATACAATGGTATCATGTAGAAAGAGGGCACGGGGGGCGAGTATAACCGTGACCCTCTTTTTGCATTGGCGCGTGAGCAAAGCCAACAAACTCACAATAACGGGGCGAAAGCTCCGTTACGGGGTGTTGATGATAGATCACAGCGCGGGGCAGGGCCGCAACACCCCATCAATACATAAAACGAAGGTGTGGTGAACATGGCTGCACGGCTGACGGATAAGCAACGAAAGAAGATCATTGCGGACTATATCGAGCTGGGCAACTACAGAGCCACGGCCCGAAAAAATAGGGTCGCTACGGACACGGTTAAGCGTATCGTTTTGAAAGATACGACGGTAGTACAAAAAGCGACAGAAAAAAGGGAAGAAAATACCCGCGACATGCTGGAATACATGGAAAGCCGTAGAGAACAGGCGCAGGGAGTTATCGACTTGTACCTTGCCGCGCTTGCAGATCCTACGAAATTGGAACTCGCGACACTCTCCCAGATTGCAACGGCGCTGGGCATTGTGGTAGACAAGTTCACCAAGACGGCAGAGACGCACGACAAGCCCGGTATCATGGACAAGATTGTGGAGGCGGTGAAAAACATTGAGTGATATGTTTTCGCCAAAGCAAGCCGAGTTTATCCGCGCATTGAAACGCGACGAACTGGGTCGTATCAATATCCTTGAGGGATCTGTGCGTTCCGGTAAGACATGGATCACGCTTGTGGTGTGGGCCTTGTGGGTAGCTACAATGCCCAAGGACGCGCAATATCTCATGGTCGCAAAAACAATTACCTCCCTCAAACGCAACTGTCTCGACCTATTGCAGAGCCTTGTGGGTGAAAAGAACTTCAAGTACAACACAAGCGCAAAAGAGGGAAAGCTGTTCGGGCGCACCGTTTACCTTGAGGGTGTAAACGATGTACGCGCCGAGGGTAAGATACGAGGTATGACGCTACAGGGCGCATACTGTGACGAGCTTACGCTGTTCACAGAGGACTTTTTCACAATGCTGCTGTCCCGTCTATCCATGCCGGGTGCGAAGCTGTTCGGCAGCACCAACCCCGACACGCCGGGACATTGGTTGAACGTTAAGTACCTCAAGCGTGGCGCGGATCTGGACTTGTACCAGCGCAAATTCCTTATTGACGACAACCCCTATCTCGACCCGGCCTATATTGAAAACCTCAAAAAGGAATATACGGGCGTTTTCTACAAGCGGTTTATTCTTGGCGAGTGGGTGGTGGCTGACGGCCTGTGCTTTGAGCAGTTTGCCAATAACCCGGAACGCTGGGTGCGGGATAAGGTGGACACGGATATGCCCATTGATTTTATCAGCATAGGCGTGGACTTCGGCGGCGTTGCATCAAAGACAACGTTTGTTGCCGAGGCTTTCCACAGAAACTTTTCCAAGCTGGGTATTATCAAGGACTACAAACTGGACGGTGCAAAAGGCACCATTGACGCGGACAGGCTCAACAATGAGTTTGTCCGCTTTGTTCGTTCTGTGCAAGCGGAATATAACGCCCCTGTGCGGTATGCGTTTTGCGATAGCGCCGAGCAGTACCTTATTACCGGCTTGCGGAAAGCATGCAAGGCTGCGGGTCTGCCGCTCCAAGTGGGCGACAGCGAAAAGGGCCGCATCATAGACCGTATCATTTGCATGAATACGTTGCTTAACACGGATCGCGTTTACGTCCTTCGCTCTTGCGAACAATCCATGAACGCGTTGCGGGCTGCTATGTGGGATAAGAAAGCGGCAGAGAAGGGCGTAGAGCGACGGCTTGACGACTTTAGCACAGACATTGACACATGCGACGGAATAGAGTACGGGTTTTCCCGCTTTATTCCCAAGCTGACCCCAAAGACATAACGGAAAGACGGTGACTAAATGGCAAACTACAGCGACGTGATCGGACTGGCCTGCGGATATCTGGAAAGGAAATTCGGGGGCAAGCTGGATACGGAATACTACAGCGTCATTAGGACGTGGCGCGACTGGTGGCGCGGCTATGTAAAAGAGGCGCACAGCTACAAGGAAATGGGCGTGGATGGTGCGCCCCGTGAACGCAGGGTGTACTCGTTCGGCATGGCAAAGCGCGTTTCCGAGGATTGGGCGGCTCTGCTGTTGAACGAAAAGACCACGCTTTCCATTGAGGACAAGGCAACGTCCGAATGGTTGCAGGGTGAGGATGGCACGGGCGGCGTGTTGGGCGAGACGAATTTCTGGGCCGAGGGCAACGAACTGGTAGAAAAGGCGTTTGCAATCGGCACCGGCGCTTTCGTTGCCAGAGCTGACGGCGCAATGGTGTCCGAAAGCGGTAAGGTTATCCCGGACGGCAAGTGCAAGGCCTCCGTGGAATACCTCGACGCATTGAGCATTATTCCCCTTTCTATTGAGCGCTCCAAGATCACCGAGGCGGCTTTCGTGTCGGAGTTCAAGCGCAAGGGCAAGACTTGCGTATACATTGAGACACACACGCGGAACGAGGCTGGCAACTACCAGATCGAGAACGAGTATTTTGTGATTGATGGCGGCTCGCTGAAAAAGGAGGATCTGCCCGAGGGTATTGCACCCGTGATCGACACCGGGTCTCCGCGCCCGTGGTTTGCTCTGGTCTATCCCAACGTTGCGGTCAACAATGAGCATTGCAACGGTCTGGGCATGAGCGTATACGCCAACGCTACCGACAATCTGCTGGCTGTTGATATCGCCTTTAACAACTTCGTCAAGGACTTCAAACTTGGCGGCAAGAAGGTGTTTTACAACAAGGATATGCTGAAAACCAACGGCGAGGGTAAGACGATCACCCCCGACGATGTGGTGCAGCAGCTCTTCCAGATGGTTGGCGACGGCATGGACTTTGATGCAAAGACCATGGTGCAAGAGTTCAACCCGTCCCTCCGTGTACAGGAGAACAAGGACGGCGTACAGGCACAGCTCGACTACCTTTCCTTCAAGTGTGGCATGGGTACGAAGCGTTACCAGTTCACCGCTGCCGGCGTAAAAACGGCAACGGAGTACAGCGGCGAACGACAGGAGCTTGTACAGCATGCATGCAAGCACATGATCGTCATTGAAAGCGCGATCAAGACGCTGTGTGCGGCGTTGCTGTATATCGGCAAGGAATTTTGCGGCGCACCCGTTGACCCCGATGCGAACGTTGTGGTGGCCTTTGAGGATGGATTTATCATCGACACGCAGGCCGCAAAAGAACAGGATCGTATCGACGTGCGCGACGGTCTCATGTTGCCGTGGGAATATCGCGTTAAGTGGTACGGCGAGGACGAGAACACCGCCAAGGCCGTACTTGAGGGTCTACAGACCGCACAAGAGAATCCGTTCGGGTTTATGGCGTAAGGGGGTGTAAGGCATGGGCCTTGACCCCAAATTTTTGGACAGCCTGCCGAATACGCTTATTGACCTCTACGGGCAAGTGGAGATCGACATACTGGCGGATATGGCGCGGCGCATTTCCTCATACGACTACTTCATACCGGCGGCGCAGCACCAAAACCAAAAGCTGCAAGAACTGGGTATGATGCAAGAGGAAATCATAAAGCGCCTGTCGGCTCTTACCGGGCGGACGCAAGCGGAGATCGTTGCCCTGCTTACCGAAGCGGGCGAACAGGCCGTTGCCGATGATCTGGAATATTACAAGGCCGCAGACGTGTACGCACCCGACAAGGTGGACACCGAGGCATTGTATGAACAGCTCAACTCCGGTCTTATCCAGACAGAGGGCGCTTTTAAGAACATTACCCGCACAACGGCGAGGACGGGCGCTGGACAGCTTATTGACGCACTCGACAGAGCGTGGTTGCAGATCAATACCGGCGCGTTTGACTACAACACGGCGATCCGCAGAGCCATTACAGACGTTGCGGACAAGGGACTTGGTGCTGTCAAATATCCCTCCGGGCGTGTGGACAGCATCGAGGTTGCCGTGCGTCGTGCCGTTGTCACAGGAGCCAACCAGACGGCGGCAAAGACGCAAGAGAAACTTGCCGACCAGTTAGGGGTTGAGCTTGTGGAAGTAACCGCACACGGCGGCGCACGACCCGAGCATGCCAAGTGGCAGGGCCGCGTATTTTCGCGCAAGGGCGACGTTGAGATCGACGGCGTCAAGTATAAGGACTTACGCAAAGCGACCCGCTACGGCTATGCTGACGGCCTGTGCGGTGTAAACTGCCGCCATAACTTCCACCCCTATGTTCCGGGAACTTCCCGCGCATGGAGTGACAAGGAACTGGCGAAGCTGGAAGAAAAGAACATCGAGTACAACGGCAAGAAACTGACCGAGTACGAAGCCAGCCAAGTGCAGCGCAAAATGGAAAGGACTATTCGTCGATGGAAACGCGAAAACGCAGCTCTAAAGGCGGCCGGACTTGACGCCACGCAGAGCGCAGTAAAAATCCGTAGCTGGGAAGAATCACTCAAGGATTTTACCAAAAAGACGGGTGTGCGTATGCAAGGCGACAGAACGGACGTGCCCGGGTTTGGCAGAAAACAAGCGTCTGCTGCGGATAAGGCCGCGAGGGAATACTACGACGTTTGGGCGAAGTCAAAAAACGTCAAGGAAACTGTAAAAACCCTTGCAAATTACTACGATATCAAGTATAATGACACCGAAAGATACCAGCTTTTGAGAAACTATGCTCAGTCGGTAGATTCGGGCAAACTCTCCCCCATGTCTGGCTTTGGACTTTACGAGGAATACCACGGGAAGATCCAAAAAGAGATTGTGGGAACAAAGACGAGTACAGGCCTTGAGATTACCGGACAAAGGCAACACTTCCTTGAACGCGTGTTTGGAACGATGCAAGATCCCAAGAACAGCAGGCCGAGAAGCGGCGTTTCTCTTGAGGATGTTAAACAGGCGTTGGCACACGGTAAACCGGGCAAAGTTTCCGTTACCGCAGATGGTAAGCGGAGCATCTTGTTTATCGGAGAGCATTGCGCTGTATCTGTCAACATTGATACGGGCGAGCTGGTACAGACTAACCCGCTGTGAGGTGCGTTATGGTTAAAATGTCGGAAAAGTCAAGGGTGTTTCTGGAGAAGTACGTCCCGGAAGCGCTCAAGAAGGAAACCAGAAGAGAACTCCTTCTTGAGGTCTATTACTGGATTATGGAAAACGGCTTTGTCGGGAACTTTGACACCTATAACGACCTCGGCGAAGAGGCCCAAGCGGTTTACGACGATATCTATTACAGTAATATCTAAAGCACTATGCATTTTTTGCATAGTGCTTTTTCTATGCCAAAAACTGAATACTCGATAACAAAAGCACTATGCGTTTGCATGGTGCTTTTTTGTTATACAAAAATCGGCTACCATGCCGCCATTTAACTGCATGGACGCTCCGACGCTGACCGGCAGCGGCTTTATAAGTCAAAGGGATATAAGGGCGTGAAAGGATAACACATGGAAAAACTCAAGGCATTGTTTGGCACCGATGCACTCACCTTTGAGCAGCTGGAAGCAAAGCTCAAGGACAACAAGGAGGTCAAACTGGCAAACCTCGCAAGCGGCAACTACGTTGACAAGCGCAAGTTTGACGACGAAGTTACCCGGCGTACCACAGCCGAAGAAACGATCACCGGCCTGCGCGAGACCGTTGCAAAGTTCGACGGCGTGGATGTGGAGAAGCTGAAAAAGGACGCAAAGGACTGGGAAACCAAGTACAACACCGACCTCGCAGCGGTAAAGCTCGATAGTGCTGTGAGTATGGCGCTGGTGGAAGCCAAGGCCAAAAACCCCAAGGTGGCGCGGGCGGCTCTGGATATGTCCGTTATCAAGATGGACGGCGAGAAGCTGCTGGGTCTGTCCGACCAACTGGAAGCATTGAAGAAGTCCGACGCTTACCTGTTCGACACCGAAGAGGGCAGCGGTGGACAGGGTGGCGCCCGCGTGAACACGGGCGGCCACCATGTAAGTACCAACGCAACCGACAACTTTATGGCCTCCGTGATGAAATACGCGGGGCTAAATGAAAAGGAGTAATGTAAAATGGCAAACAACATCGAACTGGCCCAGAAGTTCCTTCCTATTCTGGACGAAACCTATAAGAAGTCTGCTCTGTCCGCCATTCTGGACGCCGCTACGCAGGTCAATTTTGACGGCACCAACACCGTCAAGGTTATGAAGGTGACCACTACCGGTCTGGGCGACTATTCCCGCGCCAACGGCTACGCCAAGGGTAATGTGACCGTTGAGTGGGAGCCCTTCACTCTGTCCGAGGATCGCAGCGCCGAGCTGGAAGTTGACCGCATGGACAACGACGAAACTCTGGGACAGGCTTTTGGCATGGCTGTCAGCGAGTTCAACCGTATCAATGTCGGCCCCGAGGTGGACGCTTACCGCTTCGCCAAGTACGCCACTCTGGCCGGTGCCTCCAAGGCTGCCGCGCTGGCTGACGGTGCGGCTGTGATCGCCGCCCTGCGTGAGGCCACTACCGCTATGGACGAGGCAGAGGTGCCCGCCGAGGATCGTGTGCTGTTCATCACCCCCACCCTCAAGGGTATCGTGGACGACATGGACACCACCAAGTCTAAGGAAGTGTTTAAGCGCTTTGGCGCTGTGGTCGAAGTTCCCCAGACCCGCTTCTATACCGGCGTTACCATGAACAGCGGCGCAAGCTCTTGGGGTTACGCCAAGGCTTCTGGTGCGGCTAACATCAACTTCCTTGTCGTCGCCAAGTCTGCCGTGCTGCAGGCCAAGAAGCTGGCTCTGCCCAAGATCTTCACTCCCGACGAGAACCAGACCAAGGACGCTTGGAAGTTCCAGTACCGCCTGTACCATGATGCCATGGCTTACGACAACAAGAAGACCGGCATTTATCTGCACAAGGGCGTGTAATTGACAAGGGGGGAGCGAAATGCTGATTACCAACGGAAATATCACGCGGAATATTGAGGCTGAACAGCTCCCGGAATACAAGGCAAAAGGCTATGCGGTGGTGGAAACCACCGCAAAGCCTGCGCCCAAATCGGAGAAGAAGCCCAAAAAGGCGGTGGAGAAGTAAATGTATGCTGATTACGCATTTTACAAAAACACCTACCTTGGCAAGCTGGCGGTGGGAGAGTATGAGCGCCTCTCTGTGCGCGGTAAGGCCGAGATTGACCGTTTGACCTTTGGCCGTGCTGCAACCGCTACGGGCGACAATTTGACCGCTGTACAGCTTGCACAATGCGCCGTTGTGGACGAGCTGGCCTACATGGAGCGGGGCGGCGAGATCACAAGCGAGAGCAACGACGGCGTGTCCAGATCCTACGCTGCGGGGGCTGTGCGCTCCAAGTCGCAGCGGATCGCGGACGCGGCCCGCGTTTACCTCGCGACGACAAACCTTTGCTATGCGGGGGTGTGAGCTATGCTTTTAATGGGCGACGAAACCGTGACCCTCGTTAAGCACATCAAGGGCGAGGGCGACACATACGCTTGCTATTCCATGAGCGGTGCAAGCTGGTTTGCAAAGACCACGATCTCCACCAGCGGCGACGGTGCCAAACCGTCCAACAGCTACACAGTACGCGTCCCGAGCGAGTATCTTCCCACGGGCATTATCCCCGACACGGGCGACTATGTGGTGCGCGGCGTCGTGCTTGCTGTAGCGAAGCCGTCCGACCTTGTGGGAGTTGAACACTTCCGCATTACCTCCGTCGGGGCCAATAATCGCGGCAATCTTTCGCACTGGCGGGTGGATGGCCAATGAAAGTGACAGTAAAGGTCGACGTGGACACGGCAAAGATCATGCGGCAGCGTGGTTTGGGCGGCGATTATCGGGCGCAGATATATCTTGCGGAGCAAGTGAAAAACAAGTCCGACAAGTATGTGCCCATGCAATCGGGTTTTCTAAAAAATCAAGTCGTTGTCGCGTCGGACGGCTCCACGCTTACCTACACCCAGCCGTATGCTCATTACCAGTATTACGGCGAGGTAATGGGGCCGAACTATCTTGGCAAGGACGGCAAATGGCGCAGCGGCAAAGCGCCCAAGAAGTACACGGGCAAACCGCTTACCTATCACGGCGCACCCATGCGCGGCAAACAATGGGACAAGCGTATGATGGCCGACAAGTCGGAAGAACTTACTCAAGACCTCAAGGTCTACATCGGGAGGTTGAGCAAATGACCGTAATGCAATGCGTGAGAACATGGCTGCAAAGCTATCCCGGCCTCTCTGGTAGGCTTGATGTTGACTTTCTGGACGATGGCCCGGACACCTATTCCGTGGACACGATTCCGTGTGAGGAGATTATCAAGCGATACCGCGACGGCTCTGTGCGTAAGCAATTCCAATTCGCCGTGTCCTCGCGCCGTTTCTATGACCAAAATATTGAGCAAAACCTTGAGAACTTGGAGTTCTTTGAGGGGCTCACGCGGTGGATCGAGGGCAAGGCATTTGCTCGGGAGTTGCCTGTAATGGACAACAACCGCACCGCGCAGAAAATCGTGGTAACTTCCACGGCTTACCCGTTCGTCGTGACCGAGGACGGGAAAGCGAGATACCAGCTGCAAATGCGACTGGAATACTACCAAAAAAGGAGTGCTTAAAACATGACTTTGACCGAACTGATGAACGGCAAGACTCCCTCTCCCTCCTTTGAGGGTTGGGTAACTGCCGACGACTGGGTGCTGGCGATCGATTGCGGCCAGACCCCCGCAAAGGACTTCACCGACGCAAAGAACTTTGCCGTGGTGCAGATGGGTGTTACTGGTCTGGATGCACAGCTTAACCCTGTGACGCAGGATAAACAGTACATCCGCGCGGGCCAGTCCACCATGAAGACCGGCAACCAGCGTTCTTTCGCTGTGAGCGGTGACCGCTATGTGGGCGACGCTTTCCAAGACTTCGCCCTGTCCCACGCTGTCAAGTATGGCGTCGGCTCCGCTGTTGTGCGTAAGTATGTGTATTTCAACATCCTTACCGGCGAGGGCGAGAGCGGCGAGGTTTCTATCATCGTGAACAGCGACGGCAGCGGCGAGGCTGGCAACAGCTCCGAGATCGATATCGAGCTGCGTAAGAGCGGCAACCAGCCTGCGGAGTACACCTACGCTTAACACCAACGGGGAGGGTTTTTGCCCTCCCCCTCTTTTTTGAAAGGACTGAAACCGAATGGCAGTTTATACCCCGATTAAAAACGAATGTAAGCTGGACTTTGGCGCACAGGGTGTTTTCTATCTCCCTCTCCATGAGGATGTTGCGGCAAAGATCGACGAGGAATACAGCAAGATCAAGGGTCTGTCCCCTGCGGACAAACAGGGTATCGACGAGGCATACAATGTCATCCTTGACGTGATCGACGGCCTGCTGGGCGAAGGTGCGGCGGACAAGATCGTGGAGTGCTACGACAAGCCCGGTGTGCTGGAAGCTATGCACATTCTTACTTTCATCGTGGAAACGTGGAAAGAGGAATACAGCGCCGTGGTTGATCGCATGCAGCAGACCACTCCCAACCGCGCAGAGCGTCGCGCAAGACGATGAACGTACTCCTTGACCGCTTACCCGATACGGTAAACATCGGCGGGCGAGAGTACCCCATAGACACGGATTTCCGGGCCGGTATCGAGTTTGAGCTTGCTGTACAGCAGGGGAAAGAAACGCTTGCCGACCTTCTGCGCCCGTGGTTTGGTGCTGTCGGTTATCCACAGGACATTGTGGGCGCTGTGGATGCCGCCATTTGGTTTTATCGTTGCGGGGTAACCGAGGACAAACCCAAAGAGGAAAACGGCGCACAGGCGACTACAAGCCGCCAAGGGTACTGCTACGACATGGACGCAGATGCTATTCTGTCGTCCTTTTGGAGCGCATACCACATTGACCTTACAAAGTCAAGTATGCATTGGTGGGTGTTCCGCGCTCTGCTTTCCGGTTTGCCCGAGGAAAGCGAGTTTAAGAAGCGTGTGTATATCCGCACATGCGACACCAAGGGCATGAGCAAGAAACAAAAAGAACAGATCATGAAACAGCGCAAGGCTCTTGAAATCAAGCGGCACGGCAAGAAGGAAACTCTTGCAGAGCGTGACCGCAAGATGCGGGAGTATGTGGCGCGAAGAATGAACGGTGGTGATTAAATGGCAGACGGTAAGGTAGTTATCGACATTGAAGCCAACGACAGCGACCTTGAAAAAGAACTCAAAGACGTAGAGGATTCCGCCCAAGACGCTGGCAAGAAACTGGAGGATCTGGGCGACGGAGCGAGGGACGCGGGCAAGGGTTTGGACGCCGTAGACGTGGCGGCTGGTAACCTTGTAACCGACGGAATCAACAACCTCATTTCCTCTTTGGGCAATGCTGTTGTGGCGGTCATGGGCCTTGCGGAGGCCACGCGGGAATACCGCGAGGATATGGCAAAGCTGGATGCGGCATTTACCACGGCAGGCCATACCACGGACACGGCGGGGAAAACATATGAGGACTTCTATGCAATCCTTGGCGAGAGTGACCGAAGCGTGGAAGCCGTTAACCATCTGGCAGAGCTGACAAATAACACCGAGGAATTGAGCAAGTGGTCTACGATTGCGGCGGGCGTAACCGCTAAATTTGGCGACAGCTTGCCCATTGAGGGCTTGACCGAAGCGGCGAACGAAACCGCCAAGGTGGGCAAGGTCACCGGCCCCCTCGCTGACGCACTCAACTGGGCCGGTATCTCCGAAGACGCTTTCAACGAAAAGCTGGCGGCGTGTAACAGCGAACAGGAACGCGCAACCCTTATTACCGAAACGCTGAACGAGAAATACAAAGCGGCGGCAGACGAGTACAACGAGCTTACCGCCGAGACCCAAGCGGCACGCCGTGCAACCTCCGACATGGAAACGGCGCAGGCGAATTTGGGTGCGGCAATCGAGCCGGTGACTACGGCGTGGACACGTCTAAAGGCCAAAGCGCTGGAAGCTATTTTGCCCGTCGTCCAAACCGTTGCGGGATGGCTGACAAAGTTGGAAAAGTGGATGGACGAAAACCCCCAAAAGGCCGAGGTTGTCAAGGCTGTTGTGATTGGCATTGCTGCTGCGCTTGGCGTCCTCGTTGTTGCGTTCGGCACTATGTCCATCATCAAGACCGTTACGGCGGCGTTTAAGTCGCTTAACGTAACCATGCTGGCAAACCCCATCACATGGATTGTCGCCCTCATTGCGGGCCTTGTGGCGGCGTTCATCTACCTTTGGAACAACTGCGAGGGATTCCGCAATTTTTGGATTAACCTTTGGGCGAAGGTCAAAACGGCGGCAGGCTCTGTTGCAACGTGGTTTAAGACCACATGGAACAACGTGCTTGTGTGGCTGCGTGATGCTGTAAGCAAAATTGGCGGCTTTTTCTCTTCCGCGTGGGCGAAAATCAAAGCTATCGTCAACACATGGCGCAGCTTTTTCGTCGGTGTCTGGAACGGAATCAAGAACGTTTTCGCCAACGTCGGCAGCTGGTTTAGCTCTAAGTTCTCCGACGCGAAAAACCGCGTACTAAACGCCTTTAGCGGTATCAAGACCAAGTTTAATACCATCGGCGACAACATCGTTAAGGGCATTTGGAACGGTATCAACAACGGGTATTCGTGGATCAAAGGCAAAATCAAGGGCTGGGTCGGTGACGTGCTTTCCTTTGTGAAAAAGCTCTTCGGTATCAAAAGCCCGTCCACGGTGTTCCGTGATGAGATCGGCAAAATGCTGCCTGCGGGTATGTCTGTCGGTTTCGAGGCGGAAATGCCCAAGGTGGAGCAGCAGATGGCGGGCGACATTGATGCCCTCACGGCGAAAATGCAGGCCACCGTGGCCGCTGAATCCATTAAGGTGGGTAACGGCTATGCTGCGCAGTACGACGGCACAGAGGACATTGTGCGGGCCGTGGGTATGCAGACGGCGGGCATCAATAGCCTTGCCAGCGAGTACAGACGCGGAAGCAGCAGCAAGCAGCCTGTCGTCCTCATGGTTGACAAGCGAGAGCTTGGACGTGCCGTCGTCGATGTGTCCAGCGCCGAAAATGTCCGCGTCGGCCTATCTTACGCATAAGGAGGGAGCGCATGGTATCTCTTGTAAAGATTGACGGCGTTGCCTACGACGTGCTTGTAACTGCGCTGCAAGAAAAATTTGAGGTGATCGAGGGGCCGAACTCTGGGTACGCTCTGTATCGCCAGCGAGAGCTGCGCGACATTACGGGTATCAAGATCGGCCACGCGATTACCTTTGCACCAGACAACGACCCGGAAGCATTCGACGCGCTGACGGAGTACCTTTTTGGTGCCGTCCGCCCGTCGGTGCGGCTTGAAGTTGTCCACGGGCAGTCTTTTATCGACTACGAGGCGGCATACTCCACCGGCTCCCGCGCTGTGGTCTACATCGACGACAGAACGGATACGGTGGGATGGGGCGAACTTACGGTTGAGTTTAGACCCATTGAAACACAAGTAAACGCATAAGGTGGTGGGCGAATGGCTCTCAAACTTATCTACAAAGACGTGGCCCTTGGCGCTGACGCTGACGCGACGACCAGCGCGACCACGGCTGAAAGTTTTTCCAATATTGCTTTGCTGCCATTCGGAGCCGAGGCCCCGGCCATTGCAACCCTTGAGGGCAATGGCTGGGGTTTGGGCGGCGACTACGAAATGCGCGACGGTCACCGCTTCGCGTTTTGGTCTAACAACCGAAGCGGCGCGGATTGCGTGTTTACAACACCGCCCACGCTGTCCTTCACATTTGACGAGCAGCACACCTCCACGGGGCTGACGATCACTTTCGCCCCCGAGAGCATGGACTACTGCTCCGAAGTGGAAGTTTTGTGGTATCAAGATGGGGCTGTCAAATTCACCGGGCGATATTACCCGACGGAGCCGGTATTTATCTTGGAACAGACTGTTGAGGCGTGGGACAAGGTGACGATCGCTCTGCACAAGAGCAACTTGCCCGGTAAACGGGCGAAGGTCGAAAATGTAACCTTTGGCGTAAACCGCACCTTTGACGGAAGAGAGTTAACGGGTGCATCCATCATCCAAGAGGTTTCTTTGATTTCCGACAGCATCCCCACGAACGTGCTTGACGCCACATTGCGCGGTGCGGCGCGCGGAGACTATGTTTTCCAGCGCAAGCAGCCCGTCGAAGCATACAACGACGACAATTTGTTGGGCGTGTTCTATGTGGAAAAGGGAAGCCGCACGGGTTGGAGCAACTACGCCCTGTCGTGTACCGATGCCGTGGGAGTGCTTGATCTGGACGAGTACGGCGGCGGCATCTGGATTAACGCCACGGCGTTGGGAACTATTCTGGCGGAGGTGTTCGGCGATACGTTTGAGTTTGACGTAGACCCCGCTTTTGCGGCAGCCAAACTCCGGGGCTTTATTGAGCCGGGTACGAAGCGCGACGCCCTGCGGGCAATCGCGTTTGCCCTTGGCGCTGTTGTTGACACGGCGGGAACGAACAAGATCAAGCTGTTTCCCGTGCCTGCGGGCGCGGGCGCGGAAATCCCTGCGGCTGAAACCTACGAAGGTGGGTCAGTTGCTATCGGCGACAATGTTACAGATGTAACCGTTACGGCTTATGTGATTTCCGATGAGCGCCCCGGCGACAACGACGAATATGTGGAACTGGACGGCGTGAAGTATCGGGATTACACCGAGACGAAACACGCCTATAACCCCGACACGGTGGCGACTGACCCTCCGAATAAAGTTAAATTCATCGGAAACTATCTCGTCAACCTTGGCAACGCCCAAATGTTGGCGGATAACATCATGGCGTACTATATGCGCCGCGAAACTTACCGTTTCAAGCACATTATGGGCGGCCATATGACCGGCGACAGAGCCACGGCGACGCTGCCGTGGGGTGGTACGGTTGGTGGCAACTTCAAAAAGATTACCATTTCCGCAACTGGCCTCGTTGTGGGCGATGCGGAAATGGTGCTTGACTAAGGGGGGATATAGTGGAGCAATTCAACCTTATCACAGACCGCACCGCAACAGATGTGACGCGGTGGCGTGAACTGCGGAACAAGGGGTGGTCGCAAATGACCGCAGCGGAGCGGGAAGAGTGGCGAAACCCCATGAAGGGCGCGTACAACGCCACCGATCTCAACCGCGTTGGCGCAGCGCTGAACTATGTCCGCGACCGTCTGGTGGAGCATGGGTATTTGTACGAAAACGCCTTTGCCGCGCGGGTTGATTGGCAAGCTGGCGAGATCCCCACACGGGCGGACTTGACAAAATACCTTGGTTATGTATCGACCATTCGGGCGGCGTTTTCCCGCTTCCCCACAACTCCGCCCGCGCCAAAAAATACTGGGCTGCTGAATTACCGAGACGCAAACGACATTGAGCAGATTGTCCTCGACGTGGGAACGCTGCTCGATAACATGGTTTCTGCGTGGTACTTCTCGGGTGATCTATACAGCGGCGAACTGTAAGGAGGTAAAAAACATGAGTGTCAATACACCCGTGGTCGATAGAGTGCCGACCTATCCGGGCCGCGTGAAACTTACCCCCGTGAGTGGGCAGGCCAACGTATACGACATGACGAGAGCGGATCAGCCTGTCGAGGTTGGTACGCCTATCAACAAGAAGCTACTCGACCAAAAGGCATACACGCTCACCAAAAACGTGACCCTGTATGTGTCGCCCAGCGGCAACGACACCACCGGCAACGGCACAAGCACCGCGCCGTATAAGACGATCAACAAGGCGCTATCGACCATTCCTAAATGTTTGGGCG
>JAEIGA010008228.1_pt1 | contig 15800 bp, 10 predicted proteins | sample 9270691 | NCBI WGS metagenome assembly JAEIGA01 (sample SAMN17057246, study PRJNA624740) | gut metagenome | biome: biome; isolation source: fecal sample | host: Bos grunniens | place: China: Xizang | collected 2019
CGTAACAACTTCTTGAACGCTTAAAAACTCGGCTATAAGGCGTTTATTATCAAGCCAAGTTAAAAACCTAGCCGTCTTTTTACCCAAGTTAGTTTGCATACAAGAAACTATTTTAACGCACTCGTAAAAGCTAAGTCGCGAACTATCAGAAGCCAAAACTCTAACGGTTGCAAGCTCGTCTTCACTAAAATCAAAAAGGTTGAGCATAACGGTTGCAAGCGGTACGTCGCGGTCGGCGCACGAAAGTAGTGATATAAGATTTACAAGCACCTTAATTTCCGGGTAGTTTTCAATATTTTTTCTAACGCTTGAAGATACGGGCACACCAAGTTCCGTAAGCCCTGAAACTATATCTTCAGCAAGTTTAGAACCCACGCCAACAGACCTTAAAAGTATACAAATATCGCCAAAGCCTATAATTTTATTGCGCTTATTTACGTCTTTTTCTTTAACGTCGTAATAGGTTTTTCCAAGTTTATCACCTACGAGTTTTATTACAAGTTTTGCCTCGGGCGAAATATCTCGTTGCTTTTTTAGTTCGGTTGAATTTTTAACCGAATAAATTCCACGCTTTGGCGTTTCTTCTTCCATTTTTTCGCCTTTTAGTATGTGATAAAGGTTTACTTCGCCTTCAAAATCGCCGTAACCACCGCCGTAAATCATAGGATTTTTAGCGTAATTCGTACCGCCGAACTCCTCGCTCATTATCGGCTCGAAAATTTTATTTACCGCACTTATAATAGAATTTGCGCTTCTAAAATTATTGTCAAGCGAAATGGCAACGCCTTCACCACCTTCAAATCGATTGAGTTTTTCTTTAAAATAGGTGGGGTTGCATCCTCTAAACGCGTAAATACTTTGCTTGCTATCGCCAACTAAAAAGGCGTTGTTTAGCGATACTAAATTAATAATGCTTTCTTGAACGGAATTTACGTCTTGATATTCGTCAACGAAAACGTATTTATAAGTGTTTTGAACTTCTTCTTTTACCGCCTCGTTTTGTAAAAGATTATAGGCTAATCTTTCAAGGTCGTTAAAGTCAACGGCATTTTCTTCAATCTTGATTTTTTCGTACTCTTCGCCGTATTTTTTAGTTAAATCAAATAGTTTTTTAACCGTTTCAAGGCTAAGGTTAATTCTTTCGTTTGCAAGATCTAAAGGTATGGCAAATACTTCTTTTAGGCGCTCAATCCAATCTTTAAACTTATCCACCACCCCTTTTAACTTTGCTTGAACTTCTTTTTGCTTGCTTTTACCCGTAGGCAACGAAAAACTTCTTTCGCCTTCTTCTTTAAAAAATTCAAAATAATTTGAACTAGCGTTTAGTTTTAAGCAAAATTCATTTAATTTATTGCAGTATTCACCGCGAACTAAATCTTCGTTAAACTCGCTCGCCAAAGAAGTAAAATCCGCGCTATACGAAGCCGAAATCTTTTTAATTTCGTCTTGATATTCACTATTTAATAATTCTACGGCGTTTTGATAGGTGTTTAAAGTTTTTTCTTCAACTACGCTTACGCTTCCCTCACTTTCACAGTATTCGAAAAGCTCTTTAACCGTTTGCTTAAGCCCGTTATCCGAGCGCCCCGAAGAAAATTTAGGAATAAGCGATAAAAAATCTTGGTCTTGTTGGTCGTAAAGCCTTTCAAAAAGGTCTGAAATCGCCCTTTCTTCAAAGCGCTTTTTCTCGCTTTCGTCAACCACTTTACTTGAATAGTCTACACCCAAAACGTAAAAGTATTTTTTTATAAGTTTTGAGCAAAAAGAGTGTATGGTAGAAATATCTGCTACACCTATTAAATCAAGTTGTTCTTTTAATCTGTTATCCCCCGTTTGCAAATACTTTTTAGTAAGTGCTAAACGAAGTTTTTCTTTCATTTCTTGCGCTGCAAGTTTGGTAAAGGTTACCGCTAAAATCTCGTCGACTGAAACGCCGTCTTCAATAATAAGCCTTATAATTCTTTCTATAACTACGAAAGTTTTACCCGACCCAGCCGACGCCGAAACTATTGCATTGCCCTTGCCGTGCATTATTGCCTTTTCTTGCATAGGCGTTAAATTATTTTTTACTTCCATATTACTTTACCGCCTTATCAGTGGGTTTTTCACTATCATCAACCGCTTCAATAATGGTAGATTTTGTAACTTTATTTACCTTTCTATACGACCTACCGTCTTCCGTTGTAAATCCGCACATACCCGCGTACTGACAATATTCACAAGCGTTTTCATAGGGCGACGGCGTACAATAACCCGTTCTTATTTCGTCGATACAACCACTTGAAACTCGTACAGAGTATTTAAGGTATTTTTCCATTTCTTCTTCCGTTAAGACGGACGAAGTTTTATACGGCACACCATCTTTATTCAAAGATACGTTAACTATTTCAGACTTCTTTTCTTGGTTGATATTTTTATCCGTAGCCAAAATAATTTCACTATCGTTTAGCGTTTTACCGCGCATAGTATACTTCTCTTCTTCTTCAGAATATCCGTCTTTAACGGGGTAATAGTATGCGCCCGCAGGTTTTTTACCGCCCGTTGTAAAAGCGTTCATATATAGGTATAGTTGTAGTTTATTGCCGGTGTAAAAACTCTCTTCACTTGAAGATATTCTTCCCGATTTATAGTCGATAATTCTAACGTAATCTTCATACTCGTCAACCCTATCGACTACGCCTTTAACCAAAATTTCCCCACTTTTAGCACCTAGTTTTATTGGTGGAACGTCTTGTCCCCTACCAAATCTCTTTTCAAAATATTTAGGTATAAAACTAGAGTTTTTTACTGAATTATACACGCTAAAACACACCCTTTTACTCTCTTTTTCAAGTTGTTTTAAACTGTATAATAGTTTAGAAGAATTAAGGTATTTTTTATAATTTTCATCCGCTATAATTTCATTGAAAATATCGCCGACTAATTTATCGCTAGTTATTTTATCGCACACTTCGGATATGCGCTTAACGTATTTTTCAGTAACTAAGTGAAGTAGCGTACCCGTTTCGTTAACGCGTACGTCTGAAATTGCCGTTTCTTTAAGTTTTAAAACGTTAGACGCATAGTTTTTATAAGGGCAACTAAAATAACTTTCTAAAACGCTTGCGCTAATCTCTCCACCCTTTAAACTTAAGTTATCGCCACTTTTTATATATCTTTCGGGCGAAGATTCTTTCAAAATATCGTCGGCTTTTTGCTTAAGTTCTTCTAAATTTAAAATTTCAGTCGCTTTGTAGAAAGATGCAACTTTATTTGCAACTTCTCTATCGCCGTTTTTATAATCGGTTTTAAGTTTAGCAAGTTCAATAAGTGAAGTTTGCTCGTTAGAAAAACCCTGCGCTAAAATTCCGTCGTCTTGACTATAATTTAACGAGTCTATAATAATCGGCTTTAAATCAAACATACTAGTTAGGTATTTAATCGCGTCCGACTTATATTTTTGACTTCCCTTACCGTCGGTAAGCGAGTATGAAAGTTTAAGTTTTTTATTAAACGAACAAAGGGTTATTAAAACGTTTTCCTTTTCGCGCTTGTTAACCGCTTTAATTTTAGGCTCGATTATAACGTTAAAACCGTCAAGCACGCTTAAATCTCCGTCTGAAAGTAGCGAAGTATCGCTTTTTGTAAAAGGAACGTCGCCCGTCAATCCAACGGCGTATAAAACTTCGGCACTTTGAATTTTAACGTCTTTGCACTCGCCGATATAAACGGCGTCGGATAGTATTGGAATAGAACTAATTTTAGTTCCGTTAGCACCGCTTAAAAATACGTTTTTAAAGTCTAATGAAGAAATCTCCGAACTGCCGATAAGTTCAATCATCTCGTCTAAGACGCTAACGGTTTTTGCATAAACTCTACCGTTTAGTTCAGACAAACTAACTTCGCCTATTGATTTTAGTTTTTTAGAAAGTTCTTCTAAATTTTTATCAATTTCACACTCTAATAAAAGTTCTTTAATAGCCGCCCCGTAATCACTTACCGTGCGCGCTAAAGATAGTTTTTCGGTGATTTTGATTAACTTTTCTCGATACTTTTCAAATTCTTCATTTTCTAAAACGTCAAAATTAAACGGCGACTTAAAAGCCTTTCGGTTAATCATATTTTTATAGATTAAGTTTTTAAGTTTGTCCGCCTTTTGCTTGTCTTTTATAAACAAACTGCAGTTTATAATCTTAGTAAAATCTTTTGCCGACAAGCCCTTTCTTTGAAAATCTAAAACGCTAATAATAAAATCGCAAACGGGATGGTCGCTTAAAAGCGTAGTTTGTTCGACGTAATAAGGAATTTTATAATCGTTAAACGCACGCGTAACGTAAGGTAAATCTTCCGCTAAATTGCCAAGCGCTAGCGAAATATCTTCAAACCTAAGCCCCGACTTTACTTCCGCTAAAATATCTTTTGCGATAAACTCAGCCTCTTGTTTTGAGTCGTGCGATTGATAAAGGCTAACGCTACTAGTTTTCATCGGCACGAAATCTTCCCCAAACACTTTGGGACTGAAAAAATTCTTCTTTAAAAACTCCGCTTCGTTAGAAATTCCGCCTAAGCAGTTGATAATTTTAGCATTGTTATCAATTTCTAAAAGCCTATAATAGGTTTCGCCCGTGTACGTAGGCGAATTTATATCGTATGGAATAACCGCGTGAAAACTTTGCGAATTTTTAAAAAGCGCTTTAAAAATATCGTATCGCTGACGAGTTACCGTTTGGAACCCCGAAATAATAACGGCGGTATCTTTTAGGTCTTTATCCAAATCGCAAAGACTAGGCATAAGCGAAAGATATTCGTTACTGTCGTAAAGCCCGCGTTTTTTAACTTCTTCGTCGTAGCGACTGTAAACCAAATAAACGTCTTTAATCTTACCCATTAACGCCTTTGAAACGGGTGAGTTTTCATCGATTAATTTTTTTAGTTCTTTAGGCGAAATTTTAGCGCTTTCAAGTTGAGAAATAAGTTCGTATAAAACGACTGCCATATTGGGCGTGTTGATAGAACTACTAAAACACGAAATCTCTTTTTTAACGTCGGCTATAATTTTTCTAATAAGCATAACCGAACTTTCTTTAGAGATAACCTTTGCGGTAATATTTTTAGAAGAAACGTAACGTTTAAAAGTAATAACGTCTACGTCGAAAAAGCCACCGCCAAGCGCGGAAGCAATTTCAAGTTCTAAAGATAAAGTAATTTTATCTTCAGAAAAAACTATACACTTTTTACCATCGTTAATTAAATTTTTAACGACGCTAGCGGTTGTGGAAACTATTTTCGAAGTAGTATCAGCAAGATAAACGTTCAAAATTATAACTCCTTAAACGTATTTTTGTATATTTTACTTTAAAATAACTGCCAAATGTATGGCAAGCAACTTTATTTTAACATAAATTTTATAACTTTTGAAGATATTTTATATATCTTTCACTTATTTGTTTTTACATATTTAAAAAATTGTGCTAAAATATATCTACTATGAAACGTTTTAAAAGATTTTTTTCATTATTAACACTAATTGCGGTTTGTTTATCTTTAACCGCTTGTAGTAGCACCACCCTTTCAACCGACGGTTTTTATTGGTTTGAAGACGCAACTTCTTTTCCAGACACTTTTGAAGAAGTTTTAACCTACGACGTAAGCGTAGCGCACGCAACTCCTTCTAACAGCACTGAGATTAAGGCGGAAGGTCATACTTTTGATATTACAAAAGGCGAATACGTAACCAAACTTCAAGCGGTAAGAAACAACAACGGCAACTACTACGTGTATACCACTTCTTTTGCTTTTGAAGGTGTTTACAAAACCCCCGAAGAAGAAATACCTTTCGCTGACGGTTTTACTACCGAAACTAAATTTACTAGCGATTTAAAACCTATTTCTTCTAAAAAACAGTATAATAGTGAACTTTACGAATACTCTTATAATTACGAAATTTCTTATTCTAGCGACAAGGCGGACGTTACTTTAGTTGAATATCCAAACACTGACGATGAAACGACTTCTAATTTCACTATCGAAGATTATACCGAAGGCGCGTATATCGATAACGACGCTATCTTAGCATTTGCTAGACTTTATAACGTAAACACTTCGTTATATCGTTCGTTTAAAACGATAGACGTTCTTTCAAGAAAAAATCAATCGATGACGTTTGTTTCAGGTTCTTCTGGCGATCAACTCGACGTTAAGAATTTAGACAATTACGTTATTAACGGCAACACCCCTACCGACGATAAGGTAAACTGTGCAAGAGTAAGGTTTTATATTTCAGATACTTTTTCAGGTAGCGAGATAGAAGCCTATTATGCAACCGACCATAAAACGCATAGACATAGGCTTGTTGAAACTTACACTAAACTTAGCGGTGGGCTTGGATACGTTAAATATTCGCTTAAATCGGCAACGGTTTAAAATTAATAATTTAAAAGAGGGTTATTTTAACCCTCTTTTTTTATTGCGTTTATTATACTTTCGTACGGCGAATAGTTAGATAGCACTGCGTAAAGCCTTTCCCCTTCTAATAAAATTTTATCGTCGCCCGTATCAACTAAAATTTCGTAAAAGAACTCACCGTTTATTACGTCGTATAGCCGTTTTATTTCCGTATCGCCACTTACGATTATTCTTTTAACCGTTTGAGGCGCAGTAGGTCTTTTATATATCAAATTTTGATAAATTTTTACGTATTCGCCTTGGCTAGAACTACTTAATACGCCCACAAACATAAACAGCGAAAAAAACAAAATCGTAATATTAATGGTCGTGAAAATTGAATATATAAAAAGCCCAAGTATGGTAAAAGCAAAAATTAATCCTAGCGTTTTAACTATCCTTCTAGCATTTTTTCTAGAAGTAAAAAGCGATAAAGTTGCCAGCAAAAACCTACCACCGTCAAGCGGATAGCAGGGAATAAGATTAACTATAATAAGCGACAAGTTAGCCGTAACTATAATATCGGTATAAGGATAGGTGTCTGGAAAAACCCACCAAAGCGCAATGCAAAATACCAAAATTACAAGGTTGTAAAAAGGCCCTGCAAGTGAAATTAAAATTTCGTCTTTATACCTTATTTTTTCAATATCGCCCTTAATAATCGCCCCATAGGGCATTAATACGATTTTATCTAAGGCGTATCCAAGTTTTTCAGACCGAGCGTAATGACCAAATTCGTGAATAACTGCCGACAAGGTGTAAACCAAAAAAGAAAATACTTTGCCCGTAAAAGCAAAGTATAGTCCAAAAACTATAAATAGTGGATGTAGTGAAAACTTTAACCTAGCCATACGATTTGGTTTTCCGATAGCGCGTAAGAAGTTAAAATTGCGTCGCCGTCGAACATACTAACGGTAAACGCCTCGCTAGAATAACCGATAGGTATATTTGAATACACCTTTTCGTTTACCGTGGCGTATACGTTTTCAATTCCACTAAAAACGGTTGAAAAGGACTCGCTATGTCTAACGGTAACGGTGTAAATTCCGTCGTTTTCAACTACGCTTTCAATAGTTCCGTCGCAAGGGGAATAAACGCTACCACCGTCAACGGTCATAACGCCGTTTTCAAGCGCAACTTCACCCGTTTTAGACGGTAAATTTGCATTAAAGGTAGAATAAACTTGATCGTTTACAGTAGGATTTTCTTTAAAGGCTGAACGCATTAAATTATTGATACCGCTATCTTCCCAAAAAATATTGGTTAAAATTATTCCAACTATTAAAACAAAGATTGCAACTACTTGAACCGAAACGATATCAAATCCGCTATTTTTAATTTGAACGGAATTTTCATCCTTATCATTATTAATCTGCTTAGCCTTTACCCTTTTACTTTTTAAAATGTCGTTACCCTTTTTAATTTTTTTACTCTTTTTAATTTTGCGCTCTAAAACTTCAACCGTGCTAGGCGTGTTTTTTTCTTCAACAGTTTCTAAATTAACTTTATCTATGACTTGCTTTTTAACGTCCTTTTTTCTTTTTTTAGTAGGCTTAACTTCCACGCTACAAGAGTTAACGGGGATTTCTAGCATTTTTACGTAATCAAATTCACTCATAATAAAACTCTCCTTTTCGTCGTGTTATAGCGTATGTAAAATTTTTTTCAATTAGAACTAAAATTTACGCATAACTTAAAAAAATCTGCCCACAATAATTTCAGGAGGTAAGGTATGAAGAACGTAAAAAATTCTAAAAACTCCAAGACTTCTAATTCACAAAAGAATTCTACGAAGTCGGTTAAAGATTGCAAATAATGAAAAATAAAAAATTTCGTTCTAACTTCGACCCAAACGGGTCGTATACGGGCACGCCTAATGAAAACGGCGAAAAACCCGTTCAAGATGCAGATGATTTATAATAGTTATATGCAATTAGAAAAAAGTCGCCTTATAGGTGGCTTTTTTCATTTGTAAAAGTCAATAATTGTTAATCTCTACTGAGAGTAGAGTTGTTTTTTTAAACTCTACCAATTGCCTTTTTATCAGTATAACGGCTTTTGTTTTTAGTAGGTAAAGGTTTAAGTTTTTTTGGTATATAATATAACCGTAAGGCAAAATAACGCCGAAAGGAGATTATTATGAACTATAAAATATATACCGACTCGTCTTCAGGGCTTCCTAAGAATATAATAGAAAGATTTGATTTAAACGTTATCCCTTTAACCGTTATTATCGCGGGCGAAGTAACTGAAGTTAAGTGCGACGACGAAGAATTTATGAAAAACTTTTATAAAAACCTACGCGAGAAAAACAATATGTCTACTTCGTGCATTAACGAGCAAACCTTTTACGATTGCTTTGAAAAAGAGTTAAAATGCGGATTTGACGTAATTTATATCGGTTTATCTTCAGGGCTTTCAAAAACCGTTGAAAACGCCCAAAACGTTTCAAAAATTCTTGAAGAAAAATACCCAAACAATAAAGTTTACGTTGTTGATTCACTTAACGCTTGCCTTGGCGAAGGGCTTTTAACCTACACCGCTTGCCTTAAAAAAGAAGAAGGCGTTTCCGCTAAAGAACTTTACGATTATCTTTTAAGCGTAAGGCTATCCGCTAACAGTTTGTTTACCGTTAAAACGCTTAGTTACCTTGCAAAAGGCGGTAGAATTAGCAAACTTAGTTACGCGTTAGGAACGGTTGTTGACGTAAAACCCGTTATGTACGTAAACGAAAAGGGCAAACTTGTTTCTTCAAGTAAAGTTATAGGTAGAAAGCGTTCAATGATAGCGATAGCCGACAACTTTGCAAAAACCACCATCAACCCAGAAGTTCAAACGGTGTTTATAGGCCACGGCGACTGCTTTGAAGACGCGCAACTTCTAGCCAAACTAATTTCTGAGCGCGTACCCGTAAAGGAATTTATTTTCAACTATATCGACCCAATTATCGGCGTACACAGTGGGCCTGACACCTTAGCCGTATTTAGTTACGGCTTATCGCGTGAAGTCAACTTAGCCCCTGCAGAACGCACAAAAAACTTACAAAACGCATAATAAAACCCGTGGGATACCCACGGGTTTTACGTTTTCTATTCAATTTTTAATACGTTTATTTGCCTTTTCTTTAATAAATAAATATACGCAATTAACGATACGACGGCGTCGAACGCGTTGCCTATACCGAATAACAGCGCTATACCTATAAGCGACGGTGTCCACACGCCTAAAAGGTATAACACAAAAGCAGTTCCATAATAAATAGAGTTAGTTACAACCGACTCAAAAAGCATATAGTTGGTTTTTCCAAGTCCGTAAAAAATAGAGTCGAATACGTTTTGAAAGGCGTAAAGCATATAAAAACCAAGTAATATCATAACCAATTCAAAAAGTTTATCTACTTCGCTAAAATTAAGAAAGTTTGACATAAAAGGTTTCCAAAGCGGAATACTAACGCACCACAATACGCACACGAACAAAGTTATCGTTAAATAACCAAGCGAATTATTTTTAACGGCGTTTTCGTCGGTTGCCGTTTCGCGTTTAATAAGTTCGCCAAGTTGTATAATAGGAAGAAGTAACCAACCCCAAATAAAGTTGTTTGCCACCCAGTAAGTCCCCTGTTCACCAACCATATTAACCATACGCGCAATCATAAGCATATACGCAATATTTCTAACCAAAGACTCAAAACCCGAAATACCGCCCACTTTAAAAAAGTCTTTCATCCACGAGAAGGATAACTTCTCTTTTTTGAAAATAAACACTCCTTCTTTAGCAAGCAAGAGTATAGCGGTAACAACTAAAACTGCATTTACAACGATATTAGAATACGCAATACCATTAACGCCAAGGTTAAGCGATATAGGAAGGGTTGAAACCATAAACGTATCTACAATCAAGCATAAAACAAGTTTTACACCCGTTAAAAGATAAACGTATTTATCCTTACCAAGCGTTACCATTGCAACCATTATAAAGTTAAACGCTAACGAAAAAATATTAGCAACGCTTTCAATCCTAATATAACTTACAGACGCGTCTATAATTTTAGCGTCGGTAGCCATAAAATTAAGAAGTGGTTTTGCCAAAGCAATTATTATAATGGATAAAGCGGTATACGCGCTAACCGAAACGACAAGCCCCGTTTTAATGCGGTTAGAAAACTGTGTTTTATCGTTTAAAACTTTACCAATAAAGAAAAATAACGGTAAAACTATCGCTTCACTTAAAATTTCGTATAATAAATTTACCCAAGACAACTGCCCCGCTATCGAAAAGGAATATTCACCTGGAAGATTTCCTAAAAAGAAAACCCTAACCGTCGTGTAAATTGTTGGTGCTAAACCTAGCACCAACAACGACGCGAACAATTTAAAATCAATTTTACTAAGTGATTTTTTAACTTTCGTAAACATCTTATTCGCTTCTCCTTACGACTTATAAATTGTAATACGTTTCGCCACTTTCGATTTGGCTGTTAACTATGTCGTAGAATTGCTTTACAGGACTATTGTCGTTTTTAACTTTATTAACCATACTTCTTAAGTCGTTTTCAATCATAATAGATTTATTTAGGTATTTAAGCATCTCAAGAAAACACTTATCGTCTTTAAGGTATTTGTTTTTCAACTCCTCGTATTTTTCAGCCGTCATCTTTTTAGGTTTAAGTTGATATTTAATATACCTGTAAGCAAGTTGCGAATACAAAAATTCAACTTCTTTTTCAACGAATTCTTTTACGGTAACTTTTTCAACTTCTAAAACCTCGTGAATTTCAGTTAACTGAGATATTTCATCTGCATTTAAAATCTTTTGAATTTCTTGGTCTAATTGTTTTTTGTTAGCAACTTCGATATGTCTAACGTATTCGTACGGCTCAAAATAACGCGCGCATGCGGCTTTGTCGTACAATTCGAATTGCTCGACGGTTTCTAAATCGCCTTTTGCAAGTTCTTTTGCCTTTTCATTAAGGGCTTTTGCTTGTTCTTGGGTGTAAAGTGATTTGCATTGAAATTTAATTTTGTAATACATAATTTCCTCCAAAAGGTTTGTTTCCGCAATTTGTCAACCTTTTCTACAAAGCAATTGATTTACTTGCGGTGATATAAAGTTGTATTTAGCCGTTTTACTTGGCAATTATATATAGTAAATCTTTTTTCTTAACTTAACACTTTTTTTAAATTTTTTTATTTTTTCTTTTAATCAAAACGGGAAGTTCAATCGGTTCGTCAAACAAGTCGTTATCAAATTTTATCATCGACGGCAAATAACTATCGTCAAGTTTACCTTCGCTACTTAATAAGTAATAATACTTAGGCAATAAAATCTCGTCCCCCTCTAAAAGCGTGGTATTTACGATTTTAGGGCTTTCAAAAGAGTCGCTTTTATAACTAAACTTGAATTTAGCCATCTGTTTAAGCGCGAACTCGAAAAGTTCACGGCTATAACACTCTTTAATTCCCCACTTAATATTTATCTGCCTATTTACGTTGTATTTGTGGTTATTAACGTAGTTTTTATCTATTAACAACCTACGTGGAAATCTAAATAATATTTTATTATTTTCAAATTTACCCTCAAACTTATAAGAAGTAATATACGGATACGTCTTATCAATAACAACACTTTCTACAACGCTTTTAATTGATTTAATAAATGCGTTTTCTACACAATCAATGCTATCGTTTTTAGCAAGGTCGTAACATTTTTGGGTTAAATAACTACCTTCAGCAAGGCTTAAACGGTATGGATGAACAGCGAAAAATTTATCAAAAAGATAATCGTAGTGCAAAGTGAATTTTATAAACCTATCACCTTTTACACTATCTTTAATTTTTACGTTGGCAATGTACTGTATAACGGGAAGGTCCACGTTACACTCAAATCCGCCGTCTTTAAGAAAATCTTCTATACATTTAAACGATTTATACATAACTTACAAAAACCTTATTATTTATTAATATCTCATATCTCTAAAAATACTTGCAACTTTGAACGGGAAGGTTGCCATCGATATAAAGATTGCAATAATAGTTCCACCAATACCGATAATTAAGCCAAGTAAGAAGGATATGATAGGCGCAATTATAAGTTTGTACGCTAAGAAGAATAAAATACCGCCTAAATCAAACGAGAAAATAATGCCCGGCATACCGATTGACTTTTCCCAGCTATCACAGAAAAACTCCGTTACGATACCATCGTGACCAAGTTGTGAACCAAAAGCAATAATTGCGTATGCAAGTATTATACCGCCAAAAATTTCACCGCCAATTAAGTTTGCAACAAGCGCTATAAGAGCCACCACGCACGAAATAATAAAACCTGCGCGGAACCAATTAGCCTCTGTACGCCTTTCAGCGGCGGCAGCCGCTTGCGCATATTCTTCTCTTTTAAGTTGTTCAGCCCTAATCACCCTTTGTTTTTCGGCTTCAGCCCTAGCAAGTTCTTCACGAATTACCTCTGCCGTTTCTTCACGCGTAAGAGATTCAGTTGAAGTGGGTGCCGTTTCAGTAGTATCCACTTCTTCGTTTCTAGCCATTTTAACGAATTCATCCATAGTAACGTTAAAGATTTTACAAATGTCTGCAAGAACGTCAATACTCGGTTGAGATAAATCGTTTTCCCACTTTGATACCGCTTGATAGGTAACGTTTAGCGCATTGCCTAGTTCCGCCTGCGTCATACCGCTTTTCTTTCTAAGGGCGGTAATCGTTTTGCCATAGTTAATCATAAATTTTCTCCTTTGAGTTTTAGTGACTTTATTATACCGCAAATTTATCGTTTTGGCACTATTTTTTTATCAACCGTTAGTTGAATTTACTATAACGGCAGTTGAATTTGGCTATTTTTGACAAATTTAGGGTAATTTTAATAAAAAAATAGAAAAACTTATAAATAAAAATACTCTACACCGTTAGTTGAGCAACTGTTAGTTGAATTAATTAATTCAATAATAATTTATAAAGTATCAACCGACTATTTGCTTTAAATAAAAGAATTTGACTAAATATAAAAATTCCGTGGATTTTTCCACGGAATTTTTTTTGTTATTAATTTTTTGCAATAGTAAATTTAAAGTTTTGAGGATTGTCATTAGTAGAGTACGTAAGTTTTAAATAGTACGTTGTGGTAGTTGATAAATTACCTGTTTGAGCCACCCCAGAACTATTGCAAATAAGTCCCGTTAAACCAGGAGTTGTTGTATTGAACACATATTTTCCCCTGCTAGGAACTTTAAACTTAAAGTAAGCGGTTTTTTCTTTATCTATGTTTTGAACGGTTATTTCTTTAGTAACTATTTTAGACTCCATTTCTACTGCGGTGGAGTAAGAATTTCCTTCAGCCCAAGTCGAAACGTCGTACGTTCTCGTCGTGTTTTGAGCAGTTGCAGTTTCGTAGTAGTATATTGCTCTAGAATAACCTACCGTAACGTGATCAACGGTGTATCCGCCTTTTCCATCAGACTTAAACGTCGTACGGTTAACGGGATAAATAAAAGTCGTTTCTTCGCTAAATTCTTCTTCGGGAATAACGTAGTTGCCGTTTTCATCTTTCGCGTCAACGTTAACGCGGGTAGTAAACAGTTCATAACCAGGCGTTCCACTTACGAATTTTATAATAACGGTAAGTTCAGGATATTTGTCAAGTTCTAAAATTTGGCGAAGTTCAATGCTTTCGCCAGCAACGTCGTTCGCAGCAAATTCTTTAGGCGACGTAAACCAACTACCCCTATCTTTTCTAGCCTCAATAACTTCGTCAAGCCTTGTTGCATTAGGGGTTTTAAGCATAGTTGTCATTTCGGTAACGAATTTATTGGTAACAAGTTCTTCCGCCATTTCCATATAATCGCCACCTTCGTAATACTCAAACTTGTTAAGAGATAACGAAAGGTCACCCGTCAAATCTTTTGGTGGAGAATTAGGATATATAAAAGCGGCAAACGCCCCGCCAACGCATAATAATGATATAAACACCATTATTACCGAAAGCCTTAAAAGCCTTTTCATAAATTCTTATCCCCCTTTGCAACTATGGAGATAAGTTCTTTAATCCACTTAACTTGGCGGTCAGACGTTACTTTTACACGCATTGGGTAATTTAAATAAGATTTAGACGAAGATACGTCGGTATAAATATACTTAGTATTTTCATATTCTTTAGGCTCAAGTGCGATATACGCGTTGAGCGTTTTGCCTCGAATAGTAAGTTTACATAAGCATTTGTTACCAAGCTTATACGTTTCACCCTTCTTACCTTTTATAACTCTTGATTTTTCAAACGAGTTGATATAAGAAGTTATCTCTTTATATCTACCCTTAACAACGTCACTAGCCGTTCTTAATTTATAGGTAAAGGTTTTAGATTTTTTAAAGTTTGCAAACAAGTCTGCAATATTAGTTATAGGTTCTTTTGCTACCTTAAATCCGTTATTATTAGCAAGGATAAGAACTAATTCCTTAAGCCACTTTGCTTGGCGAAGAGAAGTTATTCTAACGCGCATTGCGTAATTTTCGTATCCACTCTTATTCGATACGTTTTCGTAAATATACTTGGTATCAACGAAATCTTGCGGGTCTAACGCTAAAAATGCGTTAAGCGTTTTACCGCGGATGGCAAGTTTTAATACGCCCTTGTTTCCACACCTATACGTTTCACCCTTAAAACCGCGAATAACACGGATTTTTTCAATACGGCAAAGAGTGTTTACAACGTCGTTATAATAACCCTTTAACTCGTCACTAGCAATAGCAAGTTTTTCTTCAAAAGATTTTGCGCTATTGAACATTGCAAAAATAGAGTGCGTGCTATAAATAGGCGTTTCTTCTAAAATAACGAGTTCTTCTTCATGAGCGTTAGGCGCATCTTGAATTGCGGACGGTGAAGACTCTTTAATAACATTTTCCGCATCGCTAACCGCAATAGCTTGCTCAATAAGGGCTTGCTCGTCTTTAAAAACGGCAATTTCTTCTTCCGCTTGAGCCTCGTTGGCTTCATTATCGGTTTTAATCACGCCCAAGTATACAAGCCTTGCGTATTTAATCTTGTCTATTTTCTTTTCAGCAAAAGGCACGGCAAATACGGCAAATATAACTAACAATATACACAAGTAGCCGGCCGGCGATTGCAAGAAGTTAATAAACGTTCCAACGTAAGGTACGCGTTCGCCAAGGTAAATACCCTTCATTTGCTCGTATTTAACAGGGAATTTATCGGGAAGTTCGTTAGCATCACCGTGTAAAAGGAAGTGAATTTCGTCGGGATGTTCTTTGTTAGGCGGTTCGATTGCTACAATTCTATGAACGAGCAACAACCCGTCAATCTCGTATAAAACGATATCGTTAACCTTTAAGTCTTCAACGGCTGGAAGTTCGTGA
>JAEIGA010008229.1_pt1 | contig 15800 bp, 17 predicted proteins | sample 9270691 | NCBI WGS metagenome assembly JAEIGA01 (sample SAMN17057246, study PRJNA624740) | gut metagenome | biome: biome; isolation source: fecal sample | host: Bos grunniens | place: China: Xizang | collected 2019
ATTGCATCTTTATCTAAATACGGCATTTCTTAACCCCCTTACCAATCAAATGTTGCTTTATTTTGTACTGGTTCGTCATCTTCTTCTATAGGAGTATCTTCTACCCTACTCACTAATACAGAATGTTCTTGAATTTTTGCTTCTACTTGTTCAATTTGAGTAAAATCAATATCAATTAGATTAAAATCAAAATCTGTTACAAATAATGCTTTTTCGTCCATTGTTCCTAAATCAATCTCACTCCAAATAATAATATGAGTAAGTCTTCCTCTTCTGACCTTATATACCCAATGCCCAATATCTGGCATTGGAATATTAAATTTTCTTTGAAGGATGCTTTCAAGTTTTTCTTGCTCAGACCTACTAGGACGCATTGAAATAATACCTACATCAAGTTTATTCGCTAATGCTTTACTACCAGCAAGAAGATTTTGGTCTTTATATGTAGCCATTTGTGCTTCACCATTAAGCTGAGAAGCAGTAAAAATAAAAACGTCAAGTTGCTGTGCAATTGTTTTAAGCTCAGTAGCGAATACAAGAAGTAATTGATGTTCTTTTAATCCCATTCTTGATTTACCATTAATCTCCGACATAAGCCTTAATGATGTACTAATATAATCAAAGAAAAAATATTCAACACCAAATTCTCTGTTATATTTTTTAATTATATTTTTAATATCTTCAATAGAAAAATCTGGTATATGAACAATATATAAAGGACTTGATTCTATATATTCAATAGCCTGTTTTACTCTTTTTAATTCTCCTTTTTCATATGTTCCATAGAGTATGTGTTCTTCATTAACTTTACTTATAGCAGCATAAAGAATTGTCTGAATTTCATCAACAGGCATTTCTGTTGTGATATAAAGAGTTGGTTCTGATAATCCTGTGTATTTAAAACCCTGTTTCTTTTCATCATATATATATGGCACTGCCATCTTACAAGCGTCTCCAGCTGCATATCTAGTATTATGAGTAACAATAAAATCGTTCATCAAAAATAATGAATCTTCCGCATCCACGGTAAAGCATGTCATGTCTTCAAATCTATTGGTTTTAATTATTTTTTCAATTCCCATCGAATCACTGTCATGAAAAACAATATTCATATTCATACGATTCTTTATAATATTTACATATTTTGGGATAGAAACCATTTTTAGCTTGTTGTCAAGAGAAGCTGTGATAGAAATTTCATAACATGTATGTTCTTTTCTTCTGTCTTCTCGAATGCCACCTATTAATCCTAAACTTCTAATAAGCATTAAAACGTTTTCACTCATCTTCTTACTGGTTGTTGAAAATCCCACTCTAGCTTTTTTATCTACATGACCATCTGTATCAATCAATCCCTTCAAAAGTTCATATCGTTGATTAATACTGCCTAACAAATACTCTTCAGGAATATATTTATTATTAGAATATACTTGAATTAGATTAGGATAATCTTCTAAAACATCTTCTACTCTAACTTTGGTGTAAGTTCTTTTTGTGATTACATCATATTTAGGGTTTTTGTAATAAAAAGTATAAGTATAATTTTTGTTAGAGTTTCTGCTAACTTTCCAATTCATTATTGCAGCAATTTTATTTGGAAGGTAATCATTTTCTGAAGAATAACTCAATTCTTTATTTGAATTAGTAAATCTAAAACTTCCATCTCCTAACAATAACCCCATAACATAAGGAGGAATTGAATAATCTTTTTCTGGATATTCTACTGCATTATTTAAAGGAATTCTGAAATGACAAGAACTATTTCTACAATCTTTTAACCCATACTTTCTATTATTTGCTTCTTTAATTATATCTTTTAAAGAATTAGTTTTATATCGTCCTTGAGCATATGTTTTATATGTCCATAAATGTTCTTCACAACATTCTGCGATTCTTCCGTCTGTAAATACAATTTGATAAACTTGCTTTTTTTCTGGCTGAGGATGAACTTTTAATACTTTTGTAGGTTCACCATTTTTCCCAAATAAATAATCTCCCTCTTTAATTTCGTCAACTCTTTTATAACCATTGGGAGTAGGGATAATAGTATAGTTAGGAAGTGCCTTTCCTTGTCCTTGAAGAAGAGACCTCATATATAAACAGCCTTTTCTTGCTCCTCTTGCAACTGTATTTAATCCATTATTATTCAATGGTAATCCCACATCTGGAATTTTCATTAAATCTTCAATAAGTTCAAATCCACCTTCAGCCGCCTGTACTTCAGTAGTAAGAGTATTGGTACAATACTTCATAGTAGGATTAATAACTAAATTAGATTCAACCATTGAAACAATATCTTGTTCAGTATAGTTATCAAACTTTTGTTGTTCTTCATTAGCATGAAATTCATCTACTGAAGTATTATAAATAAATTTAGTATCAAGTCCTTGTTTTTCATAGTATCTTAGCAAAGAATATTTTCTAAGCCTATGATAATAATAATCGTAATTTTCAAGACTACTTAATTCTTTTATCCCATTTAAATATTCAAGCCCTTTATTTTCTTGAAAGATTCTATATTGGTCTTTAAAACCGCTAAGATATGAATCAATAGCAAATTCATCAATTGTTTTACAACCTTGCATACTAAGATTATAAATTGCCACAAATAATAAATCATAGAAAGTTTCTGTATTAAAATCCTCTCTATCAAGTGGTCTATCTATATCTTCTACAAGGGTAGGGTCTTTCATAAGACATCCTAATGTATTCGCATATGCCCTTTTGTCTGTTAATGCTTCGTACATTTATTCCTCTTCTCCAATTGATGTTATATCAATTTGTTTACATTTTTTTCTTTTAGGGTCTATATAAACTATTTTATTTTTATACATTCCCGAAATATCTTTATCTTTATTGTTTTCTTCTACTTGTTTTACTGCATGATAATGTCGTTCTGCTTTATCATAATAATATGGAATTAATCCCACAATATCATCAGTAAATTCTTTTTCGAGTATGTTATGTAAATACGTTAATGTCTGATACATTTTTTGATATGTAAAATTATATTGCTCAATATACTTTTCTGTAAGCACATAAATTTTTGCAGGTAATTTAATACCAAAGAATTCTCTTAAATAATCATAATATAATTTCTTTTGAATATACTGCTCTTCGGTAATAGAGTCTTTTAATTCTGCTTTAGGTTTTGCAGTTCTTCCCTTCTTTTTCTTTTCAGCTTTTTCTTCAAGCTTTTCGGTTTTATCTACATGAACAGCTTTGACAGCCACTCTGAAACATGTATTATGAGCATATCGTCCTTTGTAGGGAACAGATTCATTCTTATCTTCTATTGGTTTGCCACATAATACACAAACTCGTTTTCTACCTTTAGGCATTATCAATTCTCCCTTGATAAAGGTGATGTTTCGTTTGCAAACTCTTTAAAATATTCAATCATTTTATCTTCTTCTGGAAAAAATAAATCAATCTTTTTTTCTGAATAAAGCCAGCCAAAAAAGTTAGACATTAATTGTCCAAATCTCCAATCTGGAAAAGATTTTTTATGAATTGTTTTCATTGTATTATAAAAATCATCTAATCTATTAGGGTTTCTCATTATATTACTCCTTTCAAATTTCATTAAAAGTTTCTATCATTTCTTCTATATGCTCTTTGTTTTTATTTTTTTGTTGAATAATAAAATTTACTAAATCGCAATAATCAACAGTTCCTATAGGAGTCGCAACCCAAGCATCGTTTAATTTGATTTGAATATTCTGAACTTGATGATTATCTGGATAGCTATTATATTCTTTTAAACGATTAATCATATCTTGCAATTTATCATTTTTTTTCCTTTAAGAGTTTAATTTCTTTTTGCAAATTAGTAGCTTTAATAAACTGTTCTTGTATCATAATATTTTCCTTCTTAATTTAATTTTACAGTAAAAGGATGTTCCCATTCTTGTACCGCTAATCTAATATTTGCTTTTGCTCCAGTATGAATCCCACATACAGGACAAACAATTCTATACATTTTATATTTAGTATTTGGATAATACTCACATTTAATTTTTGGAGTTGTGTTGCAATGTTTTCTTAAAGATTCTACATTCATGTTACTCCTTTAAATATGAACAAAAAGCAGTATTATGTTTTTATTTATTTACACTAATACCGCTTTTTGTTCTATTCCTTATATCATATTTTAATTTTTAAATCCCAAGTTCTTCCGCACGTTCTTTAAGGTCATCAAGAATAATAACCATTGCCTGTATCTGAGACTTCGTACATTCAGATACTTTCTTTCCTCTTCCAAGAGTCTGTTCAACAATTTCTGTAAGCTCATCCATTTTATTAGCAGAAGCAAATCTCTGTCCCACTTCTTGAAGAGCATCCATTGTTTCTTCATAATTGTATTCTTTAGTAGTATTCTGTTCTTTTTGCTCTTGGTAAGAAACAGCTTTAATTCCAAACTTTTCTTCCATACCCTTAATACCAATGTTAATTGCATCTTTAAGTGCTTCAACAGACCAGACAGGAAGATAAGTAGGTGTGGTATCAAATCTACTTCTTGCAAAAAATCTATCTGTTTCAGCAAGATAAGCCGAAGAAGGAATTACTTTACCATCTTCATCTACACCATTGCTTTCAATATAAATAACATAATCAACAAAATCTCTTACAGGGTCAACAGACCGTTTATCACCTTTGGGATACATTTTTCCATCTTTCTCTTGAGCATGACTAATAAATACTACAGTATAGTCACAAGAAAGAAGTGTATTAACTGTTTTAAAAAACTCTTTTTCATCTTTTCCTACCTTATGTCACCATAAGGAATAGACTATCTCTTCTCATAAATATTATTTATGAGGGGCGGCACTTCGGATTTGGACTTTCACCTTGCTTTAATCCTACTTCCTTACGGAATAGTCGTTACACCTTCAAGTATTAATAATACAAGCTTGGCACGGTATTAACTGGGGTTTCACCAGTCTTTCACCGTTAGCACTTATTGGAGTTTAAGCACACCCTGTATTTACAGGTTCACCACCCATGCGCTGCAATGATAATATATCGAATTTATCTCTTTTTCGTGTTAGTTCTATTTTTATTTTTCCCAACACGATTTAATTTAAAAAAATCTTGATTGTATTCGATATAAATCATCTCTTTTTTCACGCCTGATATAAGTTTACTTTACCACCTTCAATTGTATCTCCAAGAGTAAGAGCACCACCACCAATTACTGTCTGAATATATTCTTGGCACAAAAGAGCAGCTGCGTATAGTTCGTCAATAATGATTGTGTCATAAAGCTGACGAGCCTTTTCTACCGTTGATTTAGATGTAAACTGTTTTACAATCTTCTTCAAATCTGCCCAAGAATTTACACGAGCGTATGGTACTCCACTTGTAGCATTAAGACCAGATTCTGTTGCAATAACATATGGTTTAGGCATTCTTACTGCTTGCGCTGTTTTTCCTACGCTATTACCACCTACCCAAAGCATGGATTTACCAGCTAAACCTTCTGCAATTACTGTTTTTTGAGGATTAAAAATATCAATTGTTACTGCCATAAATTATTTCTCCTTATTATTATATTTTATATTATTTATTCTTATTATTTACATTTATTATATAGAGGGTATCACCAAATAGTGATACCCATATACTAATTATATTTAAATTATATTAAAACAAAGGCATTGTTCTTCCTCTACTAGCTCCAGAAGGTTTATTATTAGCTGTAGTATTAGACTTGGGCTTATTCTGTCCTTCTTTAATCAGTCTATCTCTTTCATTAATAGCTGCCTGAATAGTATCGGGATTGTAAGGAATCTGATTTCCACCTTTTACTACATCTTCCTCTGTTTCTGCATCATAAGCAGGAGAACCACCAGTTACTACAAGCTCATTGATAAAATGAGGTTTACTTCCACTCTTTACCACACCAAAAGCCGCAGGTCTTTCAATTGTTTCATAAGTAATATTCTGAATAATATTACCATAAAATCTAGCAGTCTGCTTAGGCTGATAAGTATCAGACACAATATCTGCAAGTTCCTCTGGAACAAAAAGTGTAAGAGGTTCAATTCCATTATATGTAGGAATCCATCCACAAATCTTATATCTGCCAGTCTCTTCGCCATCTGTATTATATTCTGGTACGAGTTTTTCGATATACATTTCTACTTCAAATTCAGCTTTAGGCTCAACGTTCTGAGTATTTTTAACTCTACTAAAGAAATTACTTGTATAATTTATAACTTCATCACCACTCTGATTGCTTCTAAAAAGGTTAAGCTGTCCAGAAGCTCTGACTCTATCAGCTTCATCTGCACCATTATCTGCAATAGACTTATATTCATTCATTACAGTCATAACACCTGCAAATGTCTTATTACTAGAACCGTCTTTCTTTTTATCAGCACATCTTACTCTCATCTGAACAAAATTTGTATCAGCTGTTTTAATAGTGACAATACCTTCAATAGTTCTTACACCATTCTCTGTCTTCATCTCAAGTTTCTTATCAGAAACAATACCAACTACCGTAACTTTTGCATCTGCCTGTCTCAAATTAGTTTCCATAATTATTTAATCTCCTTATTATTTTATATACTTGTTTATTTGTTATTTATTTTGAATCTGCGTTAGCTCTTCTAATTGCTTCTGCGAGAATCTCAATCTCACGTTCTTTCTTTTTAGCGGCTCTTTTCTCTCTACGCTTCTGTTCTTTAATCTTTCTGTTCTTTTCAATAGCTTCGGCTTCAGCTTTTTTCTTTTTAAGAGTATCTTTAAATTTACAATGATTTTTATAAATTTTCATACCCTGTCTGATAAGTTTGTTGTAAACATTCGTTTCACCAGAAATTCCATAAAGCCTTTTTATAAGTTCTCTTGTAACACAAATGGAAATTCCAACTTCAAGATTAAATTCATCACCTTCATCACAATAAGCAGTCTGAATGCTTCCATTTTCAAATGTAACAATAGTAGCTACAGGAACTTCAATTTTATTTACTGCATAATTACCATTTTCATCTCGTTTTGTATTATCTACAAACACTCTTTTTTCATACTCAACATCAACAGCTTTAATTTTAAGCATATCATTTTCCTTTTCTTTATTATTCAATTCAACTTTTACCCATCCCCTACAATCATTTCCATAAACATAATCATTTCCATAAACAGGATAAGAAAAATTAGTTATTGGATATACAGTATCATCTGTAGATAATGTAAATTCTATTGGAGTAAAAGACGATATTAAATTTCCTGTTTCAGAATCAAATAAAGACACATTTTCAATTTTAGTCGTATTACTTATACTATCCATTATATACCTCTTTCTTATATATTATTTACATGTTTCGTTATGTATAATATCTTATATCATTATTAATGTCAAGTTCTATTTCATTACTATATTTAACAATGGCAATTATATTTTTACAATCTGGACATCGTAATAATTTAGTACTATAATACGATGCTGATTCGTTCCACTCTTTAATTACTTTGTGGGGGTTTATTTTCTTGCCACAGTTTTTGCAATCCATAAGCCATTTTAATTCTCCTTTCTATATTTTATTTAACAAAGGACGAAATAATAAAGGTAGGAATTGAACCTACTCCTAAGTTATTACTTTATGCACCTAATTACACCACTTTATTACCAAAGAAGATTCCCATGAATATTAATGACTGTTAGCAATACAGCCATTAACAGCTCGTAGGAGAATCGAACTCCTATTTCTGCCGTGAAAGGGCAACGTCTTAACCATTTGACCAACGAGCCAAAATCACATACCACTCATAAAGGTCGACAAACAATCTCCAAGCTGGATTAAGTGTTATGTGAAACAATTTACTTAACTAGTATTTCAATTGTTGTTTTTTATGATTGTTTCGTTTTAAGGACGCATCCTCTGCTTTACTATCTTTGAGTCCGAAGACTAGATAGACCTCCTTAATGGATGATGCAGAACTCGAATCTGCGATCGTTCGGTTATGAGCCGAATGCTCTTACCAATTGAGCTAATCATCCAAATTGATATAAAAGATTACGGAATCGAACCGTCTACTCACCAAGAGTTTTTGGGAATCGAACCCTTTACAGCCCATTTACTGAATCTTTTATTTAAATCTCCGCTGTGAGAATCGAACTCACAATGAGAATTATCTCGCAGGATTAAAAGTCCTGTACCCTACCATTAGGTGAAGCGGAGTAACTAGATAAAACTTGACCCCACGAGCGTGAGAATCACTAAAAACCTCTGTGATTCTCACTCTAAAACTACACTACCTCTTGTGAGTTTTCGGGGGCTAAATATAATCTTTCATTTCTAAAAGTTGAGGCTCAAATAATAAACAGGATGCAAAATAAAAACAGGATAGTTTTTTAGAATTGATTTTAAATTAATTTACTGTAAACATCCCTAAATTATATAACGTAAAAGAACTAAGTTTAATTGCAATGCGAGGAATTGAACCCCGACCCCGACCGCCGCCGAAATGCTATCTTTTACACCACATTGCTAACGAACGTATTTACCCTTCGAAGTTGTATGACGGTTAGCTATTTCGTCCCCACCACTCAAACACTATATGTAATCTTACCCTTACTTCTATCTATCAATATGTTCGTTTGATGACATTTGCAACTGCCATCAAAATCGGAATGACAGGCTTTGCTCCTGCGACCTCTAGTTCCCAAAACTAGCGTTCTACTGAACTGAACTACATTCCGATTACAGGACACTAAGTATACATTTTACCAGAATGTGCTTGAATAAATTGCTGTAAGTGTTCCTTATTTTTAATTAATCAACTATTGCATTAGGATAAACCGAAAGTAATTCTTCTTTTGTGAAAAATGCTCTTGTACCGTATCCTTTCCAAAAATATTCCACATGGAGCGCAGAATGTACTTTTCGTTTATAACCTACTCCATTGTTGTATTCCCAAAACCAATCGCCGACATTGAGTGTCATTCTCTCACCCCTTGCTCTGTTGCTTTAATAAACTACGGTTTACCGCATCATGTCTGCACTGTGGACAGTATGGGATTCGAACCCATCCACCGTAAGTCACCTAATACACCGCCCGACAGTATACGGCATGATGCAGTAATGTTGTTTTAAGCGAGTTAATGCGGTTTACTTTTCGACCGCCGCATTATCGGTCTCAGCCTAATCCCACACAAGGATGGGTAGGTATTGATTCGGGTAAGGATTTGCACCTTACATAATTTAATTTTTAACTGACAGTATTAAATCTTACTACTGCATCTTCTCTAAAAGACAATCCAAGCGTCTACCTATTCTCACCACCGAATCATTAATTACTCATTACTTGTACAGAAGAAAACTCCTGTTATATCTTTAAAAATTTCTTTTGCAATTGTTTCACACAATGTTGAACAATTGCCGTAGAAATCAGAGAGGTTGTCTTCGTAATATTGAATTACTTCTTTTCTAAAAATTACATATAAAAATTCTCCATAAGGAGTAAGAACAAATTCTAAATTTTTTACATGTTGATTTCCAATAACAGTATCAGGTTCAAACAAGATTTTAACAGCCGCCTGACAAGTAACAATATCTTCTGTCTTAAATTTCTTAATCACTGTATTAAGAGTTAAGCTATCATCTTCCATATTATAAGGAACAACTGTAATTTTTAAATTAACATCCCCAAAAGATACATTATTTGGAAGTAAAAAAGAAAGAGCTTTAAATTTCTCTTCTAAATAACTATAAATCTTAATTTCCATATTATCTTCATCAAAAATAATTTTTATTGTTTTATCTTCATCAAACAATGCACTAAGTTTTTTGTAATATAGAACCCACGGAGGGGATAATTTAAGTCTCGCCATAATAATTCTCCTTTTTATTATAATTCTTACAACCTTCACTGTGAGATTTGATTAAGTACACCCGAAGGGAATCGAACCCTCACCCTCTTATGAGGAGTAGATTTTAAGTCTACCACGGTTGCCTGTTACGTCACGGGTGCATATATTATTTTTATATTATATTAACAATATTCCCAAATATATTTATGATATGATTTTCTATATCCCTTTAAAGCTCTCCAAATACTTTTCATTGTTGCACGATAATTATTATTTGTAAAATAACGTCCTGCGTCTGCTAAAGAATCAAAATATATTACTTCACTTGTTATTTTATGAGTTCCTTTAATTTTCTTAGAATTTACATTATTACCGCCAGTTCTATCAATACCTAATACATTCTTAGCGTGTTCCATATTTTCTTTTGGAGTAACCCATTCTAAATTTTCTACGTTATTATTTATTTTATTTCCATCTTTATGATTAACTTGATTTTTGTTTATATTATCATTAGAAATAAATTGTTTTGCAACTAATGTATGTATTGCAAATCCTTTTACTGAATTATTTATATAAAGATTTACCATACAATACCCCTTATGATTCAAACTATATTTTAACGGTTTTCCATTTTTCCCATATACAATACCATTGGTATCTACTTCATATTCTTCATAACCTTTAACAGGTTCTCTTTTATATTCCACATAATTCACCACCTTTTTAAAATATAAACGGACACAGCAAGCCTCGAACTTGCGACCCCATGCTTAACAGGCATGTGCTACTACCAACTGAGCTATGTGTCCAGATTGCCGAGTATACGGCAGACCAATACAGGTATCAGTCTCTTTGAATTGCGAAATATTTTTACTTCCTTCCGCTCACATTTCCTAATAATGATTTTTTTGTATTATTGCAGTACTAGGTCACAATCATGACCTAACGTCTTTATCAGACGATTATATATTATTCAATAGTAATAGCTTCATACCTCTTACTGAGAATAGTTTTATTATAATATATTCTTGTTAAATGTCAATAGGTTCTTTATTTTCTGTATCCATACTCATACTATTATCATATGAATATTCACCAAAATATTTATCTTCAGCTTCCTTGCGAGCAGCGATTGCTTCCTCCAATGAATCGAAAGACTGGCGTAAAATATATTTTCTTTTTATAGTTAAAAAAGCAATCCATTTATTATTATTTTTATCAAAATAAACCCCTTGTACACCAGATGTATTATTCACACTTTTTCGATTTTGGGTGTTTTCTGTATGAGTACATATTCTTAATTCGTTTTTTCTATTGTCAAAATTACAATGTTTAATATGGTCTATCTCCATATCATCAGGACAGTTCATAATCAAACGATGCATTTTTATGTTATGATAATCACACATTGTAAATAAATAACCATCTTTATCAAAACACCAACAAAAATCTTTTATTAAATTATAATCTTCTAAATCAAAATAAAAATAATTTCTTTTATGCTCTAGGTCTGAATAATCAATATTATTTGTATATCCTATTCCATAATCACCAGATAAATCATATTTATTCTGTTTTTTTCGTTCTTTACAAATTTTATATCCATGTTCTTTAAGTAAACATCCACATGACCGTGAACGTCCATTAATTAACTGGTCAACTCTTACATCTTTTTCTATCTCACTACCACAGGTGCATTTACATTTTGTATACCATCGTTTATTAGATTTATATGGAAGACTAGTAATTTCCCATCTTCCATATAAATCTCCAATTTTAATTAAATCTTGTGCAGCCATTATAATTCAATCTTAATTGGTTCATACCTTCTAGAATTCACAATTTCCATCATGAAATCTATAGGACTTTTGCCAATAGCTCCAATCAAATTTTTAAATGTTCCTGCACTTTGACCCGAAACTAAAATTACACCTTTTCTTTTGCTATCAGCATGAAATACATCATGTCTTGAAGCGACTTGCCAGAATACGATAGTCGGAATTTCATATCCATACTGAGCAAATTTAGCTCTCATCTTATCATAAAATGTCCAATCTTCATCACCGCAATAATCAAATTCCATATCAGAAATAATGATTAAGCTTTTAGGCATTTCTTCTGTTGGAACATGATTCTTAATTGCAGTATCAAGAATAAGATTGAAAGCAGCTTCGCAATCTGTATTCATTGACCAATCATTATAATTAAGATTAGCAAAAATTTGTTTTAAAGTTTTTCCTGCAATTTTCTGATATCTTGGATTATGAGAAAAAGTCATAAATAAATTATGATAAGCACCAACATTTCTTTGTGCAAAATAAACTGCTAATCCAAGAGCGGAGCAAATAGGTCTACCAATCATACTTCCCGATGTATCTGCCATTACAATTGCATTTGTACCAGCTTCTACATAATTAGGAAGACTATCCCATTGTGCTTGAAGAATTTGTTCTTCTGTTCCTTTTACTTTACATCTCCAATTCCAATAATCAATCATGCGTTCAATAATGTCATAAGGATATAAAGTAGCAGAATTAATCTTTTCTTCTCCAGTTACAGCTTTCTGAGCAAATTGAACAAATCTTTCTTCATCATGCCTTTTAAAAGCATTTCTATAAATCATCATTGCCCTAGAAGGAACTTCAGAATATTTAATCTTATCCCACTGGTTGGTAGACATTAATCCTTCAACGACTCTAAGATGTTTTCTCATCGCTCTAACAATTCTCTTAAATTCATATATATTATATCCGAGTTTAAGAGCTGTTTTTATACCGAGCTTCCTAGTCTTCTCAGAAGAAGCATCAGCAGTCTTAATCCATTTAGCAAGAAGAGAAATCACATTACCTTTTTCAAGATTAATCTTGTCCTCTTCAAACTGTTTTTTCATTGCCACCCACATCTCATCTTCAAGAGGAGTACCAATTAGCTCATAAAGGTCATCATATCTTCCATAAACACCAATCAAATCAAGATTGGGTTTAATACACTCAGGATGATGAAGAGCTGCATATTTAAGAATAATTCTAAATATTCTTCTTTCTCCAAGACCATTTGTTTCTTTATCACCTCTAATATCTCTTGCATAAAAAAGAATCTTTGTAGCAAGAAGAGGATTTTCTTTATATGCTTCCTCAAACAAAGAAGTAATTCTAGCCTCATCTGCTTTTCTCAAAGCACCAATTGTTCCAAATAAATCAAGACAAGCAGTACCAGTTGTATTAAGTGCAATTGCACTATTTTCTGTTCTTGTCCATTTACTTTCCTGTTTAATAGCTTCTGCAAAATTCATTCCTTTTACTCCTTTCATGATGCCTTTTATTGGTTGGGATTCGAACCCAAATATTCAGATTGTTATCTAACGTCTTATCCTTTTGACTACCTACAGTATTTTGCTGTATGCATCACATTAACTACAGGATACTTAATTTTGCCGTGTTAGATTAAAAGTCTAATGCATAAATTGTTTTGCTGTATGTATCCCTAAAACCCCCTTAGAAGGACTTGAACCTTCGACCTCTTCCGTTTACAGCGGACTTGAATAATTGCTGTTTGTACCACATAAATAATAACTTATAGCGCTCATCCCAACTGAGCTAAGAGGAGCATTATTTCAGGACATTTTTTATGTATTTTTTATTTATCTTCCTATAACACGGTTAAAATTGCTGTAAATGTCCCTTAAACAGCCCTTGATGGATTCGAACCATCGAATGCTGGGGTCAAATCCCAGTGCCTTACCTTTTGGCGAAAGGGCTTTAATAATTCCGTTGTTTGACCCTTTCGGGAGGTACAACGGTAGACCTTGCAAAGTTTTAAGATTTATGGAAGGTAATTGTTAAGCTCTCGCTTAACATGTATATAATATATCACCATTCAATCCAAAAGTCAATACATTCTTCAAAATATTTTTTATACTTATTAAAATTCTTACCATCACAGAATCTCGATGGTAATATTAGGTTTATTATTATCTTTTGTGCATATCCAATATATAGGATATTCAAAAATTCCTTTCCAATATCCATCCACTTCATCTTTATTTACATAAACTTTATAATCTTCATCAAGCAAATCTAAATTAAATTTATTATCAATAATAGATATCACATTATCATCAACCAGACAATTTGTTCCCTTGGTAAAAAATGACCAAAAACTATATTTTCCCCAATCTTCAGCTATTCTAAGTTTTATATTTTTGTCGCTACTCCATTTCTCTACGTCTCTTTTAAATTTTTGTTTTGAATATTCAACAAACTCAGCCATTTCATTATCTTTCAATATAACTAACCCTCCTTAAATGCGAATATCTGTTCGATTTCTGTTGACTCTTTAATTATAAAACAAATGTTCGCAAAGTCAATAGGTTTAAATATTTTTGTGAATTTTTTATATTTATTATATACTTTTTATAGAATTAAGAAGTACCCAGTTTACACTAGGTACTCACCAAATTTATCTATAAACATTGAAGGAACAACTTTAAAATCATATTGTTTTTTAATCTCTTCTATTCCAATTCCATATATATAATCTTTTCCAGATATTTGAAGTTCTTTACATCTGGAATTAACCATTTCAATAATACCACTCATTCTTATATCGTTCCCATTCATATATTCTAATATACCGACATAATCAAAAATTCTGGCTAATCTAGATTGAGTTCTTCTTCTCAATACCTGTAAAGATTCAGAACGTCTGATGTTGGGATAATCTTTAATTATTCTTCCGTTATCAATTAAAGTTACTTCTTTTACCATATTTTTACTTATAGATTGATAATCAAGAGTTTCATTTGATTGCTCTGCATAATTAATTAGAGTTGAAGATACTTTAATTTCTCTACCATTATAGGCGGTAAAAGAATTATCTTGGAAATCTTCTATTTTGGCTAAAGCTAATTCTAAATATCCTCCTCCCCTAATTCCTTCAAACAATCCTAATAAACAAAAACTATCACTTGGATTGGGAAGCTGCTGACACCATTCCAAAACTTGTTTTCTAGATACTACTTTTTTATCCATTGCAAGTTTGTTTACAAATGATACCATCATATCTCTTGTTATTTCAAGAAAATGATTTTGATAATCATTAACTAAATTCTCTTGTATACACCATTGTGTATACATAGAAAGATTACTATTCATTGTGGCAATAGTATCCAAAGACATAATAGCCAATGTCTTATACATATTAATAATTTCATATGTACTAAAATTGCTAATATCTTTATCTAATTGTTCTTCAAACGGTTCTGTTCTTTTAAATAATGAACTAAAATAATAGGCAGAAACTGTCGTATAGGATTCCTTTTCTTTACGATATCTTTCTTTCAACTCTTGATTAAACATAAATTCACTTCCTTTCCAGTTGATTAATAGCAGATATCATTCCTTTGCGTGGAATCTTAGTAGCGAATATTTTTGAATCTATTTCATTTACTTTATTTAATAATGTAAATGTATGTTCAATACTTAGCGTTTCATTAAAGGCATAGAATATAACCATTAATTCTGCAAAAGAATAATTTTTATCTAAAAGGTCAGGATATGTTTCTGTTAATTTATTGAATTTATCTCTTATATCATTTTCTACTTCAATAATTCTTCTAACAGATTTATCTGCATTTTGTCCTTTAAAATAAAAATATCTAATTATTGCAGCTAATTCTCCATAACTGATGCTTCCATTATTCCTTGCTATTTTATTTTTTAGATTAAACATTACATCCCTATTTAATCTTTCAACAACAAGATTTTCTGGAGCATTCATGTTCATTGAATCAGAATCAATCTTTCTCATTTTTGTTTTCTGGTCTTCTTGATAAATAAATTGTTTTACCTTATCTTCAGAAAACATAACTATCCTTAATTCCATTGGATAGTTAAAATCTGGATTTTTATCTTTTAATTGTGCCATTGCAATATATCTATGATAACCATCAGATATATCAAAATGGTCAAGAGATTTAATA
>JAEIGA010008230.1_pt1 | contig 15800 bp, 24 predicted proteins | sample 9270691 | NCBI WGS metagenome assembly JAEIGA01 (sample SAMN17057246, study PRJNA624740) | gut metagenome | biome: biome; isolation source: fecal sample | host: Bos grunniens | place: China: Xizang | collected 2019
TTAATAAAATATTGTGACTTTTTTCGTATTATTTGATAAAATATTATTAGAATAAAGTAGGTGATTGGATGAAAGTGAAAGTAAAGTTTAAAGACACTATATATGAATATGAAAAGGGCGTTAAATTAAGAGATTTAGCGAATGATTTTCAATCAGAATATAGTAGTCCTATTGTAGTAGGTAGCATTGATAATATGGTGGTAGGATTAAATAATAGTATAAATAAAGATTGTAAGGTTGATTTTTATGATATTACATCTGCACCAGGTAGCAAAGCATATGAAAGAGGTCTATTATTCTTATTTAGTAAATCAGTAAGAGATATATTAAATTGTGATGTAATGATTCAATATATGGCAAATAATGATATATATTCAGAGATATTATCTAATGATTTAATATCTGAAGTTACTGTTGAAAAAATAAGATTAAGAATGAAAGAATTAGTAAAAGAAGAACTACCGATTACTAAAATAATGGTTTCTAGATTAGATGCAATTGATTATTTTAATAAAATAAATCAATTAGATAAGGCAGAATCATTAAATTATATTAGTAATTCTACAGTTAGCTTACATAAACTGGATGATACTCTAGATTTTTATTATGGTTCTATGCCTGATAATACAAGAGTATTAAATAAATTTAATTTAAAGTTTGTGAAAAATAATAAAGTAGTATTAATGTTACCAAATGAATATTCAGTAGCTAATGATTTAAAATATAACAAAAATGATAAATTGTTAGATTTAATTGTAAGAAATGATAATTATTTAAATAGTTTAGACATTAAAACTTCTGTTGATTTTAATAAAATCATTTCTAAAGGAAACTTTGGTGAAATAATGAGATTAACAGAGTCTATTCAAAATAATAGGTTATTTGAAATATCAGAAAGAATAAGTAAAGATAAAAATATAAAGGTTATATTAATAACTGGACCATCTTCATCAGGAAAAACAACAACATCTAAAAAGATTACTTTATATCTTAAGGGGTTAGGTTTAAATACTATACCTATTTCTATAGATGATTTTTATACTGATATGGATAAAAGAGTTAAGGATGAAAATGGAAATCCAGAATTTGAAAGAATAAGTGCTATTGATACTAAATTATTTAATAAAGTAATTTCAGAATTATTAGATGGAAAAGAAGTTAATTTACCAATATATAATTTCGCATCTGGTAAACAAGAAGTAAGTAAAGATGTTACAAAATTAGGAGAAAAAACAGTATTAGTTGTTGAAGGTATTCATGCATTTCATGAACAATTAACTGAAATGATACCTGATAAAAATAAATTTAAGTTATTTATTGCACCTTTAACACCGCTTAATATTGATAATCATAATATCATTAAAAATGATGATAATAGATTATTAAGAAGAATTATAAGAGATAATAGAACCAGGGGTAAAACTTCTTCTGAGACACTTGCATTATGGCATAATGTTAGAAAAGCAGAAGAGGAAATGTTATTCCCATACATGAAAGATGCTGATGAAATATTTAATACAAATTTAATATATGAATTAAGTGTATTAAAAACTTATGCAGAACCTTTATTATTTTCTGTAGCAAAAGATGATCCTAATTATATTGAGGCTTTACGTTTAATAAATTTATTTAGAGTGATATTAGCAATACCTAGTGATGAGGTTCCATCTGATTCTTTATTAAGAGAATTTATAGGTGGAAGTTGCTTTAAAGTATAGGAGGAAATATGGCAATAAAAGTAGCTATTAATGGATTTGGAAGAATAGGAAGATTAGTTTTTAGACTAATGGAAGAAGATAGTGCATTTGATGTTGTTGCAATTAATGATTTAACAGATGCGGCGCAACTTGCATATTTATTAAAATATGATACTTCTCATAGAAGATATAGAACTGATGAAATAACTAATGATGAAGAAAACATAATAATTAACGGTAGAAAAATTAGAGTATATAAAGAACAAGACCCTAATAATTTACCTTGGAAAGAAAATGATGTAGATGTAGTCTTTGAATGTACTGGATTTTTTACAAGTTTAGAAAAATCAATGGCGCATATTAATGCTGGTGCAAAGAAAGTAATTATCTCAGCTCCTGCCAAAGGTGATTTAAAGACTATAGTTTATAATGTTAATGAAGAAACTTTAACTGGAGATGAAAAAGTTATAAGTGCAGCTAGTTGTACAACTAACTGTTTAGCACCGGTTATGAAAATATTATGTGATAATATAGGTGTAGAAAAAGGATTTATGACAACAGTTCATGCATATACTAATGATCAATCTTCTTTAGATGTTGCTCATAAAAAAGGACATATGTCAAGAAGAGGAAGAGCAGCAGCGGCTAATATAATACCAGCTACTACTGGTGCAGCTAGTGCTATTGGATTAGTTATTCCAGAACTTGTTGGAAAGTTAGATGGAACAGCTATGAGAGTTCCTGTTACTACAGGTTCTGTAGTAGATTTAACTTTAGAATTAAAAAGAAGTACAAGTATAGAAGAAATAAATAACTTATTTAAAAATAATCAGTCTGAGACTATTAAGTATACTGAAGATCCAATTGTATCTAGTGATGTTATTGGTGAAGTATGTGGGTCTCTAGTAGATGGATTATCAACTAATATTGTAGAAGTTGATGGTAAGCAATTAGTAAAAGTTGTAGCATGGTATGATAACGAAATGAGTTATTCTGCACAAATGGTTAGAACAGCTAAATATTTTGCAACTAAAAAGAACTAGTTATACTAGTTTTTTTTTAATTTTCTTGATATAATTTTGTTATGAATAGGTGGTGTAATTATGGATAATTATAATGATTATGAAGAACAACCAAAAAAGTTTGTTATAACAAGAGGTATGGTATTAATTTTTGCCATTATTTTAATAGTAGTAATAGTGTTAATTGTTGTTCTTACTTCTAAAAAGAAAGATAAAGATGAATTAACAAAGGACCAATACTTATATTTAGAAAAAAGAATGGAAGAGGAAACTCCAACAACTTTAGAAAGATTAAATTTAGATATTAATCTAGAACCACAAAAAATAGATTTAGAGGAATTTTTAGATGAAAATGGCGGACCTATAGTTGCTAGTAAAGTTCCAGCAGCTAAATTGTGTGAAGGTTATGTAATCGCTCAAATGAAAGATGATATAAGCGATATAAATGCTTATATTAAATGCGGAAAATATTATATTACTAAAGGTTATGAAACTACAAAAGATGAACCTGAAGAAATTACAACAACTACTGCAGAACAAGAAAAAGATAGTGAAAATCCAGTTATTACTTTAAATGGTGAAGAAACAATTAGAATTACTGTTGGTACTGCATTTAAAGATCCAGGAGTTAAAGCAACTGATAATGTTGATGGTGATATTACTTCTAAAGTTGTTATAACAGGTAAAGTAAATGAAAAAGTTCCAGCAACTTATATTCTTATATATACTATTAAAGATTCTTCTGGTAATACTGCAAAAGTAAGTAGAAAAGTAATTGTTGAAGAACAAGCAAGTACAACTACTACTAAGAGTACAACTAAAACTACTACTAAGAAAACAACTACAAAATATACAACAAGATATACTACAAAGAAAACTACAAAGAAAACTACAACAACTGCAAAAAAGGTTGCAGCACCTACTATAATATTAAGTGGTAGTTCTACTGTAACTATTACTCAAGGTTCAAATTATAAAGAACCAGGTTATTCAGCAAGGGATGCTTATGGTGCTAATTTGACAAGTAAAGTTAAAGTAACAAGTAATGTTAATACATATAAAGCAGGTTCTTATACTATTAAATATACAGTAACTGATTCATATGGTAATACTTCTTCTAAATCTAGAACGGTTATAGTAAAATCATCAGGTACTCCTGTATCTTCAATTAAAGTAACTCCTAATGCTGCTACTATAAAAAAAAATAAAACTTTAAAATTAACTGTTACTAAATCACCAAGTGATGCAACTAATAATGGATATACTTATTCATCTTCGAATTCTAATATAGCATCAGTTAATAGCTCTGGAGTGGTTACTGGTAAAAATGTAGGTACAGCAACAATTACAGTAAAATCAAGTAATGGTAAGACAGCTACCTGCACAGTTACAGTAACAAATTAATAGGATTAGTTCCTATTTTTTTTATTTAGTGCTATAATTATATTAGGAGGGTATATGAAAAAAACTATAAGAGATTTAGATATAAAAAATAAAAGAGTTATTATTAGATGTGATTTAAATGTACCAATTAAAGATGGTGAAATATTAGATGATAATAGAATAAGAGAAAGTTTAGAAACAATTAATTATGCGCTTGATAATGATGCCAAAGTAATTATTTTATCTCATTTGGGTAGAGTAAAAACAGAAGAAGATAAAAAAGGTAAGAGTTTGTTACCTGTTGCTAAAAGATTAAGCGAGTTATTAAATAAAGAAGTAAAATTTATTAAAGATACAAGATCAGAATTTTTAACAAATGAAGTTAATAATATGAAATCTAAAGATATTATATTAGTAGAAAATACTAGATATGAAGATGTTAATGGTTCGCTTGAAAGTAAAAATAATGAAGAATTAGCAAAATATTGGGCTAGTTTAGGTGAAGTATTTATAAATGATGCTTTTGGTACACTTCATAGAGCACATGCTTCTAATGTAGGAATAGCATCAATATTGCCTTCTGCGGTAGGTTTTCTTGTGGAAAAAGAACTTATTATGCTAGATTCATGTGTAAATATAGAAGATAGACCATTTGTAGTTATTATGGGTGGAGCTAAAGTTCATGATAAGATTAATATAATAGATTCTTTGATTAAAAAAGCTGATTATTTAATTGTTGGTGGAGGAATTGCTAATACATTTTTAAAAGCTAAGGGTTATGATTTAAAAAAATCATTAGTTGATATAGAAAGTATTGATTATTGTAATGATTTATTAAATAAGTATTCAGATAAAATTATATTACCAGTAGATGGTTATTCTTCTAGTGAGTACATGGATAATTTAGAAGTATGTTATAATGAGCTTAACAATATAAAGGATAATCAAATGATTCTTGATATAGGGCCAAAGAGTATAGAAAAATTTAAACCTATATTAGAAAAAGCTAAGTTAGTATTTTTAAATGGTCCTCTTGGAGTATCTGAATTTAAAAATTTTGAATATGGAACAAAAGAATTATTAAATATATTAAATGAAATAGATTCGAAAATAGTTATAGGTGGAGGAGATTCTGCTGCAGCAGCGATTAGATTTGGTTATAAAAATAGTTTTGACCATATTTCAACGGGTGGAGGAGCATCTCTTGAATTAATAGAAGGTAAAGAATTACCGGGTATAAAAGTAATAGAGAATAAATAAAGGGTGATAATATGAGCAAATTAATAGTATGTAATCATAAAATGTTTTTAACTTATGATGAGGCTTTAAATTTAAAAAATAATATTGATAATTTAAATGTTTCTGGAAACTTTGTTATATGTCCTAATGTTTTGTATTTAAATATTTTTAAAGATTATGTATTAGGTGCTCAAGATTGTCATAGTGAAATAACGGGTGCGTATACATCTATGGTTTCGCCTTATCACTTAAGTTTAATGGGAATAAAATATTCACTTATAGGTCATAGTGATACTAGAGATATTTATGATGATAATGCTATTAATAAAAAGCTAAAAGCTGTATTAAATAATTCTATGACTCCAATTTTATGTATTGGAGAAACAAAATATGATAGACAACTTAATAAAACTATTGTTACTTTAAAAAAACAATTAATAACAGCACTTTCTAATATAGATTTGGAATTAGGTCAAGAATTAATTATTGCATATGAACCAAGATGGATAATTAATAGTAATATTCAAATGTCTAAAAATGATATTGTTGACGTGTTTAAATATATAAAAAAACTTTTAGATGAATTAGGTGTTAATAATTATAAAATATTATATGGTGGAAATATTAACAAAGATAATATTAAATTAATAGATAATAGTATTGTTGATGGGTATTTGTTAGGTCATAGTTCTGTTGATATAGAGGAATTAAGTGAAATTCTTAAGTTTACACATAATATGTAAACGATAAAAAATAATGTGTAATAATATAAGTAAAATATGATAAACTAATATTGTAAAAGGAGGTTTATTTATGGCTGCAATAGGACATGTAATAAATGCTATGTACAATGTTAGAACAGATTTATTAATAGAAAAAGCAACTGGAAATGATAAAATATCAGTTGATTCTTTTAAAGCTATGGTTGATAGACAAAAAGATTTAAAAGACGAAGAAGTTGTTTCAGCTATAGATGATGCTTTTAAGGAATTCTTTAAAAAAGAAAGAGTGTTTAAAGAAAAACAAGAATTAACTTTAAAGTTTATGGAAGAAGATATTAAAAAAGCACCAACATTAGTGCTTCAAGATAAAAATGCTGCTTAATAGTATATAAAGGACAAAGATGTAGTTTTTGCTACATCTTTTTTTTGTTCGACAAATTATGATAAATTATTAAATTTATTAATTATATAATTGAATTGTTTTAAATGAAAGGAATAATAATATGAATAATAAAGTTAGATTATATGTGGTAGATGATAATGAAAGTTTAGTAGTAATGTTAAAAGATTTTTTAGAAGATAATGATAAAATAGAATTAGTAGGTGCATCTCATGATGGTGAGAGTGGTGTTGAATACATAAAGAAACATAAAGATACTTTTGATATCTTACTATTAGATTTAATAATGCCAAAGAAAGATGGACTTTATGTATTAGAAAGTTTAAAAGATGAAAATATATATAAGCCTACAATAGTATGTACTTCTTTTAATGCGGATGAAACCATTAAAAGAGTTGCTAAGTTTGATCCTAAATATTTTGTATTAAAACCATTTGATTTAAATGATTTAGAATTTAAAATTTTAGATGCTATGAAAATGACAGAACACGAAAGTGCATATAATACAGGTAGTAATAATTTAGAAATTAATATTACTAAGTTATTACATGGTTTAGGAGTGCCATCTCATATTAAAGGTTATCAATATATAAGAGAAGGGATTATTCAAATGTATAATAATCCAGATATAGTAGGTGCAATAACTAAAGAATTATATCCTAATATTGCAATAAAATTTGATACTACAGTATCTAGAGTAGAAAGAGCGATTAGACATGCTATAGAAGTTAGTTGGAATAGGGGTGATATTGATTTAATGGATGATATTTTTGGACATAGTGTAGATTATGATAGAGCTAAACCAACTAATAGTGAATTTATAGTTACTATTTCTGATAAATTAAGATTAGAATTATCAAAATTAAATAAATTAGTAAAACAACAATAATTTTGTTGTTTTTTTCATATTTTTATAAAATTAATGTTATAATAATAAAGAGGTGAGATAAAAATGGAAAAAGGTTTGTCAAAATATTTTTCTAAAGTGTTTTTCTGGATGTTTATAGGATTAGCACTTACTGGTATAACAGCATTTATAACAGCTACTACTCCAACAATACTTGTTACAGTATTGAAATTAGATTGGATACTTTTAATTATTGAATTAGCTCTAGTAATAGCTTTTTCATCATTAAACCATAAAGTATCTCCAACTGTATCAAAAATACTTTTTGCAATATATTCTATAGTGAGTGGTCTTACTTGTTGTTATATATTTAGTTTTAGTATTGGAGCTTTATTATCAGCTTTAATAACAGCAGTAGTATTATTTTTAATATTTGCAATTTATGGAGCGTTAACTAATCAAGACTTAACTAAATTAGGGTCTATAATGATAGTTGGTTTAATAGCTGTATTAATAGGTTCAATTATAAACCTATTTATAGGAAGTGGTACAGCAGGAATTGTTATATCTGTTATAACAGTAGTATTATTTTTAGGTTTAACAGCCTATGATATCCAAAAAATTAAAAGATTTTATTATGCTGCTAGTGGTAACAACGAACTTTTAGAAAAATGTGCAATTCATGGTGCATTAGAATTATATTTAGATTTTATTAATATTTTCTTAACTTTATTAAATTTAGGTAGATCAAAAGATTAAAATTGTAAAATATTTTAGTCTTTTTTTCATATTTTAAAAAAATGCAAAAAAAGTCGTAAAACCTCTTGAAATAAAGGAAAACCTGTGATACAATGGTAACTGCGTGTAGATGCGAAGATGTGCGAGGTTGCTGACACACCCGGTTAAGTTGTTTTTATAACATAAGGGTTGTTAGGTTAATTTGCTCGGAGCAAGTCTATACATGATATAGGCGAAGGGAGGATTATGAGTATGTCAAATAAAATTCGAATTAAATTAAAAGCATATGAACATCGTTCTTTAGATTTAGCTGCTTCAAAAATAGTTGAAACAGTTAAACGTACAGGCGGAAAGGTATCTGGTCCAGTACCACTACCAACAGAAATCCAAAAGTACACAATTTTAAGAGCTGTTCATAAGTATAAAGATTCACGTGAACAATTCGAAATGCGTACCCACAAAAGATTAATTGATATTGCATCACCAAGTAAAGAAACTATTGATGCTTTACAACATTTAGATTTACCAAGTGGTGTAGAAATCGAAATCAAATAACTATAGGAGGAAATTATGGAAAGAAAAGGAATCTTAGGTCGTAAGCTAGGAATGACACAAGTTTTCGAAAAGAATGGAAAACTTATTCCTGTTACTGTAGTTGAAGTAGAACCTAACGTAGTTACTCAAATCAAAACAGTTGAAACTGATGGTTATGAAGCTATTCAATTAGGATTTGAAACAAAAAGAGAAAAATTAAGTAACAAGGCTGAAAAAGGTCATCTAGCAAAAGCTAATACTGCTCCTAAGCGCTTCTTAAAAGAGATTCGCGGTGTAGATGTTAGCAAATATGAACTTGGCCAAGAACTTACAGTTGAAGTTTTTGAAGCTGGGGAAATGGTTGATGTTACAGGAATCTCTAAAGGTAAAGGTTTCCAAGGTGTAATTAAACGTTATCATCAATCAAGAGGTCCAATGGGACATGGATCTCAATATCATAGAGGTGTTGGTTCATTAGGAACACTAAGACCAATGCGTGTTTTAAAAGGTAAGAAATTACCAGGACATATGGGTAATGTTACAGTAACTATGCAAAATTTAGAAGTTGTAGCAGTTATGCCAGAAGAAAACGTTATTTTAATTAAAGGTAACGTTCCAGGTCCAAAGAAGTCTTTAGTTATCATCAAATCAGCAGTTAAAAAAGCTAATGTTAAAAAAGCTGTTAACGAATTAGTTAGCTATGAAGTTGCAGCTGAAGCAGAAGAAACTGCTACTTGCGATAACGAAGCATCACAAGAAGTTACAGAATAATTAATAATTAGTAACTAAGAAAAAAATAATACTTGTGATGAAAGGAGGAACTAAAATGCCAAAGACAGCACTTTTAAGTTTAAAAGGTGAAAAAATTAAAGACATTAAATTAGATGATAGCATTTGGGGAATTACTCCAAATGACCAAGTTGTTTATGAATCTATAGTTTTATATACAGCTTCAAGAAGACAAGGAACTGCAAGTACAAAAACTCGTAGTGAAGTTTCTGGTGGTGGAAGAAAACCATGGAGACAAAAAGGAACAGGTAATGCTCGTCAAGGATCAATTAGAGCACCACAATGGGTTGGTGGAGGAATAGTATTTGGTCCAACTCCAAGAGATTACTCAAAGAAAATGAATAAAAAAGAACGTAGATTAGCGTTAAAATCAGCTTTAACTTATAAAGCAAATGATAAAGCAATAATCGCCGTTGATAAATTTGAATTAGAATCAAATAAAACAAAAGCTATGTTAAGTTTATTAAAAGACTTAAATGTAGAAGGAAAGGCTTTAATTGTTACAACAGAATTAACTGATAACATATTATTAGCTTCAAGAAATATAAGAAACATCAAATTAGTTTTAGCTAATGAATTAAATACTTATGATGTATTATATTGCGATAAATTAATTATTACAGAAGATGCTGTAAAATATGTTGAGGAGGTGCTTAAATAATGACAGATTATATGAACGTAATTAAGGCACCAGTAGTTACTGAAAAATCAGCTGCATTATCAGCTGACGGTAAGAAATTAGTATTAAAAGTTGCTAAAGATGCAAATAAAATACAAATTAAACAAGCAGTTGAAAAAATATTCAACGTAAAAGTTACTAGTGTTAACACAGTTAACGTTAGAGCTAAGAAAAAAAGAGTAGGACGCTATGAAGGAACAACTAAAGCATATAAGAAAGCTTATATTACTTTAGCTGAAGGTAGCAAACTAGATTTAAGCTAATAAGGAGGAAAGAATATGCCAGTTAAGAAGTTTAAACCAACTACTAATGCTTTAAGACAAATGAGTACTTTGGATAATAATGAAATAACTAAATCTACTCCAGAAAAAAGCTTAGTTGGTAAAAAACATAGAAGAAATGGTCGTAACAATATGGGGCGTATCACTGTAAGACATAGAGCTGGTGGTGCACAAAGAAAATACCGTATTATCGATTTTAAAAGAAATAAATTTGATGTTACTGGTAAAGTAGCAGCAATCGAATACGATCCAAACAGAAGTGCTAACATTGCATTAATCAACTATTTAGATGGAGAAAAAAGATATATTATCGCTCCTAAAGATTTAAAAGTTGGAAATATAATAGTTAGTGGAGAAAACGTTGACGTTAAAGTTGGTAACGCAATGCCAATTATGAATATTCCAGTTGGTACTGTTATCCACAATATAGAAATGAGACCTGGTAAAGGGGCTCAAATAGCACGTAGTGCTGGATCAAGTGCTCAAATACTTGGTAGAGAAGAAAAATATGTATTAATAAGATTAAGAAGTGGTGAAACAAGAAAAATACTTGGAACTTGTTTAGCTACAATTGGTGAAGTTGGAAATGCTGATTATGGATTAGTAAATCTTGGTAAAGCAGGTAGAACTCGTCACTTAGGTATCAAACCTACAGTTCGTGGTTCTGTTATGAACCCTAACGATCACCCACATGGTGGTGGTGAAGGTAGAGCTCCAATCGGACGTAAACAACCAATGACACCTTGGGGTAAACCAGCTCTTGGTATGAAAACACGTAAGAGTAAAAAAGCTTCAAATAAATTAATTGTAAGCCGTAAAAAATAATAGGAAAGGATGATATTAAATGGCAAGAAGTATTAAAAAAGGGCCTTATGTATTTCCAAGATTATTAGCTAAGGTTCAAAAATTAAACAAAGATGGAAAAAAAGAAGTAATTAAAACTTGGTCACGCCGTTCAACAATATTTCCTGATTTTATCGGTCACACTTTTGCAGTACACAACGGTAAAGAATTTATTCCAGTTTATGTAACTGAAGATATGGTTGGACATAAACTTGGTGAATTCTCACTTACTCGTAAATGTGGTGGACACGGCGAAAACAAGAAAAAGTAATAACTAGAAGGGAGAACTAATATGGAAGCGAAAGCAATTGCGAAGACAGTTCGTATTTCCGCTTTAAAATCTCGTTTAGTTATGAGGTTAGTAAACGGAAAGAGTGTTAGCGAAGCTATGGCGATTTTAAACAATCTAAATAACAAAGCAGCACGTGTAATAAAAAAAGTTTTAGTATCAGCAGTAGCAAATGCTGAAAATAATCATAATCTTGATAAAAGTAAGTTATATGTTAAAGAAGCTTATGTAAATGATGGTCCTGTATTAAAAAGATCAGTACCTGATTCAAGAGGAAGAATTGCAAAAAATGATCACCGTACAAGTCATATAACAGTGATCGTAGCAGAAAGATAATATGAGGAGGAAAAACTATGGGTCAAAAAGTTAGTCCTGCAGGTTTAAGACTTGGAATAAACAAGGATTGGTCTGCTAAATGGTATGCACCAAGTAAAGATTTCTCAAAAGTTTTAGCTAACGATTTAAAAATTCGTAAGTTCTTAGATAAGAAACTTAAGAATGCAGCAGTTTCTTCTGTATCAATTGAAAGAAGTAAAGACACTACAGAAATCAAAATTAATACAGCAAAACCAGGTGTTGTAATTGGACACGGTGGGGAAGAAATAGAAAACTTAAAGAAATCAATCAATAAATTAGTTGGTGAAGAAGTTAAGATTTCAATTATTGAAGTTAAAAACCCTGATTTAGATGCTCAATTAGTTGCAAATAATATCGCAGCTCAAATCGAAAACAGAGGTTCATATAGAATGGCTCAAAAAAGAGCTATCAGAAATACAATGCGTGCAGGAGCTAAAGGAATTAAAACTTTATGTTCTGGACGTTTAAACGGAGCTGAAATAGCACGTGGAGAAGGATATAATGAAGGTACTACACCTTTACATACATTAAGAGCAAACATTGATTATGCAACAGCAGAAGCTGATACAACTTATGGTAAAATCGGTGTAAAAGTATGGATTTACAAAGGTGAAATTCTTCCTTCAAGAAATAAAGGGGGTAGAAAAGATGTTAATGCCAAAAAGAACTAAATATCGTAAACCTCACAGAATTTATTATGAAGGAAAAGCAAAAGGAAATACTGAATTACACTTCGGTGAATTTGGTTTAATGGCAAAAGAAGGAGCTTGGATTACTGCTCAACAAATCGAAGCTGCCCGTGTTGCTATGACTCGTTACATGAAACGTGGAGGTAAAGTATATGTTAATATTTTCCCACACTTATCATTAACTAAAAAACCTTTAGAAACTCGTCAAGGTAAAGGTAAAGGTAATCCAGAAAGTTGGGTTGCAGTTGTAAAAGAAGGCAAAATTATGTTTGAAGTTGCTGGAATTTCAGAAGAAGTAGCACGTGAAGCTTTAAGATTAGCATCTCACAAGTTACCAATCAAATGTAAATTTGTTACTAAAGAATTAGGTGGTGAAAAAAATGAAGGTTAAAGAAATTAGAGAACTTACCACTGAACAAATCGAAGCTAAGATAAACGAATTTAAAGAAGAAATCTTTAATTTACGTATGCAACAAGCTACCGGAAATTTGGAAAAACCTTCAAGAATAAATGAATTACGTAAAAGCGTTGCTAGAATGAAAACTATTTTAGCAGAACGTAAGGAAGCTTAGGGAGGTTCATATGAAAGAAAATGCAAGACATGAAGTAATTGGTAAGGTTGTAAGTGCAAAAAATGATAAAACAATTACAATCTTAGTTGAAACTTATAAAAAAGATCCAAAATATGGTAAACGTGTTAAATATTCTAAAAAATATGCAGCACATGATGAAAACAACCAAGCTAAAGTTGGAGATATAGTTAAAGTTATAGAAACTAAACCATTATCAAAAACAAAAAGATTTAGTTTAGTAGAAATAGTAGAAGAAGCCGTAATTTTATAGGCACTTTACAGGAAGAAGGAGGATTACATTATGATTCAACAACAAAGTAGATTAAAAGTTGCTGATAATTCTGGTGCTCGTGAACTAATGGTAATTAGAGTTCTAGGCGGAAGTAAAGTTAAAACTGGAAATATCGGTGATATCGTAGTTGGAACAGTAAAAAAAGCAACTCCAAATGGTAACATCAAAAGCGGTAAAGTCGTAAAAGCGGTTATCGTTAGAAGTAAGTTTGGAATGCGTAGAGATGATGGTTCTTATATTAAATTTGATGATAATGCATGTGTAATCATCAAAGATGATAAGACACCAATTGGAACAAGAGTTTTAGGTCCAGTAGCACGTGAATTACGTGAAAAAGATTTCATGAAAATTGTTTCTTTAGCAAAAGAAGTGTTATAGGACTTTAAGGAGGAAAAATCATGAGTTTAAAAGTTGGAGATAAAGTAATTGTTATCGCTGGTAAAGAAAAAGGTAAAGAAGGAAAGATAAGCTCAATAAAAAATGATAGAGTTGTTGTTGAAGGTGTTAACTTAGTTAAGAAACACGTTAAACCTAACGGGCAAGACCAAACTGGTGGAATCGTTGAAAAAGAAGCAGCTCTTCATATCTCAAATGTAATGATTATCGATCCTAAAACCAAAACTCGTACTCGCATAGCACATGAAATAGATAAAGACGGAAAAAAAGTTAGAATTTCTAGCAAGTCAAAATCAAAATTAGACTAATCAAAAAGGAGGGTAACTATGAACAGTTTAAAAGAAAAATATACTAAGGAAATTATTCCTGCTTTAACAGAAAAATATAATTATACTACTGTCATGGCTGTACCAAAGTTAGAAAAGATTGTAGTTAATATGGGTGTAGGAGATGCAACATTAAATAGTAAATTATTAGACGTTGCAGTTTCTGAACTTGAAAAAATAACTGGTTCAACACCAGTAATAACAAAAGCAAAAAAATCAATCGCTGGTTTCAAATTAAGAGAAGGTCAAGCTATTGGTTGTAAAGTTACACTTCGTGGAGAAAATATGTATACTTTCTTAGAAAAGTTAATTAAAATCGCATTACCTCGTGTACGTGATTTTAGAGGTATTTCATCAAAAGCATTTGATGGAAGAGGAAATTATACTTTAGGTATTAAAGAACAAGTTATTTTCCCAGAAATAGTATATGACGAAGTAGTAAAAGTTCGTGGAATGGACATTGTTTTTGTTACAACAGCAAAAACTAATGGTGAAGCATTAGACTTATTAAAAGGATTCGGACTTCCTTTTAAGAAGTAGGCAATAGGAGGAATTAATGGCAAAGAAAAGTATGGTTGTTAAACAAGCAAGACCAAAAAAATATAAAGTACAAGAATATACTCGTTGCAACAGATGCGGTCGTCCACATTCAGTAATGAAAAAGTTTGGTATCTGCCGTATTTGCTTTAGAGAATTAGCATACAAAGGTGAAATACCTGGTGTTAAAAAGTCAAGTTGGTAAGAATAATACGAAAAGGAGGATTCATATGTCAGTAACAGATCCAATCGCAGATTTACTTACGAGAATTCGTAATGCAAATCAAATGCGTTATACTGAAGTTGTAGTTCCAACATCTAATAATAAATTAGAAATAGTTAAAATATTAAAAGATGAAGGATTTATAGCTGATTACAAAATTGAAAAACAAGAAGTTCAAAATAATATTATTATCACATTAAAATATGGAAAAAATAAAGAAAGAGTAATCTCAGGTTTAAAGAGAATCTCTAAACCAGGATTACGTGTATACGCTAAAGCAGAAGAAGTTCCAACTGTATTAAATGGTTTAGGAATTGCAATCGTTTCAACATCAAAAGGTATCATGACTGGTAAAGCTGCTAAGAAAGAAAACCTTGGTGGAGAAGTTTTAGCTTACATTTGGTAATCGGAGGATAAAATGAGTCGTATAGGTAATAGAACATTAAATATCCCAGAAAACGTTACTATCACTTTAGAAGGAACTTTATTAACAGTTAAAGGTCCAAAAGGTGAATTAACATTAAATGTTGATAATAATTTAAATATTGTTATTGAAGGTAATGAATTAAAAGTTACTAGAAATAGCGAAATTAAAACAGTTAAACAAATGCATGGAACAACAAATGCTTTAATCTCAAATATGATTATAGGTGTTACAGAAGGTTATGCAAAAAGTTTAGAAATAATCGGTGTTGGTTACAGATTTAACCCAAAAGGTAAAACATTAGAAGTTAGCGCTGGTTATGCACACAAAGTTGAATTAGAAGTACCTGAAGGATTAACTGTTGAAGGTGTTAGTGCTACAGAAATTAAAATATCAGGTATTAATAAAGAAGCAGTAGGAAAATTCGCTGCAGAAATAAGAGAAGTTAGAAAACCAGAACCTTACAAAGGAAAAGGTATTCGTTACAAAGGTGAAGTAGTTCGCCGTAAAGAAGGAAAGAA
>JAEIGA010008231.1_pt1 | contig 15798 bp, 11 predicted proteins | sample 9270691 | NCBI WGS metagenome assembly JAEIGA01 (sample SAMN17057246, study PRJNA624740) | gut metagenome | biome: biome; isolation source: fecal sample | host: Bos grunniens | place: China: Xizang | collected 2019
ATTAGGGATAAGGTCTGCTCTGCGCTGATATACGTTCTCGACCTGAGCCCATGCTGCGCTGACGCCCTCATCAGCTTTTACAAGGCCGTTATAAGTATTCTTCACCCATACGAAGCCGCCGATAAGAATGACGGCAACGACAATAAGAATGATGTAAGATTTCTTCATATCCGTTCAGTTAGTTTAATTAATTGTCATATCTGATTACTGAGCATCACGAACGCAACGCACGCTTGCTCCGAAAGCCTTAGGATCTCCCTTGCTGATCATCATGTCAGGCTGGTCGCAGATCAGGTAACGGTAATACGCCATTCCGTCCTCATCCTTGTCTGCTGTCCAGAATGTGGCATATTCATATACACCGTTAGACTCGACATCCTTATATGAACCGTCAGCTTCTCTTACTCCAAGGTTTGCAAAACCTGCAGGAATCACAGACATATTGCTTGAGTTTGTCTTCACTCCTACCTCAGGCCAGTATTCCCACATCTGCATGCCATTGAAATACACATCGACCATGAGCTTTGAAGCCACATCCGGAATCAGGCCGTACTTCTCTCCTTCCGAACCGATTTCCTTTCCGAGCGAAAGCCAGTCTTCCTCAGTAGGAAGTCTCCATCCTTCCGGACATGCGGTCAGCGCGTCCTCATAGCTATAGAATCTTCCAAGCACATCTGACATGATGTCTACATTCGCATATGCGGCACCACCTTTGCTGACAGCAAGATTATTTCTGAACCAGTCAAGGTTGCCGATTCTCACATAATAGTAATCGTCACCTTCTACTGTAATATGAGGATCGGTCGGAATAAGTTCCGTACCTGTCAATGAACCGTTTATACCACCTTTCACCACTGTCACGCTGCGTTTTCCTGAAACACCAGAATACTCCTTGGCATAAGCATAACATGTGAAAGTATAGGTCGTAAGGTCATCAGGGAATCTGAAAGTATATGTTCCATCTGACGGAGTGCCGTTATAAGAAAGGCCGTTTTCATATCTGGTAGTATCCCTCACATCGCCAGGAGAAACAATCCAGAAATAGCCATATCCTTTTCCTTCAGGATGCTCCACTCCCTTAGGCGTCATCGATATTGTCTGACCAGGGGCCACGAAGTCCGGAGTATAAAACGACACAAGACCCTCAAGAGACGGAAGAGACTCCTCCTCGTCATCCTTACATGAAGCGACTGCCAGAATAGCAGCGGCGAGTAAAACAAGTTTTCTAAGACTCATTCTATATCGTTCAAATTAGTTTCACAAAAGTGCAAATATCGGCATTTTAATTGGAAAAACCGCTACCTTTGTACAAATACTTTGCCTCAATGGCATACTTGATGCATTAATTCTGATTTTTGTATGAAAAAGATAATATCAGGAATTGCGACCTGCGCTCTCGCACTATTATTTACAGCATCCTGCACTCTGCAGGACCGCTATATTACAATCACAGGATTTGCTCAAGGCGGCACATATTCCGTGAAAATGAATCTGAACGGAGTTTCCGTATCACCAGAGGAAATCCGCGACAGCATCGATGCAATTCTCGTCAATATAGACAATTCACTTTCGGGATATAACAAGAAATCGCTTCTGAGCCGCTTCAACACAGGTGAATCCATTGAACCGGACAGCCTTTTCCTTGATATATATTCTCGAGCATATAGGATCTATAAGGAAACCGATGGAGCTGTCGACGTGGCTGCAGGTCCACTTTTCGATCTGGGGGGATTCGGATTTTCCGAAGGGGAAATGCCGTCCGACGCAAAGGTAGCTGAAGTAAGATCCGCATCCGGTATGGGAAGGATGGTCGAAGACATGTGGAGTGCCCTTGACGAGGAGGGCAAGGTTGACGGATATTCCATGCTTGGTAATGATGGTTTCTCAAGGGACAAGATCGGAGGCATGGCAGACGACCGGCCATATACTCTGCCTCAGTTGAACTACAATGCAATAGCACAGGGATACAGTTGCGATGTAGTGGCACGCTATCTCTACAGCATAGGGGTAAGCGATATGCTTGTTGACATCGGGGAAATCTTCTGTGACGGAGTTAATCCTTCCGGTCATCCATGGTCTCTCGGCATTGACAAGCCTGTGGACGGCAATCAAGAGCTCGGAGCTGAAATACAGGGAATATTCCGCGCACCGGCAGGTCCTCACGGCATAGTCACATCCGGCAACTACCGTAAATACTATGTGAAGGATGGAAAGAAATACGCACACACAATCGACCCACGTACCGGCTATCCTGCAGAGCATAACCTGTTAAGCGCGACAATAGTGGCACCCGATGCCACAATGGCTGACGCGTACGCCACCTATTGCATGGTGCTGGGTCTTGAGCAATCGATAGAGTTTCTGGAATCCCGTCCGGACCTCGAAGGTTGTCTGATCTATGACGACAACAATGAATTCCGTACCTGGTGTTCTTCAGGATTTACTCTTATCGAAGGTCAGTGACCAGCCAGTCTTCAGAAAGGACTGGAGTAAAGCAGTCTGTCGGCTTCTTATCTGAAAGTACCGTATCCAACGATCTGACCTTCAGAGTAGAACCTGCAGAAACTACAGAAGTATAGAAGGTGCGGAGGTCGTCATATGACCATGCAGGCTCCACATATGCTTCTTTTGCTTCATTATCAAGAACCCATGTACCGTCAGCATCAGTGTACATTTCCAGAAGTGTACCTTTGAGATGCCACATATTATCCTGAGCTTCGATTACACCCTTATCTTTGAAGACACCATCTTCACCTTCAATTTCAACTATATACTCCAGGGTAACAAAAGCACCGGAAGCATCTTCCTGTACCATCTTAAGCATTGCATTGAGGTCCTGGGCATAAGATAATCCTGACATTGTCAATGCCAGAACTATTATCGATATTATCTTGAATATTCTCATTAAATGAAATGTGATAGAATCTCATCCAGTTCGTCAAAGGTAGTGACAAGCACCTGACGCGGCTTAGATCCCTCCTGAGGTCCGACAATACCGGCACCCTCAAGCTGGTCCATCACTCGTCCTGCCCTTGCATATCCCATGCCCATCTTTCTCTGGAGATCGGAAGTCGAACCTCTCTGTGAAGTCACGACCATACGTGCCGCATCCTCGAACAGAGGGTCGAGTTTGTCCATATCAATGCTTCCTCCGCTGGTCTCTCCGTCCTGAGACTCAGGAACAGGTAGATAATAAGGAGTATTGCAGCACTGTCTGTATCCGGTCTGGTCTCCGATAAACTTGGTGATCTTGTTGATCTCGGCCATGCTGACAAGAGCACACTGAACACGCTCCATCTCAACTCCTGCATAATAGAGCATATCACCTCTACCGATGAGATTCTCTGCGCCGTAAGAGTCGAGAATTGTTCTCGAATCGACTCCAGAAACAACTCTAAAGGCTATTCGAGTAGGAAAGTTCGTCTTGATCAGACCCGTGATCACATTCACTGAAGGACGCTGGGTAGCTATGATCACATGAAGACCGGCAGCCCTACCCTTCTGCGCCAGACGCACGATAGAATCACTGATATTCTTCGCACTCTTGCGAGCCTCTGAGTTTGCCCCGCCTGTCATGGTAAGGTCCGCATACTCATCGATGACGACAACCAGGTATGGAAGATACTTATGTCCGTCTGTAGGAAGAAGGTGGCGGTCCTTGTATTTCTCGTTATAGAGTTTTATATCGTTCACACCTGCTGAGGCGAGAAGTTTATAACGTTCGTCCATCTCGATGCAGAGTGAGTTGAGCACCTGCTCAGCCTGCTTAGGCTGCTTGATGATGGCATTCTCCTTCTCGTCTTCTTCGCTTGCAGCCATAGGAAGAACTGCAAGATAATGCTTCAACAGGGCATTGTATGCAGTGAACTCCACCATCTTAGGGTCGATGAACACAAACTTGAGCTCGGTCGGATGCTTTGCATAAAGAAGTGATGAAATGATGACATTAAGTCCCACGGACTTACCCTGCTTGGTTGCACCGGCAACAAGAAGGTGAGGCGCATCCGTAAGATCGAAAGTCTTTACCTCGCGATTGATTGTATAACCGATTGCAATCGGCAGTTCGGCCTTGCTGTGTCTGAACGAATCGTCATCAAGCATAGACTTGAGAGGCACGATCGAAGGCACATTGTTAGGCACCTCTATACCCACACTGTCACGGAGTGCCACAACGCGAACTCCACTTGCACCAAGCGACATGGCGATCTCACGATGAAGAGTCTCGATCGACGACACCTTGACTCCCGGGGCAGGAACGACTTTGTAAAGTGTCACAGTAGGACCAGTCACGGCACTGACGCTCTGTACTTCGATCTTATAGTTCTGAAGAGTTGAACGGATACGGTTATTGTTGATCTCAAGCTCCTGCTTGCTGACAATATGCTGACCGTCAGCATAATCCTTCAATAGGCTGAGTGGTGGAAACTCAAAATTCTGGAGTTCCTCCCTGTTATCGATACGAGGAAGCTCCTCTGTGACATTCACATTATATCCCTCGCCCTCGATCACCTTGACTTCCGTGCCTGTAACAGTCACTTCCTGAACAACCTGCGTCGGTTTTTCCTTCGTAGGGAGATCATTTGCAAATGGCTCATCGATCAATTCCGGAATAAATGTATCATCAGGATCCGGCTCTTCATCAGAAGGTATCTGTGGCTCATCCATATATGCTTCTGTAAGGGATTCCCCTCCCAAAGGTCCGTCAAGAAAATCTTCGCCTATGACCTTAGGTTCGTCTGACACTTCCACAATCGGTTCTGTAACGGTTTCAGTCTCTGGTTTCGGCTCTCCCGTAGCTGCGAACCACTGAGCAAAACGATTGCTTGAAAGAAGAAGCCATCCGATCACCATGACAACAATCAGAGCACCCGTCACGGCAACTCCTACGATATTCTCCATCCAGCAGATCACAGCATGACCGGCATCTCCTCCAAGTCCCCCGCCGAAGAATGCATCAGATCCGAATTTAAGAGAGACATATGAAAGTATGAGAGATGAGACGAATGTGCCGCTTACGGCTACAAAAGTCGTCCTGAGAAGTCCCATGCTCTTCTTCCAGAAAAAAAGACGGGCTGCTACAGCTCCGAGAAGGAAGATCAGAGCAAAACTTCCGAGTCCGAAACAGCGTGAAACGAGAAACGATCCCCATCTGAAACCAGCCTTTCCGGCCCAGTTAGCCACCTCGACATTCTTATCCATCATCTCCGGATGCATCAGGAGACTCAGGTCTGCCTTCCATGTGAACAGATAGGACACAGCGGAAATCAAGGTGAACAGCGCAAACACCGCCACCACAGATCCCGTCACCTTGAAGAAATTGGATTTCTTCACCTCATCCATATCTGAAAAGAAAGAGAAACGTGCTCGTTTCTCAATCTTGTCTTTCTTTACGGTCTTTTTTCTTTCAGCCATTACTTATGCTGGTTATTGTTGTTTCTCTTCTTCTGATTATGCTTCCTGAAATTTCCGCTCTTTCCCTGCTTGTTACCCTGAGCTCCAGGTCTTGAGTAAGAGGTATCAGGACCGAACTTTCCAAGCGTCATTCCTTCCGGAACCTTGACTCTTCCGTCCGAGAGTTTCTCGATATCCTGGAATATTGTCTCTTCGGTAACCGTATCCTTGTTCCAGATGAGATACTGCTGACGCATATATATCGCAAGAGAACGTATCATGGACAACTTTACTTCGCCATCTTCCTTTTCTGCTATCAAGTCGATCATGCTCTCGATATTACGTCCGTAATGTGTAGCCTTTATAGGCTTCTTCTGAATAGGAATAAGCTGAGGTCTCTCATTAAGACTTTCAGGAGCCGGCATCGGATACGGAGCATCTATATCGAGATCAAAACCCGAAATGATGTACAGGTGATCCCACAGTTTGTGCTCATAGTCTTCCTGAAGATGTACAGCAGGATTAAGAATCTCCATGACCTTGATAATAGCACGGGCCTGCTCATTGCGCTTCTCCCTATCCTCTATTGTTTTCAGGTAATCCACCATCTTCTGCACGTTTCTTCCATATTCCGGGATATGAAGGGTCACTCTCTCAGTGTTGTACAGAAGTTTACAAGTATCGTTGTTTTCCATATTGTCTTGCTTTTCTACAATCTGCAAATATAGCAAATTCTATCCAACTTTGACGACTTCTCCTGTCTGAACATACCAAAGATATGATGAAACATTCTCATACCCCATCCTACGCCATATATCTGTATATTTCATGAGCTGACGCTCATAAGCACGTCTGTGCTCACCGAACTTGTAATCAACTATTACAACACCTCCTCCCTTGACCACAACCCTGTCAGGACGATATATTTCCCCATCTGTATCTATAAGACTTGACTCATTCAGAACTTTTGCACCCGGAACATCAAACCAACCGTAATCCTTCACTGAAGCAATTCGTTCCGAAAGAAGGATGCGTGCATCTGTCGCTTCGCACTCTGAAAGATCTCCATTCATGACAGATGTGCGTACAGCAGCATCAAGATCCTCTGACGCCACCACTCGTGAAAGAATGTCATGAAGCACCACTCCCCTTATCCTGTTAGAAGCTGCAGCTCCAGCCAGACCTTCTGATGAAAAGAAATCGACAGCTTCGGCTGAAAATCTCAGTCTTCCTCTCTCGCAGACATCAACTACTTCACCATCGTCAGCGATCAGTTCAGGATTGAGTGCATAGGAAGGATACTCATCACCCTCTGCCACAGGGAAAGACATGAACTGCTCATCGTCTTCCCTATATTCATCAAAATCAGGCATCTCTCCGAGATCAAAACGGATTGTATCCGCATCATCAGTACGGTCAAACTTGCCTGAAACCTCCGAAACATATCGATATAGGAGTTGAGAAAAGTCAGAGACACTGCTGTAATCCCCTTTCAGACATTTTGCAGAAGGAGTCTTCGCTATGATATGCATGCTGAGCACGGCACGGGTCATGGCGACATACAGGGTATTGATATTATCCACCAGCTGCATGAAACTTTCGTTTCTGTAATGCTCCGCAAATAGTGTCGACTCTGATGACTTTGACAAAGTCACGTCATAGACACCGTCAGCTACTCCTTCCAAAGAAGTTCCTGACAGAGCCGGAGCGCACCAACATCCACTTGCCTTAAAAAGACCGATATTCTCAGCAAACGGAATTATCACATGCTGAAAATCAAGGCCCTTGGACTTATGGATAGTCATGACGCGCACACTATCACCGGAAGAAGGTGACGAAATGGACGGATTCTCACCTTCCCAAAACTTGAGAAACCCTCTGAGGTTGTTGCCCTTGGAACCGACATAATCCTGAAGATGATCCATGAATGACTGGATATGAAGAACTTCACCCCTCCACAACCCGTCGGTATCGTTCTCCTTCAGCTTGCGAAGAAGGGATTCCGCCATATCTATTATCGACGTACATGTGCCAGGCAATGTCATGTCAAGAGATCCGGCAAGATAGCCATTTACAGTATCTTCCGGGTTATCGATATATGACAGAAGTGAAACCAGACGCCTTACCGTAACTGCTCCTTTCACCTTTAGCGAATCATCTGTAATGACCGTGACACCATTATCAATAAGGAAAGAAGCGACCTCCTCACCGGAAGCATTACTCCTGACAAGCACCGCTATATCAGAAAGGCGAGCCCCTGATGCACGAGCTTCATTCACGCTGTCGAGCACTTTCATCAACTCTTCGTCCTTAAGACAGAAAGTAAGACTTATCATGCCTGGAGCCTTACCATCTTTTGCAGCCTCCTGATGTACATCCTTATAAATACCGGAAAGCGGTCCAGTCCCTTTTTCATATCCGTCACACTCATCAAGAAAACAAGCCATCTCCTCAAAACAAGCACTGTTGAAGTTCACAATATTAGAATGGCTTCTCCAGTTCTTATCCGGAATCTCGGTCTTCAGGTCCGGGAATTCTGCAGGTATTCTCTTGTCCAGAAGGCTCCAGTCTGAACCTCTCCATCTGTAGATACTCTGCTTGACATCACCGACTATAAGGTTATTGCCTCCCTGAGACTCGCTGTTATGAAGAAGCGGGCTGAAGTTTGTCCATTGCACACCGGCTGTATCCTGGAACTCATCCAGAAGGAAATGATCGAAACGCACACCCAGTTTTTCATATACGAAAGGAGCGTCCGATCCGTCGATTATATCTCTGAGAAGAGTATTAGAGTCGTCTATGCTCAAGACATTCTTCTCCTTCATTATATCGTTATAGGTCGCGTGAAGTTCTGCTGCAACACCAAGTCCATATATCTGGGAATCCAGAATACAAGCCGTATTATACACCTGGAATTCAGTACCCCATAGAGCACAGAAATCATTAAATGGAGCCTCCAGGAAAGGATAGACCTTAGGCAGAAGAGTCTTCTCCTTTGCCTTGGCAAACCATTGCTTGTAATCTGGAGCCTTGGACATGAAAGATGCGCTCGGAGCCTCTACGGCATCATTTTCTCCCAATTCATCATAAACATAAAGCTGCTTCATGAATCCCCTATTGCTATCTGCCGGATTCACCCCTGCCTGCTCTATGATATCCAGCGCCGCTCTTGTCCTGACCTTAAGTTCCTTACGGAAATCGTCCACGATATTTCTGCACGAACGGCGTATTTCCATAAGTCTTTCCTTAGTATATGTCTCATCACCACCAAGACCGGCCTTCTCCATAGCTTCCTGCCTTTGCGGTGACTTCAGTCTGAGCGCCATTGCCAGCAGGTTGGCATCCATGCTGTAACGTCCGCCCTGCTCTATCTGCTCCAGCACATTGTCAGTCAGCCATGAAAGCAGACTGTCATCATCCTCTGTAAGTGAATCAAGAAGCCTGTCAACGCTTTCTGCTACAAGGGAATTCTTGTCAAGCTCCACCTGATAAGAGGCAAAACGTCCGATTTCCCGCGAAAAGGCCTTGAGCGTCTGTTGAAAGAAACGGTCTATGGTACTGACAGCAAAAGCACTGTAATCATGGAGAATCTCATGAAGAATCTCCTTTGCCTTGGCTGCGATAAAGTCCTCGGACAGTCCTAGTTCCTTCTTCAAGTCCTTGAGGTATTTTGAACGCGAAGTGTCCGTGGCAAGGGTATGCAGTTCCTTAAGAATACGGTCCTTCATCTCGTCCGTAGCCTTGTTGGTGAATGTCACGGCAAGAATATGCCTGTATGCATGCTTGTCCTTATTCACCAGCAGCAGACCAATATATTTTTTTGCAAGGGTATAGGTCTTACCCGACCCTGCTGAAGCTTTCATTATCGTGAGCATATCCTATCTTCCGCAAATTGTCCTGAAATCACAAAAACCACATATCTTCTCGTCCTGTGTCCTTCTGAATCCCACTTCCGGATTGCACATTTCATCAATCATCTTCTCAAGATGGCCGGAGACTGCGTCATAGAATTTCTTGTTCAAAGCGACTGTCACAGGTGCTTCACGGAATATCTTGGATGTCGAATATACACAATTACATATATTCTTGCCAGCTGTCAAAGGATGACGTTTCACCAGATAATCATACACGAAGAACTGAAAGGCAATCTTAGGTCTTTCCTTGATGTCAGGAGCGAATATGCTCTCTGCAATGGCCTCGGCATTTCCGTCATGAATGTCCACATCATCATCAAGAACCTTTCCCGTCTTGTAGTCTACCACCCTTGCCTGATCCTGAATGAAACTGTCTAGTCTGTCTATGAATCCCTTCAGTTTCAAACCGTGGAAATCTCCCTTGACACGGATCTCTCTGCCTAGAATTTCAAATGATTCCTTGCCAGACTCCTTCAAAAGTTCAAGATCTCTCTGGAGAGTCTTGATCACATAACGCACTATGACATCAGTCACGACAAGATTTCGCCCACTGACTTCCAATGTATTGAGCTGATCTGCAATCAAAGCCTTCACCTTCTGCCTTATCTCATCTTCACGATCCTGCCAACTTTCTATATATGATCGACTTATACTTTTCAATTTATGGCTGAGGGTTTTCTCGTTTTCACCTTTGTGATCAAAGAAGAAATCCGGTGACATGGCTTCCTCAGAGGTATAAAGGGAACGCATCGTATCATGGTATACGGTACCAAACATGCCGTAATCCAGCGACTCTGCGACCTCCTCTTCAGTCTTCAGTCCCTTCACTGTTCCATAATAGAACTTCGCCGGGCAGGCAAGATAATTCTGCAGAGAAGTCGCCGAATGTTCTTTTTCCTTAATTACTTCAATATCCTCAACTGTCTTCACAATATCAGGAAGATCTGCAGTCCTCATGCCGGCAAATTTCACGACCTGACGTTTCAGAGGCAGACCGAAATGATATTCAAGCTGCTTTATATAACGACTCTCCTCTCCAGATTTCAAACCTTCGGTACGGGAGTCGACCATCATCCACACTTTCTCCGCACGAGATATCATCCTGTAGAAATAATATGCCCATATGGCATCCTGATATTCATAAGTCGGAAGTCCGAAGCCTTTTCTCAATTCCGGCGGAATGAAGGACGAACTCACATTTCTTCTCGGAAACACTCCTTCATTCGCAGACATTATGACCAGATTCTTGAAATCCAATGCTCTCATTTCCAATGGTCCCATTATCTGAAGTCCTTTCAGAGGCTCTCCACGGAAAGGCACAGAGACGGTACCCAGCATCTGAGCAAGGAGACGGACGAAAGTTGAAGGAAGCAGGTTCCTCTTCTTTTCAGATCCGAAAAGACAATCCCCTATCATCGTCAATCCCTTATGATATTCCTTTGCAAATTCCAGTTCCACTGCCATTGCGGGATCATCAGACACCAACGGAGCTACCGTACGGACAACTTCCAAGAGATATTCTGCAAACGCTGAAACCTGATCAGCAGAAGCGGACTTCGGATCAGTAACAGAAACACGAAAGATTACATCCATCAATGGAGAACCATTAAGCTTTTCAATCGGAATGTAATAACCGGCCTCCTTTCTTATCTCTGAAACAATGTTTTCTGTCTGCTCATCCGCAGCCTTCCTGAACACATCGTTTGAAAAAAGATCCCACACCGGCTTATGGTAGAAAAACCATTGCCCTTTCCTGAACACTGCGTGCATCTGAATGGAAGTGACATGAGACATCATATCATAAAATAGGCTTCCACTCATAGGAATGCCCATAGTCACATTCACATCACGTATGCCATATGGGATTGAATTCAGAACAGCAGTCAGGAGATTCTCATCCGGCAGAACTACAGCGCAGTCTTTCTGAGGACATTCCATCTGAGCCAGGATATCCGGAAGTCTCTTGGCCTGACCAACCGACGAAGATATGCTGACTACATTTATTTCCGGAACATGAGATTCTTCTTCAAAAGGCATTTCTTGACGGAATTCATTTATATTCTCAGCCATAAATAAGGAAGAACGATTCTGTCCGTCCTTTATCAGACTCCCTGACCAATCCCAGCAGAACTCTGCTCTGGATGCATCTCTAAGCTTCCTCAAGACTGTCTTCTCGCATTCATTCAAGGCATTGAGACCTACAAAGACGAACTTTTCAACATCAGCATATTCTGCTCTCATGACATCCTCGACAGGACTCGACTTCACTCTCTCGGCCAGACAGCGATATGCCATTCCTTCATAAGCCGTTCCTTTTATCTGCAGGACCTTGTTGAATTCCTTATATAGAGGATAGAGTATATTCCATATCTGAAGGAAGCGGCCTTTGACATCCGGATTGTCTGTATCCAGATTGACTGTAAGACGTCCCGACTGATCATTGAAATGGCTGATAAAGCTTTCTATAGCTTTTCTCTGAGTGTCGGAGAGATAACTGAAGGTATCCTGAAGTTGCTTGAAATCAGCGATATTGGCGAAGAGCTGATGAGGGTCCACCAGATATTTGTCAACGTCATTGAAATCGGAAAGAATCACATCCCCCCAGAAGACAAATTCATCAACCGGCTCTGCTTGCGGATTAAGAACAGTATAACAGTCATAGAGATCGAGCAGGAGACTAAGTCTGTCAGAAATCTTCAATCCCGACACCTTTGCAAAGAAATCATTGATAGTAAGCATCTCAGGTGCAACTATCGGATTGTCAGATCCTGCAACTGCCTCCGCAAGCCATTTGCGAAAGAAAAGCATTGAACGTCTGTTAGGAAAAACGAAGCAGTATCTCTCGATTCTTCCTTTATTATAATAATGGTCTGCGACCTGTTTCAGAAAAGGTATCATGCCTATATTAGTTTCTTTTGCAAAGATAACATTACATATTGCCAAAGCATAGCACATTCAATATTTTTTCCGCCGACTATGAAATTGCCGAACTTTATTTAGAATTTTTCTAAATTAATTTGGATTATTGAAATTTATGATTACCTTTGTATCAGAAAAACAATTGAAAACATTTTTAATAACATTTTAAAGAATATACTTATGGAAAAGAAATTCAGATGCTTGGTATGCGGTTACATTCATGAAGGTCCAGAAGCTCCGGAGGAGTGCCCACTTTGTCATGTAGGTCCTGATCAGTTCGAGGAAATCGATGAGACTGAGGGCGAGCTTACTTGGGCTGACGAGCACAGACTTGGAGTTGCAAAGGACGTTGATCCTGAGATTCTCAAGGGACTTCGCGACCACTTCAACGGTGAGTGCTGCGAGGTAGGTATGTACCTTGCCATGAGCCGTCAGGCAGACAGAGAGGGCTACCCTGAAATCGCAGAAGCATTCAAGAGATATGCATGGGAAGAGGCTGAGCATGCTGCAAAGTTCGCAGAGCTCCTCGGTGAGTGCGTTTGGGACACCAAGACAAACGTAGAGAAGAGAATGCTTGCTGAGCAGGGTGCATGCGAGGACAAGAAGAGAATCGCAACTCTTGCAAAGCAGCAGAATCTCGACGCTATCCATGACACAGTTCACGAGATGTGCAAGGACGAGGCTCGTCACGGCGCAGGATTCCAGGGAATGTACAACCGCTATTTCAAGAAGTAATATAGACACTACTGAAAAGAGTGGCGCATCACAGCGATGCAGCCACTCTTTTTTTATTCATCATCTTCATCAAAACTGAAGTCGTCTTCAAATCCAAAGTCTGAAGCGAATTTCTCTGCTACGTCATCAGGTACATCAAAACTGAGATTGCTCCAGAGTGAATCCATCTGCCTACGGTCCTTCTTGGTAGGTCTTCCTGCTCCCCTGTCTCGCTTGAGGAAGAATGTTTCTACCGGTGCGCGGAGTTTGTCAAGCTCTTCCTGAGGAGTAAGGTTCTCAGCGTAAAGGGATACCAGTTTCGGTCCCTGACGCTTATCTATCAGATCTAAAACCTTATATGTATAGGTTACAGCTCCCTTGCGTGCAGTAATAACATCTCCGACCTTCACCGTCTTTGAGGGTTTGGTATCTGAACCATTCACTCTGATCTTACCACCCTTGCAAGCATCTGTAGCCTCACTTCTGGTCTTGAATACTCTGATCGACCATAGGTATTTATCTATTCTGACTTCTGCCATGAGCTGAACCTTTATGATAATGGACCTCGGCCGGCACCGAAGAATCCAAGCGGAGATGCTCCTGCCGGACCATGAGGAATATCATCCTCATCGTCCTCTTCATCAAATGCCCCATCCTCAAGTCCTTCGTAGTCCTCATCTTCGAGGAAAGCCTCGGTATCAGGATCAATATAAGCGTCAAGTTCGTCTACCGGACGTGTCACAGCCTCAAGAATGACTGTCGATCTGTCTCTAGGAACAAGGAAGAAATCAGGCATGTCTGCCGGAATAAGAATGGTCTCTCCCCTTCCAAATTCATAATTCTCCATGCAGGCCTCACCCTTTTCATTTTCAGAAGGTACCTGGATTGAAGCCGCTCCTTCTATACATATATATATGATGAAGCTCGCGAACTTTTCTGTATATATGTGAAGCGGATCAGTAAGATTAAGTTTCGACACATTGAACTGCGGGCTTTCGACGAAAGTCTCCACCACCTTGTCGTGATCGTGACAAGTTCCGCAACCGCACTCATGCTCTTCTTCATGACAATGACATTCATGTCCATCCTCATGGCAATGGCACTTATGAGATTCAGCAGGCCAAAGCGGTCCCTTGAGATAGTGGGAGTCATCGAATCTGTTATAATCGATCAGATCAATGGCTTCTTCAAGATGCATAGGACGTGCTGTGGCCGGATCAAACTCACGTCCCCAGTCATAGAGTCTGAAAATCAAGTCAGAAGACTCCTGCACCTCTACAACCATCAGCTCACCTTCAGCTGAATGAACAGTGCCTGGAGCAATATGAAGTACATCGCCCTTTTTCGGATAAATGACATTGAGGACCTCCTCCACACTGCCGTCATGGCATCTGTCATACAGTTCCTGCGCTGTCATATCTCTGTTGAAACCTGCATAGATCTTTGATCCCGGCTTCGCATCAAGGACATACCAGATTTCGTTCTTTCCGAGAGAGTCATATCTTTCTGCCGCTATTTCGTCATCAGGATGTACCTGAACAGAAAGTTTTCCCTTTATGTCAAGGAACTTGATAAGAAGAGGAAACTGACGACCATAATAATTATAGACATCCTCACCTACAACCCTTTCAATATATGTCTCCATCAGCTCGCTTATGGTATTTCCTGCAAGCCAGCCTTCCTTCACCACTGAATCCTCGAAACCCATATCCGCTATCTCCCAGCTCTCTCCTACAGCCTCCTCGTCCCCGAGAACAGACTCGTTTCCATCCTCATCACACACTACGAATTCCTTTCCAAGCTCTTTCACAAGTGAATTTCCACCCCATGGTCTTCTGGAAGGGATCGGTATGAACTTCAAAGGGTATAATTTCTTCTCCATAAAAATCAAATATTGTTTTGACAATCTGCAAATATAGTACTTTTCTCCATATTATATGGTATGGATATTGACAATATCTTGTCGTGTTGCGCAACGCAAGTATATAAACAATTTAACAAAAGGAGAATACAAATATGTTACCAGCAAATCGAAGATACGGACAGTTCGGTCTAAATGATTTCTTCAATGACTTCTTCGAGAACAGAGCTCTCGAAAAGGCAGGCGGCAATGTGCCGGCAATCAACGTAGTCGAAACCGAAAACGAATACAAACTAGAGCTCGCAGCTCCAGGCATGACCAAGGAAGACTTCAAAGTTCATCTCAATAAGGATGGAAATCTAGTCGTAGAACTTGAGAAGAAGAACTGTGGATGCAAGGACAAGAAGGAGTGCAAATATCTAAGAAAGGAATTTTCATATGCAAGATTCACACAGACTCTTTTGCTTCCGGACAATGCGGACAAAGAGAACATTCAGGCACGAGTAGAGAACGGTATTTTATTCGTCGAAGTTCCGAAACTACAAAAGCCTAAGACTGAGGAAGAAACAAAAATGATCGAGATCAAGTAGTGAAAAAATATTAAAAAACTTATTAAACAGTACGCAAAAAATTTGGAGGTTCCGATTTTTTGCGTACCTTTGCATCCGCGTTCGAAAAAAGCGCATAAGTCTGAACAATTGGTGCGGTAGTTCAGCTGGTTAGAATACCGGCCTGTCACGCCGGGGGTCGCGGGTTCGAGTCCCGTCCGCACCGCAAAAAAGACAAGTTCTTTTAAAAGTTGAAGTTTATTTTGTTCGAGTGCAAGGCGGACGAGTGATGAGGGAGGGAGTTACCTTCCGGTAATGACCGACCGAAGAACGAAGTCCAACGCAGCAATCGGACAAAAGAAACGAAACGGGAGCATAGCTCAGTTGGTTTAGAGCATCTGCCTTACAAGCAGAGGGTCGGGGGTTCGACTCCCTCTGCTCCCACTAAAAA
>JAEIGA010008232.1_pt1 | contig 15797 bp, 13 predicted proteins | sample 9270691 | NCBI WGS metagenome assembly JAEIGA01 (sample SAMN17057246, study PRJNA624740) | gut metagenome | biome: biome; isolation source: fecal sample | host: Bos grunniens | place: China: Xizang | collected 2019
AAAAACAAACCCGCAAGCACTTACGCCGGGCGCGCCTGGGTAAGTTCGCAAAGGGCAAAAAATAAACCTATTTATTAACCAATTAAAAAACCAAATTTTTATGTTAACACCAAAAATCGGCGGTATCTTTGATTGCCGCAAGTATGACCAAAGCGGAAAGCTGGCACACGACCAGCGCCAACTTTTAGCAGACACGGACAACGTAACCTTTTCGGCTCTAATCCCGATAGACCAAGTGCCGGAGGTATTTATGGCAAACGGAGCCCTGGACGAGTTCGCGCGCCCGAAAGCGTCAAAGCGCGAGCGCGAGGCGGCTAAAGCTGAAAACCGGGAACCCGTGTGCGACGTGGTAAGCGTTAATTTTAAAATCGGCGCAAACTGCAAATGGTTTGACAAATACGCGAAACCGTGTGCACGTCCGACAAACGAGGAGCTGGAGAAAAACCGCTATATGGTTCAGCTGGATTTCACGAAAAAGGAAAAAGACCTGGCGCAACCGCTTAAGCCGTCCGGGTACTGGGTTAACTCTATTATGATAAACCCGATAGAGGCGAACCCGTTTGCGGGGCAGGCTTTCGAGGAGGATAACGACCCCGAAAACGAGCCCCCGGTAAACACACCCGCTGCGGCTCCAGCGCAAGTCCCCGCGAGCGCTCCAGCTAAAGACGACCTGCCTTTTGATTAACGGAGGGCGATTTTAGGCGATTTGCGCGGCTTTTGCCGCCTGGGTGGTACAAGTTACCAGCGAAAGCACAAAAGCCCCGCAAATCGCAAATTTAACTAAAAATTTAATTTTGAACTATGGCAAAGAGGAATTACATAAACCCGCGAGTAATCGCTGGAACGATGGAGGCTTTAGAGAAATACAAAGCCGCTCACCCGCAAGATAAAACCCCGATGGCGAGCGCTTGCGCCGGAGAGCCTAAAGAGCAAAAAGCGCGATACGTGCGCGCCGCGCAGCGTTTGGGCTGGAACGTGGTACGCAGTCAGGGGCATGTTTACGAAAACGGGGTGCTATTATGGTAACGGAAAACTACAAATGGACGCTGCGACACGGCGGGGGAAAACTGATTTGTCCCAAATGCGGGCAGCGGCGCTTCGTGCCTTACGTTTCAACCGCTGACGGCAAAACAATGGCGGGAGCTGAATACGGGAGGTGCGACCGCGAGCAAAATTGCGGGTATCAAAGGTACCCAGGCAAAGAGGTAAACGCGGACGGGATTACCCCGGTAGAAATTAAGCCGGAGCCGCCGCTACGATTTTACCCAGCCGCCGTGGTAGTAGATGCAGATACGCCCCTATTTGAATACGTAGCCAAACTGGTAGGAGTATCCAGGGCGCTGGATATTTGGTACCGCTACAAGATAGGGCGGGACGGCAAACGGACGGTCTTTTGGCAGATAGCAAAGGACGGGACGATAAGAGCCGGGAAAAGCATACCCTACAAAACGGACGGACACCGGGACAAAGACGACCCGTACCCGGCGAACTGGTTACACAAAGCGCCCGCCTGGAAACACTTACGCGAGGGCGTGGAGCTCCAGCAGTGTTATTTCGGGGAGCACCTATTGAACGAAAAACCCACCGCCCCGGTGGTAATCGTGGAAAGCGAGAAAACCGCCGCCGTACTATCCCAATTTAGTAAGGGCTGTGTATGGCTTGCGAGCGGAGGTTCCCAGGGACTAAAGAACCCGGACAAAAATAAAGCCCTCCAGGGGCGAGAGGTTTGGCTATTACCCGACCACGGGCAATACTGGAACTGGGCAACGGTAGCACACGAAAACGGCTGGCAGATTTTCGACGAAATAGAGAAAAATCCGATTTTCCCAGGTTGCGATATTTTAGACCTTTTGGAGGCTGGAGCCCTGGGGCGCGATTTGTTAAAATTTAGTAAGCTATGAGCAAATTAACACAATACAATACAACCGACGGCGGCAGAGAAAACCCCTGCGAACTTATAAGCGCTTTTATGCTATGGGAGCGCGAGGGCGGGACGCTATCCAGCTGGCTGGAGCAATTCGATTTTGACACACGCGAGGAAATCGAAAAGGCTATCCGCTTATTTATCCGCACGGTTACGCTGGACGATTATATGCGCAAAAAGCACCTGGACGAAGAAAACCCGTACGCCGCAGCCGTGTTTACCCGCTACTCTAAAATTATGACCGACGCCAACCGCCTGGATAAGTACCCGGTTTCGCTTTCGGGCGAAATTTGGCACGGCGGATTTAGTCGCAAACGCCTGGAGAGTAGAACCGCCGCCCTTTTCGGTAGCGTAACCCCGGACGCGTCAAAGTACGCAGCGGCTTGCGAACGTATTAAGCGCGTGTACTCGCTTACGGACGTTGACGTGGAGAAAATCCACTTTTTCATAGAGCAAACAAAAGCCGGGGATAAGTTCCCGAATAGCTTGCGCCGGATGCTTTATATTTGGGGCTCAACAATGAAAACGGGCAAAACCACGAGCGCTACGATGCTGGTAAGCCTTTTGAACGGAGACACCGACGAGCGCAATATAGCGCGCTACTCCAGCACCCTGGCTAATGAGATGCAAGTAAAATCTTTTGCCGTGCCTAAAATATCCGAGTGTAACGCCGTGCTTATGGATGAGTGCTTTTTCGCGGATATGGGGAAAATGTACGCAGACTTTAAGCGCTTTATTACCAGCTCCAACGGACGCGCCCGGCTACCGTATGGGCAAGAGTTCGAGTGGACGGGACAGCCTAACTATATAGCTACAAGTAACGATAGCCTGCAAAAATTTATCAAAGACTGGAGCGACCGCCGTTACTTAAGCGTGGAGTTTAAGGCGAAACCTACCGAGCGTTTAAGCTTTGAGGAAATCAAAGCCCTTTGGGCGGATTTCGTGCTCAACTCGCAAAGGACAAAAGACTGGAGCGCCTGGGCTGACGAACTGGCACCAGTAAGCGAGGAAAAAGGCGACCGTACCGAGGTAGCCGACGAGCTCGAAATAGACCTCCGTAAGCTGGATATGCTGGAGCGCGTACTGGCTATGAATACCCCCACAAAATCCCCCGCGAGCGCACAAAACCACGTAGCCCTTAAAACGTTCGTGGACTGGTTCAGCGAGAGTATGGGCGTAATGGAGGCACACAAACGCCGGGCGGAGATAGAGGCGGCAGTTATTAAAGTGTACGGAGAGCGTTACTCTACTACTAACTACTGGCTGCTTACGTCCCTCCAGGAAACGGCGCAAAGATTGAAAAACGAAATAAATAACCCCGCCGCTACCGATGCAGACGCGAGCGCAAACGCGCAAACGGAGCCGGAAACGGACGATTTACCCTTTTAAGATATGGAGCTAAATAAATTGTATAATATGGACTGCCTTATAGGTATGCAGGAAATACCCAGCGGCTCCGTGGATTTGATTATTTGCGACCCTCCGTACGGTACTATTAAAGGTATCGGAAAGAGTACCGACAAATTTAACAAAGACACCACCTGGGACGTAGTAATACCTACCGACCGATTATTTGACCAGTACGAGCGCGTACTACGTAGAGGCGGCCAGGTGGTACTATTTAGCCAGGAACCTTATACCCACCAGCTCCGTACCTTTGTACCGCGTAATATGGATTTTTGTTACCCTATGGTATGGTACAAAGATAGCTGCGGAAATCCGCTACTCGCAAATATCGCGCCCGTTTCGCGTTTCGAGGATATAAGCGTTTGGGTTAAGAAACACGACAGCGCAAACGTGCACCCGTTACGCGATTACGCCCGCGACCTGGTTAAGTATATCGGCAAAGACTACAAAGCAGTAGCGGAGGATTTGATTAAGCGCGGAATACCCAAACCCACCAGGGCGCAGCACTTTTTGGCTTTTGATTGCGTGCAGTTTTCCCTTTGCGCTTTTGAAACGTACGACCTACTGGATAGGCTCTACGGGATTAGTAAGTGGGGGGGGTATCGGGATTTTTGCGAACTGGAGGAAATACAAACCGAGTACGCAGAAAAGTACCGCCGCGTTTTCAATTTGCCGGAGGGAAAGGCGAGCGTATCCAACGTCCTGGAGTTCGCGAAAGATACGGACACCTGGCACCCCACGCAAAAGCCCCTGGCGCTAATCGCGCACCTTATACGCCAATATAGTAACCCAGGGGATACCGTCCTGGATACGTGTATGGGTAGCGCTACAACGGCGGTCGCGGCTATACGTACCGGGCGCAACTGGATAGGCTACGAAATGAATACCGAATTTTATAACCGGGCACTTAAACGTATCGACGAAACGATGCGCACGCCCACCTTATTTTGAGATTATGGAACAAAATACACCCACCCGCGTTCACTGCTTTTTCGAGCAAAGCGGGACGTTTAAAAATGAATTTATTAAGCTGGGAATACCAGCGGAGGATTACGATATACAAAACCACTTTGGGCAAACCGACCACGTAATAGATTTATTTGCCCAAATAGAGGCGGCGTACGACGGTAAAGCGTCCGTGTTTGATACTATCAAACCCTCCGATTTAATAATGGCGTTTTTCCCGTGTATCTACTTTTGCGGATTTTCTCAACTGGCACAAACGTACTCTTGTGTAAACTACAAAGGTTTGACGATACACGAAAAGACGCAGGCGATACTTAAGCGCCAAGAGGATAGAACCCACTTTTTGGGGCTTTTAACAAAATTATTTTGCATAGTGTACGAGCGCGATTTGCGTATGGTAGTGGAAAACCCAGCAAATTCTAACTTTTTACTATTTCAGCAGAATTTTGTAGAGCCGTGTACTTTTATAGATAAAGATAGAACGACACGCGGGGACGTTTTTAAGAAACCAACGGCGTACTGGTTTGTAAATATCAAACCACACACACACACACACACACACACACACACCGAAAAGCAAAATCCGCAAAATCGCAAACACCGCAAGCGCGGAGCGAGCGGGATTATGCAGCGAGGCGCGCAGTATGATTTCGCAAGATTACGCCCGTAATTTTATATGCGATTTTATACTGGGAAAACGCCAAGCGTTTTCGGATTTAGAACTTTTTAACGATTAACAAAATGAGCAAACGAAAACCAAAAGAGAAAACCACGGCGGAGCTTTTCCGTATATGCATGAAAAACGGGTGGGTAAATCTCGCGGAGTGTTTCCGGGAGCCCGAATTAGAACTATTTAACGATTAAATTATGATTTTCGCAGTACACCCAGACGGTAATATATACCCAGCCCGCGAAATGCTGGATGCGCTGTAGCACTACCAGGAAATTAACCCCGCGAGTTTTTGCGCTTTCCTTTCGGAGCGAGTAGCGAATAACCCGCAAATTTAACTAAATTATGAACTTACACGAATACCAAAAACGAACCGCTAATTTTATAGCGCAGCACCCTAACGCTATTATATCCGTGGATATGGGTTTGGGAAAGACAGCCGCTACTTTAGCCTGGCTGGACTGGTTCGCGCGCCGTCGTAATTACAACGTGCGCGGTATCATAATCGCACCCAAGCGAGTAGCGGAAAACAACTGGCTGCAAGAGGCGGAAAAGTGGGGGCTTTCCACTTTAGCCGGGCGTATGATTATTTGCGCCGGGACGGCTCAAAAGCGCGCGAAAGCCTGGAACGATGACGCCCGCCCGATTAAGATAGTAAGCCGGGATAATTTTAAGGACTACCAAAACCGCGCCGCCGATTTTCTTATTATTGACGAGCTGACCAGCTACAAGAACCCGGACGCGGCGCGCACGAAAGCCGCAGCGAGTATTTCCGCAACCTATAAGGTAGGGCTTACGGGCACGTTTTTAGCTAACGGCGCGATAGATATTTACGGGCAGGCGCAAGTAGTAGGGCTTGGCTGGGGTGTGAGCTTTTACGGCTGGCGCGGTACGTATTTCCGCGATGCGCTGGCGGGTTCCGGGCTCCAGTTCCACAAGTGGAGGCTTAACGGTTCCCTGGAGGATTTACTGCTACCTATCCGCTCCAGTATCTTTACGTTAACGGCGGAGGATTACCTACAAATCCCGCCAGTAACCAATACCACCCACAAAGTAGAGGTTGGCGCGGAAATCCGCTCGGCTATTGCAGAGCTGGACGCGTTCCTGGCTACCGAGATAGGCGGAGAGGTTTTGACGCTGGAGGAAAACCAAAAGTTTGCCAAACTGCAGACCCTTTGCGACGGTTTCGTATATACCGAGGATGGCGAAAGCGTTAAACCGATACGCGGAGAGTATAGCGCAAAGCTGGAGGCGGTGGCGGATTTTGTGGCGGACTGCAAAGACGCCGGGGAGCCCGTCCTATTGTTTTACGCTTTCCGCGAGGAGGCGGTATGGCTTTCCGAGCTACTGGAGGCGCGCGGCGTCAAATGGTACGGAGTGAAAAAGCCGGATTTCCTGGATAAGTGGAACGCCCGCGAAATCGACTGCCTTATAGCGCACCCAGCGAGCGCCGGGCACGGGCTCAACCTCCAGCACGGAGGGCGCGTAATCGTGTGGAGTACGTTAACGTATAACTACGAGCTTTTCGCGCAAGGTAACGCACGCCTGGCACGGCAGGGGCAACGCAATAACGTACAAATTCACTATTTTGTAGCGTCCGACACTTGCGAGGAGAGAGCCGTAAGCGCGCTCCTACGGAAAGAGGCGGAGCAAAAGCAGTTTTTGAATTTAACCAAACAATAAAACCAAACAATTATGGCACAAAGAAAAACGAAAAGCCCGGTGCACGCCGGGGACGGGCACACTTGCGGAGAGTGTGCGAAAGGGGAATGGAATACGGACTGCTTTAACTACCGGGGCGAACCGTTCCAAATTTATTGCGAGCATAGCACGTACGCGTATAGTAAACGGCGCGCTTGCGGTACGTGTTTCGACAATACGCCCGCGTGCGCGTGTTTCAAAGCCGGAGAGCGTCCGAGCTGGAGAACGAAAGGAGGCAGGGTATGACGTGCGCGCTTTGTCATAGTTACACGACCTGCCAATTTTCGGTCGGGCGTTTCCGTATGGGATTTATCAAAGCCTCCGACGGGTTCCTGGCGTGCCCGCAATCTTTTGGAGGGGTAAAAGATACGCGGGGAACGTTCGCGGAAATAGTAACAAAGCAATACCAGGAAAGGGGGAGCGTATGAGTAGAGGATGCAGTATAGAAAGGTGCCCGGATTTTAGCAGATGCAGAAAGAAAACGTGGTTCCTGGATTACGACCCGAATTATTGCGCTTTTAGAATAACGAAAGGAGGAAACAATGAAACAAGAGGAACTGGAGCTGGAGCGTAGATGCAGAGCACACGCACGCGCAAACGGGTGGGTATGCTGCAAGCTGGAGAAAAACGGCTGCAAAGGGATACCCGACGACCTATTTATAAGCCCGGCGCAAGTTTGCCACCTGGTAGAGTTTAAGAAAGACGAAAAGCAAAAACCACGCCCGGAGCAAGCCGTTTGGCTGGCGCGTTTTTCGAAAATTTCGCACCTGGTAGGCAGTTTTGAGGAGTTTTGCCGGGTACTGGATTTACCCACGCCGGAGCCTAAAAAATAAAAATTGCAGGGAGTACCGCGTTTTCTTTGTTTCCTATTATATACGTAAGTATCTAATAGGGACACAAAGGGGCGCGGTCTTTTTTTTTTTTTAAAGTTTTAGAGCGCAAAAAATACCTTTATATATACATATACACACACGTAATAATAAAAAAAAAAAAAAAAAAAAATAATCTTTTCCGTTTCGGCATCGAGGCGGATTTTTTCGCGTTCGCGGGGACGGGCTTATACTTTGACACCTCCAGGGAGAGGGGGGCGCGCGACCCGCAAACGAGGGTCTTTGTGCGCGTAATATATACGTGCGCGCGTATGCGTTACGCTTTGACACGAGCCGCAGCCGATTTCGTACGATTTGCGGGGCTTTCGTGTGTGTGGTAGTACAAGTTACCAGGCGGAGAGAGAAAACGCGCCAAAAGCGAAATTTTGCGTAAAATTTGGAAATGTGCAAATTTTGTTGTATCTTTGCAGCCCAAAACAAAAACGTAATGATATGCAAAAAAAACACGAATACAAAAAGGAGGGTGCGGCGGCGCGAGAGCGTGCGCACCAGTTTGGGCAACCTGGAGCAAACCCCCAGGGCAACCCCGGAGCCGCCGTGGACGTGCGCAAGTTCTTGCGCTGGGCGGAAACGGAGGCAACCGAGGAGGAATTACGGGCGTACGCAGCCGATAAGGCAAACCCGTACCTTAAGCGCCGGACGTGCGAGCTGATACTAAACAAGCTGCGAAACGTGCGCGATTTGGCGGAGGTAATGAACCAAACCCACGGACTACCGAAACAAGTAATCGAGCAAACAAACCTGCCGGAGGTTAAGATAGTACTGGAGTAATCTATGACGCTGGAGATTTCGCTAAATAAAAAGATAGCAACCTACCTGGAGCGGCGGCGCCCGCTTATGGCTTTGCAGGGTGCCCGGCGCGCTGGTAAGACATACACGGCGTGCCAGTGGTTTTTGCTTAACGCGTACAACGACGGGGACGTAATCCTGGTCGCCAGTATGACGAACGAGCAGGGACGGCGAGGCGCGTACGAGGACTGCCAAAACATACTGCGGAGCTGGGGAGAGTTCGGGGGGCTTTTCGACGTTTACAAATCCCCGCGCAAGATAGAGTGCAAGCGTAACAATACCACCAGCGGGCGGGCGGGCGTTTTGGAGTTCGCAAGTTTCGACGACCCGGAAACTGCAAAGGGTAGCGCGTGCGACTGGGTATTTATGAACGAGGCAAATAAATTTACTTTGCAACAATACCTCGACCTAGCGGCGAACGCGCGCAAAGGCGTGGTTATCGACTACAACCCGAACCAGCACTTTTGGATAGACGACCAGCTACCAGCGGAGGAGGTACTATTATGCAGCTGGGAGGATAACCGTAAGCACCTAACGGAGGCGCAGCTGGAGTATTTCCAAAAGCTCTACGATAACGCGCACCGTCCCGGTGCAACGGCGGCGGACTGGTATTACTACCAGGTTTACTACCTTAACCAGTACTCCGACCTGGCGGGGGATATTTTCACGCCCGCCGTAATACGCAAGTGCGAGCCGGACGCGGTGCCCTGGGCGCAATTACGTAACCCGGTGGTATTTGGCGACCCGTCCGCGCTGGTGGGTGCAGACTGGTTCCCTTTGACGCTATCCGCTTGCGCGCCGGACGGTACTATTTTCGTAATAGATGCGGATAGCACGAACGAGGGCGGAAAGGCGGAGCGATGCAGAGCTATAGAACGGATGCTGGGACGCCTGGATAATACGCGGGTATATATTGAGAGTAACGGCTATATCGGGCAAAGTTTCATCGAGTACGCCCGCGGGGATAATCCCCAGGAAAAGCCGCCGCGCCCGCTCCAGGTAGAGGGCTGGTGCTCCAGGGGCGATAAATTCGACCGTATCCTGGCGGCGTACGAAACGATACGCGACCGGGTGGTATTTGTCGAGCAACCGCGCCTGGCGGAATACCTTAAGCAAGTGTACGAGTTTGCGCGCAAGTGCCCCCACGACGATAATATAGACAATATCGCGAGCGTTACGCGTTTGCACAAATTTATAGCGCAATAAAAAAATAATTGCGTAAAATTTGGAGGTATGCAAATTTTGTTGTATCTTTGCAGCCAAATTTGAAAATATGAAAATTTTAGACGAAATAAAAAGACGATTTTACCGCCGGGGACAGGTACTAATCGACGGGCGTACCGGGGTGGACGTGCACGGCTGGGGCACGTGTAACCACGATTTTGCGTCCCTTATTTGGTACAATATCTGCGACCTCCTTACTGATTTGGCGGAGGACGTTAAGATAACGGACGGGAGAGGGGCGCAGCCGCTTTCCGATGAGGGCGCAAAGTTCGCAGCCTTTCGGGCTTTCTTTTACGCCTGGGGTAAAACGATACTGCAGAAACTTTTTGACGACGGTTACGTGGTAATAGCGTACGACCCGGCGGGCTTTCGCTTTTGGATTATGGACGCGAAAGAGTACTCCCAAAAGACCGAGGGAGAGGTTACGATAATCGAGCCGTACGACCCCACGGCGAACGTGTATGTAATGAAATCGAGCACGTACGTTTCCCGGAATAAATCGGACAAAGCTATTTGTAAGGGTTTCCTGGATTTCCTGGACGACGTGCTTAACGGCTCCGCTACCGTATCCAAACGTTTGGGCGCGGTGGTAATCGCAAGCCCCAAGAACTTAACCAACGCCCCCACGGCTACGGTACTATCAAAGGAGGCAAAGGACGAACTGGAAAAGCAGATGCGCGAGGATTACGGGGCACTATCCAAGCAGTCAAACCTTATGCTTTTGCCGCGTGAAATGGCGTGGCAAGTTATAAACCTGGCGGGGCTGGATTTGAAGATGCAGGAAAAGGTAAAGACCGCGATACTGGCAATCGTTGACCGTATCAAAATCCCGGCAAACCAGGTGGCTATTATTGACGCGCAAAGTAGTAAGAACCTGGCGAACGGCGGCGAAATCCGCGAGGGGGACAAACTGAAATATAAAACTTTCCGCCGCCTTTTCGAGCGTTCGTTCGTGGATATGGCTACGTACTACGGGCTTAAGATTACGTACGCAATCGACGGCGAACCTATCGGAGAGAGCGCGGAGGTTAACGCGGAATAACCGCGTAATACGGTAGCAGTACGTGGAAAGTTTGGGGATGGGCTTTCCAGGGTACCGCCAAAGCGCGCGGACAAAGCGCCAGCCTGGTTTCTTTTCATTTTCTTTCCCAGGCGCAAAAGCCGCAACGTGTATGCAGACACGCGCGCCGGAGTTCGAGGCTCCGCTACCGTGCAAGATATAAACCAATAACACAAAACCAAAATGGACGAATTATTTAAAGAGTGTAACGAACGGCTACCGCTTGTGGACGTCGTAAAAATCGGCGACTATAAGGAGGTAGAGGATTACGACCTGATTACGATTACCAAGAATGAGGAGGATAAAAACAAAAAGCTTAACGGGCTCCTTATTTACGGGTACGAGACCAAGTTTGCAGACGGTACGAACGAAAACGGCGAGCGTTTCAGTAAGGACGCCCTGGATAAGTTCCTGGAGAGCTATTACGTAAAGCGCAAACTAAATATGCCGCTTACGTGTATGCACGGCTACAAGAGGGAAGACCAAATAGGGCGCGTCCTTATTATTGAGGTAAACTCGGTCGGCTTTTATTTCGTTTGCTATATCCCGAAAGGTATCGACGGGTACGACGATATTAAGCTGAAAATCCAAGAGGGTATCCTCCAGGGCTTAAGCAAAGAGGGCTGGAGTACCAAAGGCAAAATTTTCCGCGACCCCAAGACGGGCGATTTCTCCTACTACCTGGTGGAGGAAATGGAAATGCTGGGCGTTTCGCTCGTAACTACTCCAGCGAACGGCAACCCGCTGGAAAAAGCCAAAGAAATAAAGAACGGCTTGCAATTTATAAAACGCCAAGATAACGCGCCGGAGGTTGACGCTTTCGGGGCTATGTTTAACTAAAACAAAGTTTTTCTTATGAAGAAAAAAATCGTAAAGCTTAAAGACCTGGCGAACCTGGGTGCTATTAAGCGCAAAGTATCCGACGCTTTCAGCGAGCGCGGAAAAGAGGCTGCTGACGCTATCCGCGCCCTTATTGACGAGCTGGAGCAGTCCGAGGTAGAACTGGACGAGGAGGCTTTAGCCGAAAAGATTAAGGAGGTACTGGAAACCGCCGAGCCGAACTCCAAAACCGAAGAGGCAATCGCTAACGCTATCGCAAAGCGTATGCAGGCAATTACCAACACGGTAAAAGGCAAAGATTTAACCCCGGCGGTTAAGAACCAAATCTCCGCCGCTATCCTCCGCGCAAGCGGTAAGGAGGAGGTACGTAACGAGGTAAACAAGGTGCTCGTGAAAAACGACGTAACCGGGCTGACCTTTGAGGACGTAGTGGACTACGCAATCGTAGAGAACTGGGGCAACCTTAACCCTATCTTTGCAAAGCTCCACAAGACGATGTACACCAAATTTTTCTACAACGCCCAGGAGCTGAAAACCGCCGCTTTGCTCGCAAAGCAATGGGATAAGACGGGAGAGAGTGAGAAAGTAATCCAGCAGCTCGCTGCAACTGGTAAAACTATCTCCACCCGCTATATCTACAAGCGCCAGCAACTCGCGCAGGAAGATTTGGACGAAATCGAGAAAGCAGGCGAGCTTTCTAACTTCCTCCGCTTTATTAACGAGGAGCTCGACCGTATGATAGTTAACACTATCGTAATGGCTATCCTTATCGGCGACACCGTAAACGACCTGGCAGACCGCGTTACCACGTTTGAAACTATCGGTAGCAAAACCGAAAGCGACGTGTTTACCACGGTTAAGAACCCGGCGGGCGCGGCTATCGTGCTTAAGGATTTGCGCGGCTTGTGCGATGCGGTTAAGAACCCGAACGCAAAGGAGAAAATCCTGGTAATCTCTACCGCTTTACTTTCGCAAGTAGCAGAGTTTAAGTACTCCAGCGGCGGCTCTATCCTCTACCGTACTACCGAGGAGGTAGCAAAGATGCTGGGCGTTAACGAGGTAATCGAGTGCGACCTTATGGACGCGGACGGTACCGAGGACGGCGTTTTCGCTATTTGTTTCCTGCCGGACGGCTACTGGTACAACGAGAAAAACGCCATCCAGGTAGCGTATCCCAAGTACGAAACCAACACGATGAACTACCAAAAGGAGCGCAATATCGGCGGAGCTATCCACGACTTGTACTCCAGCGCGGTACTCAAAGCGGCTGCGGCTGAAAACGGAGGCGGCGAGGCGTAAAGATGCAACCAAGCGGGCGGGGCGTTCCACGTGGAACAAACCGCGCCGCCTGGCGGTTTAACTAACTAAAAGATTTTGACAAATGACAAAACAATGGTACCAGGAGCACGGCTACGAAATTAGCAGCCTTATATCCGACGCCGCTATAGCGCGCGCGGAGCGCGACGTAACGGACGCCTATATTACCCCAATCGTGGGTAGCGCGGAGGTAAGCACGGAGGTACGGGAGCGCGCAATAGGTAACCTGGCGTTTTTGCTAATCCTCCAGCGTACGATTTTCGCGACGCGGGCGGGTGCAAAGGTTAAGACCGGGTACAACTCGCAAGAGGCTGACGCCTGGGCGAAACTCCAGCAAGAGGCTACCAGCTGCCACCTGGCACTTGAGGTGCTCAAAAAGGAGCCGGGCGTAAACCCGGACGCGCACGTTACCGACGTTTGTAAAATCTATTTTTCTACTAACTTTTTATACACGTAAAAAATATGGCTAATTGTGTAAGCACTATCGCCGGAAATATCGGCTTGGACTGCGAGCACCCTATAGAGGGAGGCTATACTGGACGCGGCGTTCTTATCCCGATGGAGAGTAACCCCGTACTGACGCGCGATGCGAATAACCCCCGTATTATTACGGGCGTAACGCTTGCGAGCGGCGCAAAGGTTTGCGTGGTAGATAACGCGGGCGCGGCTCCGTTTGACGGTTCCAGTACGACTGGAAACAACGACGCCGGGTTCCCGAAATTTACCAAAGCAATGGCTTTGCGTATCCTGGCGCGCGGCGCGGAGGCGTCAAAGGACGTAATCGAGCCGCTTGTAAAGAGCGGTCGCGGTTTTATCGGTATCTTTGAAAAAGTTGACCAGGTGGGCGACGGCTCGTTTGAGGTAATCGGCGCACAAAGCCCGCTCAAATGTGCAGACCCTGCAACGTTTACCCGTTCGGAAACCGCAAACGGCGGAGCCTGGAGCGGTACGCTGCAATGCTCGGAGCACTGGGCGGAGCTCGCGCTTTTCGATACCGATTACGAAACCAGCCTGGCGGCGTTCGAGGCTTTACTGGCTAAAGGTTTCTAATAAGAGCCTAAAAGCCTAAAGTAACGGTGGCGCTCCGTGGTAACACGCCACGGGGCGCGCTTTTCTTTAATTTGGGGGCGTTTTAGACGCTCGGTGGTACAAGTTACCGCGCGAACGATTTAAGGCGCTTAAATCGCAAATTTATTAAAAAATTTAATTTATGAAAACTATAACTTTAAGCTACACTTTGCAAACGAACGGCAAAAAGCTGGCGGTATCCCTGGCGGCTTTGTTTCGCGCAGTAGGTTTAGACGGCGATGTAACGGCGGCGGAGATACCCGGCGAGGTACTTGATACTTTACGCGTTCGCCTGGTATCCCCCGGAACCAGCGGAGCCGTGGAACTTTCGCAAGATGCAAACAAGCCGTGCTACTATACCCTGGAGGGTAGTGACTTACTGCTTACCCTTTCAAACCTGGTGGGAGGTGTGCACCGCCTTACGGTACTGGTTAAGTACGGAACGAATACCCGCGCGCTTTTGCTCGTGGATTTGTCCGTACCTCAAAATATCCAGTTCCTCAAATCGGACGGCGCGGTACTTATGCCGCTAATCCGTAAGCCGGAACTGGATACGACCCTGGAGGGCGTGAACTGGTACGGATACGCGTACCTCTACGGTGAGAAAATCGCGTGGTTACAAACGGAAAAACCGCTGCACGTACGCGGAACTATCCCGGCGCTTTACGCGGAGAGCCTGGAAACGGAAATCGGTGACGCGACCGCTATTACCGCGAGCGTGGTACAAAACGCGGGCGTTACTATCTTTGACGAAACCCCGGCGGAGCCGATTACTCTCGGCGCCGTGGATACTTTCGGCTCCGTAGGTGGAGGCGGAGATTTCGACGAGGAAAATGTAACGGTAAAACTTTCCCTCCCGGAGGGTGCAGACCCGGTAAACTGGCAGGATTACCACGTAACGGTAGAAAACGTAACCGCTGGAACGGTTCGCAGTGTGGATATTAACGAAAACGGAGAGGCTACGTTTAACGTACCAGCCGGGGAAACTTTCATCGTTGAGCTCCCAACGCTTGCGGATTATACCGTACCGATGCAGCGTTCGTATGTGGCAATTTTGCCGGAGAAAACGATAACGTACGAATATACTACAACGCCCCACCAGGAGCGTATCGTGGTATATGCACACTCGGCCGTAAGCGCGCTCGCCGGGATTATAGGGCAAGAGGTGGTTATGACCACGGATAGCGGAGAGGTAGAGCGCCGCGCGTTTGGCGATGACTTGCGTGTGGAATTTGTCGCAAACTATGGCGAAATCGTAACGCTCGAATATCCAGCGGTAGAGGGATTAACCCCGCACGTTCGTACGGTTACGTTTACCGCCAACCGAGTAGAGCGCGACCTGGTAGCGTATTACGACAACTCGCGTATCGGCGTATTTGGGCGCGATATTGCAGGAAACTGGTACAAGCTCAATGACCTGGGAAACCTGGTAGACGAAAGCGGGATAGAGATACTCGACCCGTCGGTAGTGGAGTTTGTAGCGCTGAATACCAGCGCGCTGGATATGAGTTTGCGCGACGTTACGGGTACGTCAACTGGTAATGGCTTTATGGTACGATGCGACCAGGGGCTTATTAGCGGGCAAACCTGGGCTTCTCAAAACGTAGAGTTTGACACCAGCAAGTTACCCTTTGGTACTGATTACCGGGGCGCAAAAAATACGGAGTATATCCGACAAATCGGCGACGAAATGAACGTAGCCACCCCGGCAGCTGATACTGCTTATAATCGGACGGTTACGTTTGCGGGCGAAACGCGCCACGGAATTTTGCTCGCTATTTTGCAGCTCCAGGCATACAACTCTAACTACGCGGCGCTTAACGCTATAGCAGTAGCGGCGGGTAGGACAATACCGAGTATTTCGAGCACGGACGTGTGGAGTTCTTCGCAGTATACTGCCACGAGCGCCTACTTCTTGGACGGCGGCTACGTGGGCAACGG
>JAEIGA010008233.1_pt1 | contig 15797 bp, 7 predicted proteins | sample 9270691 | NCBI WGS metagenome assembly JAEIGA01 (sample SAMN17057246, study PRJNA624740) | gut metagenome | biome: biome; isolation source: fecal sample | host: Bos grunniens | place: China: Xizang | collected 2019
CGTGGAGCAACCCCGGGCCGTGCTTGCGGTCATCGGGATTGCTGCCGCCATCGTGCTGTATTGCGACCTGCGTTCCTTCATCGCTGAGCAGGCCGAAGCGCAGGAGAAGACCATCCGCGTGCTGTCCGAGATGTCTGTCCGCTTGCAGACTATCGAGCACCGGATGGAGGTGTACCACATGCAGCCGCCTTCGGTGACGAAGCAATCTCCACCTGCGGAATGACAGCCAAAGAGGACAAAAAGACACCCGCAAGGGTAGGACGAGTGCCGGGGCTCATTCTTGCCCAGCTTTGGGGACGTCCTAGTCTTGCGGGTGGTTTTTGCCTTATCTCCCCGCCGCAAGGCACAGGGCTGTGATGGCTAGGATTCGGGGGATGGTGGGCATGGGCATTTTCTATCAGTCAGCAACGGGGAATTCTGGAAATGAATATTCTATTTCCGCGGTGTACCATTTGTAGCCGGGCGGTAAGAGTTCCTCCTCACGCCAAGGCTCTTGCTGATAATTTCTTTTACTTTCGAGCGGAGAACTCTCACTGATGGAGACTGAAATCATGCCATGGGGGAGGTGCAGGAAATCCGGGTGGATTCCCTCGCGCAGGCTGAAGCACCATTCCGGTTGTACCTTTTGCATATGAAATATATCATCTGCCAGTCTGTTACGGAGCTGCGCTTCCCGTCGCAGCAACTCCTGTCCTACGTCTTCCGGTAACGCATACGAATACGTCAGGATTGTGGACGGATGATATCCGAGGCGCGGGGGCTCCCCGGTGGCGCTTCTGTCCTTGGTCTCTCCTGCTTTGAGCACATGCGGATGAAGGATTTCTTCATGCAGGAACTCGATGACATCTTTGCCGACCTCTCTCTCGACACGAGTCATGAGCTCTCTGCCGGCAGACTTCTGCTGTTCTATAAGCAATTCCTGCTGATGGTTTTGATACAGAAGTAAGCTCATACCCAAGGCAAAAGCGGAATAAACGAAAGGTCGCAGATTCATAGTATGGAAAATGTGTATTTGTTACGAGGCATTATATCAATTTCTTCCCCTCTGTTCAAGCGTGGAGGTGGATTCTCCTCATTTTTGCCATCCTCTGCGAATGCTGTATTTCATTTTCCATGACCTCTTACAAGCGATGTGATAGGCTCCAGAATAGCGAAACTGATTCCATAAAACGCTACTATCCGATATGTTATAATGTGATTCCATATTTGCTTTGGCTGAACGTAGGAAAAACGAAAAAAGCGATTTCCGGGCGCAAATTTCCCAAACTGATGGTTCGTTAATTCCAGGCTTCGTAAAACAGCGTATCAGGTCACCTGATACGCTGTTTTTCTACGCCACCCGTGTGGGCGTAGCAAGGGAGCCTTGCGACACGCGAAGCCCCAAGGCAGGCCAGTATGGCTGCCGCAGGCGTAGGCGCTTTGGGCTTTCAGACCAAAGCGATAGAAGCCTAGCCTCGGCGTCCCGGGGGGGCGTAGAGCGCGTAGCGAACGAAGCCCCCAGAAAGCGAGCGATAGCGAGACTCGAAGCCGGGCAACACCCGCGTGGCATAACTACAGACGGTTCCATTTTTTGGGTCAACTCCCAAAAAAAGCCGCCATCCATACGGAAGCGGCTTTTTTCTTTGGTGCGATTAAATCGTTTACTTCATGTCGCAGGTGCCCTCCATGGTGACAATGTCGAAAGGGCTGAGAGTAATCTCAATGGGGGCATCTACATCAATGGCGCGATCCATGATGGGCAAGCGTGTCTGGTCATCAAAAGAGCTGCGCAGGGTCACGGTGCCTTTGATTGTCGGCGGCACATCCAGAATCTGGCGCAGGGTGCCCTTCAGCGTCTTGGAGTATTGGGAGGAATTGCGCAGAGACAGCGTGCACTTGTGCTTGTTCCAAGAAGCCCAGCCGTAGATATCGCCGTCTTTCTTCAGCTTGTCCCAGGGATTGCCGCCTACCCAATGCACATCTGCCAGCACATCTTCATTGCGTCGAATCCATGCGATGTTACGTGCCAGTTCGTCCCAGAGCACGCCATCTTGCTGGTTCATCAGGTCTGCATCCACATAGATTTCCTGCAAGCCGGAACCGCTGGTAAAGGCGGTACGGATTTCTTTGATGCAGTTGGCGGGGTCTTTGCTCATGACGCGAGGAGGACCATTCTTGGTGATGATGGTACCGTGAATCATGATGGAATTGATGGGGAAGAGCGGAGCTCCGGTCACAAATATCTCATGTACCAAACGGTCGCGGTAGGTAATCCAGCGGTCGCGGGCATCACCCATGGTGCCCACTTGGTCAAAGTCGCCCTCCTGTCGCCAGATGGAGTCGGCATGCATGAACCAGAACGGGCTCGCCCATGTACCCACCGTGGTGTTGAGGAAGATATCCGGGCGAGCTTCTCGCAGAGCCCCCAGCACGCTGATGATACCTTCCGCATCCTCCAAACCGGCAGGACCATAGGCGATGGGCTTGGTGGATATGCCATCAAACTTGAAGTAGCGCATATCGTACTTCTTCACCATATCCGTGCAGCGCCCCACAAAGGCATCGAAGTAGATGGGGTTGGAGAGCTCGAAGTTAGAAATGCGGTTATGGGGGTGCGTCCTGTTCCAATACGAGATGCGCTGGTTCTTGCTGTAGCCGTAGCCACCTACCGGACCAAGCCAAGTCCCCATGCCGCAGCCCATGGAAGTAACCAGCTTGTTCAGGTTAGCGAATCCTTGGGGGAACCCGATATGGAAATCCCACAGGCTGTTGAAGTCATCCCAACCATCATCAATCACGAATGCGTCAATTTTGGTGTTGCGCTTTTCAAACAACTCACGCTTCCAGGTTTTTGCAATTTCCATGGAAATAGCTTCCGTGGTGCGCTTCATCGGGTCTTTGAAATCGTGGCGTACAATACCAACCTCATACCAGTCGTTGTAGTGAACCATCGTGCGGTAGGGTACAGGTTTTTCGCGTTCAATGTAGCTCAGGAATGAACGGCGCTGCTGGTCGGGGGCAAACAGACCGATGACGGAGTTTACGCGCCATTGGCTCTCGGGCTGGAGCTTGGTCTTACGCACCCAGCTGCCACGTACCAGATTATCGGCTACGGCGGTATTTGTTTCTTCGGGGGAGCCCATGGGCAGCGACAGGGAGATGCTGCCACTGCTGGTCAACGGCTCCGTCTTCTTCTCTACCCAATAACGCAGGTGGTACGTCCCGGCAGCAGGTACCTTGATGCGGTACGCTGAGGCTTGCGATTTTTCACCGGTGTAGCCGGGGTGTACGTCCTCTGTAATGACTTGACCACTGGAGGAAACCAACTGCACAGCCACAATGTTCAAACGATTATTGCCTCGCTTGTATTTGAAGTCCACTACCAGTTCGCCGGATTCGGCAAAGTTCACAGGGCCTTCCGCCACCATCAAATCACGCAGAATCGGGCCGTTCTTTGCGTCAAACTTCTTGCCATATACGGCTCCGAAACTCTCCGGGATATTGAATACGCTACCGAACATCTGCGGCGTCCAAGCCTCTGCATTCCATGTATCCTCCTGCACGCTGCCTTGCTGCCCCACCGTCATGAACGACATAGGCGTTTCCAGCCCCATAAAGAGCTTGTCAGTCACGACAACCGTACCATTGGTGGTGTTGCCGGAAATGGAGGGCGTACCTCCGGCAGCGGTAGGAATGACCTGCAGCGGGGTGATGGTATCAAAGAACACCGGGGAGCCGGAGGCCTTAATGGTATATTCTTGGCGCAGGTAGTGAGAACCATCGCGCAGTACGGCTCGCCACGCAACGGAGAATGAGCCATCTGGCGCGGTGAAGGTGGCGCAGATTGCCTTGCCCGGCAGTTGTTTAGAGATTGTCAGACTGCCGGAGTCTCCTTTCAGGTCAACAATCTTCGGGGCTGTAGCGACCATGTCGGCGGAGCTCAACTCGCTCTTGTCGGCCAAGGTAATGCGGAACACAGGCTCCCCACCATCAACCAACTTCGTGCCGTCTGCGGCTTTGAACCCGCCGAAATACACGCCGCCATCTTTCCATGAAAAGTCGGCACTCAACACCTCATTGCTCACAGTATAGGTTGCACCACTCTGTGAGGCTTTTGCCACTCCCGGATTTGCCCCCGGATATTCCACCGCTGCAGAGCTTACCCCTGCTGCAGCCAGTATCGTTAAAAAGAATGTTTTCCTAAGCATAACTAGCAAACGATTATCACGTTCCCTATTATTATACTACCATATTGAACACCCCGTAGCAAGCGAGAAAAAGGAAGCAGCATTGTTTCGGGAACTTCTAATTAGTCTCTACTGAGCGATAAATCGGAAGTTGGAGAACAGCTTGCGAGCCGTAGGCGAGCCTAACTCGGAGCCCCGGAAGGGGCGCCATACAATAGCCCGGCGGTGGAGCGGCGTAGCCGCGGAACCCCGGGTAGCGTAAAAAAATAAAATTGAGCCCGGAGCGACGGAGCGAAGCGACGCAGCGTAGGCCGGCATATAATAGCGAGGACCGTAGCGAAGCGGCCGGCCACGGCGTAGCAAGCGAGCGAAGCGAGACGCGAAGACGGGAGCTCCGAGCCGGTGTGGGCGCGTGTTTTTTTGTGTTCGCGGCATTTTGAAACAATGCCGTATTTTGTGCCACGCTTTATGCCACCCCTCCGGGGTTCGCATTTGTTTTTGTGGTCTTTTCCCGGGGTTCCGCCCCTCGCGGGGCTCCACCGCCGGGCTATTCTATGGCGCCCCTCCGGGGCTCAAATTTAGGCTCGCCTACGGCTCACAATTTCCCCTTCAACTTCCGATTTATCGCTCGGACAATAACACAATAATACTTAAACCGCGTCATTTACTATTGACAGGGTGTGCCGGGGGTGGTACAAGGTAGACACGCACTTATGGATACTACCGTTAATATCATCGACTACTTCAAAACCTACTTCATCCAGTTTTTGTCCACGTATGAGCCGGTGGAGGATACCGCTCTGCCTGCGGAGGAGCCGGACAAACTCTTTGCGCTGGGTATGCAGGAATTACACCAAGAGAACCTCGAGGCAGCGCAGTCATACTTCCAACAAGCGGCTGGGCTCGGGCACGCGCAGGCGGCGTACGGCTTCGCTCTCTGCCACGCAGCTACCAGCCAAAGCGACCTGCCGACCACGCTGGCGGAGGTCGCGGAGTGGCTCGCCTACGCAGCGGACCTCGGCTCGGAGCAAGCCATGCTCCTCTCCGCCTTCCTGCATTTGGATGCCGAGCTTCCCCTCTACAACCTGCAGCAATCCGCCGATTGGTTCCGCCGCGCAGCGGAGGCGGGCAATGCAGAGGGCTGTTACGAATACGGCTGCAGCTTGATGTCCGGTCGCGGCGTGCCGCAAGATTTCTCCGCCTCACTCCTCTGGTTGCAAAAAGCCGCCGAGAGTGGCTTTACCTTAGCGCAGTTCGAGCTGGGCGTGCAATACGCCTTCGGTGAGGGGGTAGAACCCGACCAAGCGAAAGCTCTCGAGCTCTTCGAACAAGCGGCTGCTGCTGAGCACCCCGGCGCCATGGCTGCCCTGGCACAGTACTACTATGATGGCGAGCAGGTCGAGCAAGACTTCGGCAAAGCGTGGAGCCTGAACTTCCGCTGCTACCTCGCCGGCAATCCCAAGGGCAACTTAGGCTTGGCGCACTTTTACTTGGACAACACCGCCATCGCCAGCGATTACCAAACAGCCCTGCAATTACTCAGTACGGAAGAGGCAGCCACCTTCCCGCCTGCAGTCCGGCTCAAAGAAGACCTTCTCAACGGCTTGCTGGAAGCCGTGAAAAAGCAGCAGCCCCCCGCCTACACCCAGCTCGGCTGGGCCATGCTGAACGGCTACGCCTACGACTGCGACCCGGAGCAGGCCTACACCCTCATCTCCACCGCTGCGCAGATGGATGATCCGCTCGCCCGCTGCCTGCTGCGCTGCTACCTCCCGGACAGAAACTCTCCCCTCGCCTACAGCACGGAGCAATGCGCCGCATTCTTCCGCGAGCAAGCGGGCTACGGTCAAGCTTGGGCTGCCCGAGAATTACTCCAGATGATGAATCGCGACGAGATTACCGCCACGGATGATGAACTCGCCGAAGTGCTTCAAACCGCCATCGAGCTCGGCGATTTCTGGACAAGAGAAATGTGCCACCACCTCCGCGAAGCCGGGAAACAAGAAGAATAAAACAAGCCCCCCTGCTCTCGCCAGCTTTAGCAATTCATCCCCGGCATGGACAGCTCGCCCATGCCGGGGGATTTTATTTATCAGTGAACTTGTTATCGTGTCGCATCAGGCGGTTTGAGAAGATTCTGGGCGATGACTCCTTACAACGGAACAACCCCAGACGCATATTATGACCTCATTCCTTGTAGATATAGGCAATGGTGTTATGCAGTAATGTGAACAAAGATTCTCATTATTGTGCTATCCACCAATTCTTTTCAAAACTTCCCTTTCATTATTTTTCGAATTCGTAATATTTGAAAAGAAAAGGGCAGCATAACGAATTAATACTGCAATTCTAGGATAGTTTTTCTCAATAGATGCAGCTTGAAATTCTAATATTTGTATTACATTCGAGGAACCTTCATAAAGATTGAATCCTTTAATAGATGCGATTATTCCCCATACAAAGCCGTCTGTATACCCTCTATCAATGACATATTGTATCGCTTTACACAAACTTGCAGATGGCCAAGAACGCTTACCTTTCCTTCGAGTATAACCCATGATATACATACAAAAATATAATACTTGTTCTCTACTATCATGATCCTTAGAATGTTCAACAACATCCCTCGACCACGTTTCAAAACAAAATCCTTCAGGAATATTGATCCCCATACATTGCGAAAACCTGTATACAACGCTCAACGAAAGATTGCATTTCCCCTCTTTCGATGTTTTGCAATGTTTAAATAACCGTATTGAATACGCGGTATTTTTCCAAAGCCATAAAGGCCATCGTTTAAATTTGTTATCATTGTTACGCAGATTGCTAAAAAGATGCAACTCCCATTTAGCCAGCTTCTCTGGGGAAATCTCGTGATTCTCAAGATAGTTTAAGCACTGTTCTATTTCGCAATTTGAGATTTTGGATACGTATTTTTGCCTACATAATTTTTCCATTATCTTGACAAGTAAAAGCAATTCTTCTGTCTGAATATTATTTATGCTTATTTTGTATGAAAAAGCATGTAATGCTGTATCGGCTTTATCTACAGATAATAATCCTGAAACAGCACTATTTATTGCTGCGTCATAATTTCCGAAATATACAAAACAAGCCTCACACCAATATGTCTGCAGTAAATGATCTGGTAGTTTGTCAATATACTTTTGCAGGCTTGGACACCAAGGCATGAGTAAGAGCACGTTATAAAAATCACCAGTATTTAAAGCGCTATGAAGACGACTGCATAAATTGCTATATTCATCGGTGCTTATATTACGCGTAATTGCCCCTATAAGCCTTGTTTTTAGGTATCTCTCCACCGATACATCTTTAACACAAGAAATCAAAAAGCTACACAACTCATCTTGAGATAGCACACGTACTATCGTTTCCCCCAATAAATTGTAATTCGTTTTATCAGATAGCATAAGTTTCATATAGTTATCATACCCATTAGCATGCAACCATTTTAGCGCTATCCGTCCTAACCGAAGAACACATTTTTCAGACTTGCCCCATTCGCCCTTGCAACTAAACAAATGTTGCGTTTCATATAAGAACACCCACGAAAGCCTATGATAGTGATCCAACGGAAGAGTCGATTGTATACACTTATTACCATATCTTTTGAAATTGTCAAAATCAAGGTCTTCTCCTTCCTCTGATTTCTTTTGCAACCCGCGAAAATTAGATCTAATACACATGTGGCATACAATCCTGTCACAATCAGGCAGTCGATTGATACCTTCGGCAATAGCCCCCCATGAAACTTCTTGTGCTTCAGAAGAAAATTCGCTAAGAATATTGATATGATCAATAATCGAATCAGATGTTTCATGTTCCCAATTTTTCAATAAAATCTCCCAATTATTTCGAATGTTATAACCACTCTGATTGACCCTATGTTGCTCAGGAATTTGCCAATCACCGCCTCTTAACACACCTGAATCATTAACGCCAACCCAATCGCCATCTATTTTGAATTGGCGAGCGCCAATATACCAAGCCAGTTCTTTATTTGCCGTTACCAGTTTTGTTGCCGCCTCGTTAATTAATTGGGTTGATGCGTTGGTTTGAGGATGCCACCAACAAAATAAATTATAAACAGTATCTTTTACATCCTCAAGTCGAAATAATAAACTAAACTTTGATAATAGCTCGATTGATTTATCATAATAATTGGGATGTATCGCGAGACTTGCAAGGCTTTGCACAATCTCCCGTGACCATTTTGATATGTACTCAACGCAGTGAATATCTTCCAAAATTGCATGTTTTAAATAATCGAGATACGCATCAGGCCACGATTCTGCAATCAAGCCCAGAAAGTGTCCGTTATCAGCAAAGAAACTCCGCCCCTGTAAAGAAAATAGTTCTTCGCATATTCGAACTCTTACGGACTCTGGTCGGTAAAGAGCCCTACTAAAAAGTATGTCGTAATAGGCATCAATCAGGATACATGTGCGATATATGTAAAGTCTTGGTGATAACGAGTAACAACCATTTTCTGGTTCTCTGACCGTCTTTATTATTTTAACGGCAGCTTCTTGAAAGCGATTCCAATGCTTGCGTTTAATGCAATTCTTTTTTATGAGCTGTCTCAAAGATTCTTCTCGGCTTTTGATACTTATGTATCGACTTGAATCATGACATGAATACCATATTGGAGCATCTGGCATCTGGGTTATGTCAAATAATTTGTCGAAAACATCCTCAAGTTCATCTTCTGTATTCCCATACAAGGTCTGAATAAACTCCTGATTAAAGATTCTAAAACCTTCTTTTGTACTTTCCTTTTGACAATAGCCGCAAAATAATAAGGGGATTATGAGTTCTATATCAATTTTATCATTTGCAATCCAGTCTAGCTCTTTCAAATCAGAATTAAAGCTCAACAGTTGACGCAAAATTGTACGAGAATAACAAGAGTTGAGAATAATGTTACTTTGTTCTAGTTTATTAGATGTATATAATCCAATCACCTTATCTATACAATACGATGATAGAGAACTTAAATTAATAGCATAGCGTTCCTGCGATTCATACACAAGTGGGCGAATACGTATTATGTGTGCGCCGGGCGCACTTGAATACAACCTTTTCCCTATTTGCGAATCGAGAATAATAGGAATTAGCCCCTTAGATACAAGTTGTGTTAAATAGTCAATCGCGCATTGTTGCTCAGCAATAATGACTTTATTCCTGATGTTACTAAACTCTTCTAATTGAAGAAGTTCATATAAAAACGCTAAAGCCTCATCCTTACTATCTGCATTAATGTTTAGATAGTGTTCATCCTGCTGATTTAACCAGTTACGGAACGTATCTTTATTTCTCGTTATATCCAATTCAAACATCTCACTCGGCAGTGGTGGATTACATACATTTCTCCACTCTTCCCACGCATACTCTAAATGTCTAAATCCTCGAACGATCTTACCGCATACCCATGAAAACCATAATTTCACTACAGGATGTTCATTTATCCAACAGCTTAAAATACATGCATCTATTACACAAACATTGCGCCAAAACCCCTCATCCTCTTTCTTTTTCGCCCAAGATTTTCCCGTTACCCACCTTTTGGGGGTAACAAATACAAAAGTAATATTTTTTGCGTCAATAGGATGGACTTTTTCTTTTCGTTTATTGTAATCGTCTTCTGCTTTTTTTGGGGCTTTTTCGTTAGTTCCCAACTCCCAGTATGAAACGCCAGACGGAACATTTCTGGCTTCGCATGAAGAAATAACCTCTCCATCATATCCTGGACGACCAATATCTTCACCATAGGGCATATCACATCTACTCACATCGGGATTAGTTTCCAATATAAGCTTTCTTATGAGCCTAGGAAATTGGGATCGCGATTGGATAGTTTTCGACCAATTTTCTAAATCGGTAGATGTGATTTCCAGCATGTTCAGTTCTTCTGGCATATTCAATACGTCCCGACTGTTATGCTATACTGCTTAGCTATCTTCCGCTGCCTCCAGCACCTTTTCCTCCTCTAGACGGTATTCGCTACGGAATTGTCGGTAAAGCTCGTGGGCCAGCTGCTCACGGAGCCGGGTGCGCTTGAGGTCGTCTTGCATCAGGTCTTCGAACCCCTCCATGCTCATGGCATAGCAATCCATGGCGGCGTTTTCAAAGATATCCTTGAAAATGGTATCCATGAACACCTTCATGTTGGAGCTGCGAGCCGATGCGGCCAGCGAAGTGTTTTCTTTCAGTACGGCCATGATGGTGCGGGCCGCCACCTTGTTGGCCTCGGTGAAGTTACCGCCCATGGCCTCGTTGATGCGAGCCAACAGCTCGTCCAACAACTCCTTTTTGTCCGTTGCCCCGCCACCGGCGGTAGCCGTACCCGGTTCCAGAACGCCGTCCGTCCCGGCAAGAGGAATGCTACCGCTACCGGTTTCCTCCAGCTTGTAGTACTCCATCTCAATTTTGCCTTCAATATCCACCGGTGGTGTACCCCCTGTAGGCAGCACCTTGATAAGGAAACGGGCAAACACATATTCCTTGTGCAGCTCCAAGTCATTCAGGCGCGTTATCTGGCCGATGTGGGCATACCACTTGCACAGGGCACGCAGCTTGCGGCGGAACTCGTACCGGTCATCCTCGCTCAGCCTTGTGTTATAGTCGGCGATAACCGGGATGAGCAGGTTCGTGATGGCCGCGGCACATGCAGCCTCTTGCTGCTCACTGTGGCGCGAGTATTCCTCCGCCACCTTTTGCACGTCGTCATCGTGGTATACATTAAATTGGCGCAGGTCGCGCTTGGTCTGGTAAATCAGGTCATAGCTCAGGTCTCCCTCCAGCAGTGTTTCTTGGTAGAAGGGCTGGAAGGCTTCTTTGATTTCGTCCTGCTCATTCATGAAGTCGAGCACGTAGGTGTCCTCCTTGCCGTATGCGGTGCGGTTCAGGCGCGAGAGGGTCTGCACACATTTTACCGAGCGCAGCTTTTTGTCCACAATCATGGTGTGCAGCAAGGGTTCATCAAAGCCGGTCTGGTACTTCTCAGCCACGATGAGGATGTTGAAGTGATTGTGGAACTCCTCCTTCGTCTGTGCCTCGGAGATGTGTGTGCCGTCCGCACGCACGTTGAGCTTGCTCTCGGTCAGTTCTTCGTCATCGATTTCCACCTTACCGGAGAATGCGACCATGGGCTTCACGTTACGGTAGCCTTGTTCCTCCGCATAGGCTTTCACTGCGCGGAAATACAGCACTGCTGCCATGCGAGAGGATGCCACCACCATCATCTTGCCCTTGCCGCCGATTTTGTGGCGCGTGGTTTCAAGGAAGGTCTCCACGATGATTTCCGCCTTCTGCCGGATATTCTCCGTGTGCAGCGTAGCAAATTGGCGTATGAGGCGTGCAGCCTTACTACTGGCCATTTCCTCGTTCTCCTCGGCCGTGCGGATGAGCTTCCAGCAGGTCTTGTACGTGGTGTAGTTCTGCAGCACATCGAGGATGAATCCCTCCTCAATGGCCTGACGCATGCTGTACACATGGAAGGGGTGCCACCTGCCGTCCGCCCCCTGTTCGCAGAACTGCTGCAGGGTGGTATCCTTCGGCGTAGCGGTAAAGGCGAAGAAGGAGAGGTTATCGTGCTTGCCTTGGCTCAGGATTTCCTGCACCAGCTTGTTCTCGGCGTCGTTGGCTTCGGCGTCCAGTTCCTCCTCCTCGGCGTATTGCTCCAGCGCGGCACGGGTGTCCGCCAGCGCCGCCTTCATCTTGGCGGCAGCACTACCACCCTGCGAGGAGTGAGCCTCGTCAATGATAATACCGTAGCGGCGGCCCTCGTAGTGAATCACCTCGCGATAAATCACGGGGAACTTCTGCAGCGTGGTGATGATGATGCGAGCCCCGGCATTGATGGCGTCCTTCAGGTCCTGCGAGGTCTTGTCATCATCAATAGCGGCAATCACGCCGCGGGTGTGGTCATGCCCGGAGATGGTGCTACGCAGCTGGGCATCCAGCACGGTGCGGTCGGTCACCACAATCACGCTGCTGAAGATGGGCTGGTTCTCCGCATTGAACAGGGTGGAAAGACGATGAGCCACCCATGCAATGGAGTTGGACTTACCGCTGCCCGCGCTATGCTGAATCAGGTAGTTGCTGCCACTGCCGTGCTGCTTCACGTGTGCCACGAGCTTGCGCACCACATCCAACTGGTGGTAACGGGGGAAGATGAGCGTCTTCTTTACCACTTTATCCTCCTTGCCGTTCTTGCGGCGCACCTTCTCCTCCTTGGTCTCAAGGTTCATGAAGCGGTGCAGAATATCCAGCAGGCTATCGCGTTGGAACACCTCGCGCCAGATGTAGGATACGGCAAAATCCCCATCCGCTGCGGCGGGGTTGCCTGCACCACCGTTCTTACCTGCACCTGCGCTGCCCTGGTTGAACGGCAGGAAGTACGTATGCTTGCCCGCCAGCTTCGTGGCCATGCAGGACTCATACAAATCCACACAGAAATAGCTCAGGATGCGGAAATTGAACCCGAAGCAGCGTTCATTCGGGTCGCGGTCGTTCTTCCACTGCCAGCGGGCATTGTCGATTGTCTGCCCCGTGAGCTGATTCTTCAGCTCCAGCGCAAACACCGGGATACCGTTGAGCACCAACACCATATCCACGGAATTCTTGCATGTCTCGCTGTAGTACCACTGGCGGTACACCTCCACCTTGTTGGAGCGGTACAGTTTCTCGTGCTCCTCGTTCAGGTTGCTCTCGGGGCGGAAGTAGCACACACGGAAACGCGCCCCCACGGCATCAAAGCCTTTGCGCAGCACATGCAGCAGGCCGTCTTTGGTGCAGCGCTCGTTAAAGGCTTTGATGAAAGCCTCCTCCGGGTTACGCGTCACCAGGCGGGTGTATTTTTTCCATGCCTTGGGCTGGGTCTCCTGCACAAAGCTCAGCAAGGTGTTCCGGTACAGAGCCGTGGCGCAGTCGTATGTGTCTGTGCCCTTGGTCAGACCGCCCGCGGGTGATGTCAGTGCGGCCTCAATGTGGGCTTCAAATTGCTTCTCCTTCATGCTGTAACCTCCTTTTTACCCGTGACGTATTCGTAAATGAGAGATTTTTTGTAGCTCCCGAGCTCCTCTATGAGCTGTTCCTTCTTCTCGATGATGCGGTCTATCTCGGCACACTTGGTGTCGAGATAGACGGCGATTTCTTGCTGTTCCTCAGCACTTGGCAAGGGGATAGGAACAGATGATAGCTTATCCTTTGTGAAGTGCGGTATTGTTGCCTTGTTGCACACGACGTCAATATACGCTCGCTTAACAAGGCTCTCAATCCAGTACCCTAAATATGCAACAGAGCATGTACTTTTCCCCCTCACAATCATGATAGAGTTTTGGATGTATGTAGCCGTTACGCTGGCCTTCACGATGGCACACCCACCGGCACCGGCACCGCCCTCTACAACGAGGAGGTCACCGGGCATCACACGGTACGTATCCTTCTCCTCTGGTGAAAACCACATTTCCTTCTTCGCCGCGTCAACTGAGCCGAAGTGGATATCAGCGGCACAATAGTACGGCTCAAGGGTATAATCATCAGCCTGCTGGGTATTACACAACATTTTACCCAAAACGACATGATAGTGAAGGCCAACCCTGCTTCTGTGCCACTCCTCCGGGATATCACCAATCCATTCCACGCCGCTGGGCTTCATGGGGCGGGGGCCGCGCACGCCTTTGGTGACGGCCTCGGTGATGATAGCCTGCTTGAGCTTCTTGTACTCCTCAATCGTCGCACGGGTTTGCTCTATTACCTTATCAATCTCGGCACATTTAGTGTCGAGATAGGCAGCAACTTTAATTTGCTCCATAATAGGAGGTAAAACGAATGAATATGAAGATAATTCTTTATAACTTAGTATTTGACGCAATCCTCTTCCCATAGAATGGAGAACTTTATATCCATCTGCAGCTTTAAGTAAGTAGCAGATGTAAGGAGCGTTGCATAGATTAGTTGGTCTCATACAAATGTACGCTGAGGTTATTACGCCACTTGTTTTGACTAAGCCTACACGCTGAGAAATAAAATCAAACTCCAAGTTTAGTCCATTTACAATAACGTCATTAGGCTCAACGCAAGTATAAGGACTCAAATCATCCTTTTCATGAACTTGCTTATTGACGATATTGCCGTATGTAAATTTAAGAGCTAACCGCTTATTTTCTATGTTTTTTTTCTTCACTTCCTCTAGTAAAACCTTAAGTTTTACCATTGACCACTCCTCCGGGATCTCCCCTATCCACTCCACACCGCTGTCTTTCATCTGTCTTGCCATGGGAATCAAGAGAAAAGATTTTTCAGCGACGCGGCGATATCCGCCTCCAGCGTAGAGATACGAGCGGCGATGGAATCCGCAGCCTCCGGTGCTTGGTATTTGTAGAAGTAGCGGGTCATGGGGATTTCATAGCCCACCTTGGTGGCTTTGTCATCCACCCAAGCATCCGGCACGTAGGGCAGTACCTCGCGCTCCATGTAGGAGGCGATGTCCTCGGTCATGGGCACGTTTTCCGTATCTCGCAAGGACTTATCCGCCACAGGCTTGCCTTTTTTCTTAATGATGTTGCCCGCTTCATCGCGATGGGGGCGCTCTACAGTAATCTTGTAGTAACCGAACTCCTGCGTAGCGAACACCTTGCTCTCGCAGCAGATGCCTGCGGGGTCGCCGTAGACGGCACCGTGCTCAAAAGCCTCGTAGGCCTGCATGATGAGCTGGCGGCAGGCACCCGTGATGTCATTGCGCTTATCACCGATGGATTTACGGCGGGGCTCGAAGCAGTGGGAGGCATCAATGAGCTGCACCTTGCCACGGCGGTGCTCAGGCTTATTGCGGGCAAGCAACCACACATAGGTGGCGATGCCGGTGTTCATGAAGGAATTATTGGGCAGCTGCACGATGGCATCCAGCCAGTCATGCTCCAGAATATAGCGGCGGATTTCAGACGGGCCGCTACCGGCATCGCCGTTGAACAGCGGCGAGCCGTTCTGAATGATGGCCATGCGGCCTTCATCGTCCAGCTTGGAGAGGCCGTTGAGCAGGAAGAGCTGCTGGCCGTCTGAAATTTTGGGCAGACCGGGAGCGAAGCGACCCGCCTCGCCGCGTGCGTGCTCATCCTCCACCACCTTTTTCTCACGCTTCCAATCGATGCCGAAGGGCGGATTGGAGATGATGTAGCGGAACTTGTAGCCGCCGAACTGGTCATCGGACAGAGTATTACCATATCGCATGTTATCGGGGTCGCCGCCACGGATGAGCATATCGGACTTGGCGATGGCGTAGGTTTCGCCATTGAGCTCCTGTCCGCAGCAGGTCACGGGAGTGGCAGTGTTGAGCGCGTGGATACGTTCTTCCATGCAGGAAAGCATCTGCGAGGTGCCCATGGTCATATCGTACACCGTCACGTTGGCATCACCGGGAGTGGAGCCACTGAGCAGCAGGTCGGTCATCAGGTAGATGATATCGCGGCTGGTGAAGTGAGCACCCGCCTCCTCGGCGTAGGATTCGGAGAACTTACGCACCAGCTCCTCAAAGATGTAGCCGCAGTCCACCGCGCTGATTTTATCCGGCCCCAGATAGCCCTTGGGCGAGGCAAACTCCTGCACCAC
>JAEIGA010008234.1_pt1 | contig 15796 bp, 13 predicted proteins | sample 9270691 | NCBI WGS metagenome assembly JAEIGA01 (sample SAMN17057246, study PRJNA624740) | gut metagenome | biome: biome; isolation source: fecal sample | host: Bos grunniens | place: China: Xizang | collected 2019
GGCAACCGCCTCTTTCTTAATCTTCTTCAGACCGTCAATACCCTGATAGCCTTCCACATTGTGGTACATATCATAGGCGTTCTTCAGGACATCCTTGTATGTACCCTTTTCCCTGGCGTATTCGAACAAGGAAGATTCCAAAGCATCGTACAGCTTCGTGCCTTCCAGCACATGGGTGATCTCATGGCCGACAACGGTGTTGATGTACCGGGGAGAATTCACATTGATGGTAATGCCGTCCTTTGTGACATAGCCATCCACCGTCTTTCCGTCCACACCGAAGATAGACTCCTTCAGCTTCGCATTGTTCGTGAAGTCCAAATCCGTACCCAATCTGGAAGCCACCTTGGACACCCAGTTCACCATGTCATGTGTCCGGTTGGTATTGTTCAGCACACCGCTCTCCGCAGCCTTCCGGACGATCTCTCTCTGCTTTTCGTCCTTGTACTGGTTCAAGTCTACACTGAACTTTTCCGTCCGTCTTGCGGTCTCTCTGTAGCTTTCCGCCACCTTGGAATTCTTTACCTGTTCCAGCACGGAATCCCGGAGTGCCTGTGCCGCTTCGCCTCTCTTGGAATTTGCCATGAATTCTTCGGCCTTCTGCTGAAGTTCATTGCCTTCATACAGTTCAGCCAGTTCAGCCAGGGCATCGTTCTCCTGCTGGATAGTGTCCTGATAAGCGGTATATTTATCACCGCCAAGCATTTCCTCAATGGTATCCGTGGAGATGTAACCCTTTTCCAGATCCTCTTCCACTTCAGCCTTGATGGCTGCCTTTTCCTTTGCGGTAAGCTTCTGCCCTGCTTCCTCCGCTTCAGCGATCCGGTCTTTGACGACCCTGTCAATAACCGCCTGGTCATTCTTGGTGTATCCGGTGATGAAATCCTGGCCACTTGTGGTAGTCTGCACCATGCCGGGAGCCTGCACAATGCCGCTGGTTGCCGCACCCACAATGAACTGCTCCAGAAGATTCTCGTCTGCAAGGATTTTACCCCAATCCTCTTCAGACATATAGGTTGCCTTCTTACCGATTGCCTGTGCAATACCGGCAAGCACTTCTTCAAGACCTTCCGCACCGGACTTGATTCCCCACTGGACAGCATTCTTCGCAAGGGTATTGGAGATCCTGCTGGACACAGCCTTCGCAAGCATATCGTCCGCGCTGGAAAGACCCTTGGAGAAACCAAGGGCATTCACGCTTTTGCCCATACCGGCAAAAATCATTTCCGTAACCGCGTCCGCCGTACCTGCGATCAGGCCGTAGGCCAGAGCCTCCTCATCAGATGCTCCAGACTTGTATGCCTCTGTCATGCTGTTGCCGGCACCGCTGGCGAACATCATGCCTGTGGTCAGCGCATTCACGCCCAAAGAACTCATGTTTGCCCACTGACCTAAGCCACCTGTCAGCATTGTCAGACCGACCTGGCCGACACCTTCAGCGATGTTGTCTGCTTTGCCGCCAAGAATGGAATACTGATCCAGCCAGTCACCGGTGCCGCCAAGGATTTTGTCTGTCCAGCTGAACTGCGCAGTCCGATTGTACGCATCCGCAAGCGCTTCCGCTCCGTTTCGCCTTGCCATGGAAGAAGCACCGTAGGTCAGAAAATCGGCAATGCCCTCAACCGTCCGCATAGCACCCTTGGCAACGCCACGCACCGCATCACCGGCAGTGCCTTCAATTGTCCGGATCAGGTCTCCGGGATCATAGCCGTCAGCGAAAGCACCGGATTTAAACCAGGAATTTTGTGCTTTGTTGATTTCCGCTTGCTTGGCTATGGCATTTTGCTTTGCTTTCAGCCTTGCAGCTTCACGAACTCGGTCATACCTTGCGGTGTTTCTACCCAGAGGATTGGTGCTGATAAGTCCGGTCTGCGGCAAATTTTTCTTTTGCTTTTTCTTTTTTTCTTCTTCCAGCCTTTTCAGTTCTTCTTCCAGTTGTTCGTCAAAACTACTCATATTTCACCGCCTTAGTACAATCCGTATCTCTGCATTTTTTCATTTTCAGCAGAAGGATTCTGATCCGTTCTGTAGTAGTAATACCGCCCGTTAATTTCTACTCTTGCAACTTCTCCAGATGCGATCTTTTGCGCAAGCTGGGATGCGCTGATTGGACCGTATCCGAGAGCCGTAATGCTAGACATAATATTTTTTGTTCCTTTGTTGCCGCTTGCGTTACTGCTTCCTTCATCGATCTGCACCTGGAAGTTTTCTTTGGGCGATCTGTTCGCAGGTGCTCTTTCAGATCCACCGGAACTTGTGCTTCCCTGCGTAATTTGTCTGTTAGGAATTGCAGGTTTGGGCGCAGCAGGAGTGTCTTCTAACAAATAGAGTCCGGGATTATCGCTTCCACCATCTCCATCGCTTCCACCGCTTCCACCGCTTCCACCGCTTCCACCACTACCAGACCCATATTTAGATTTTTGCCATTCGAACTGCTCTCGCTGGAAAGCCATTTCCTCTTCCCATCTGCGCTTGTCTTCTTCCATCTGGTTCTCGTTGTAGATCTGGTTCAGAACATCCAGATAACGGTTGTAGTACATATTGTCCAGTTCGATCTTCTTATTGGCCTGATCCAGAATCAGGTTGTTCTTGTACTGGAAGCCCTGGAGGGAAAGCTCCAGCTGCGTCTGCAACGCCTGGTATGCGATCTCTGCCAGAACGGAATTGTTCTGGAGTCTTGCTTCCTGAATGGCATTGTCATAGTTGAGAATTGCCCGGTTGTAAACATCTCTTGCCGCGGCAACACGGTTCTGGTAAGTGTTGTACATACTCACCTGAGAACTTTCGCTGTAGCCGGTATTGGTCATACCGGCAGCTGCCTGTTGCTCTGCGTTCACGCCATACTGGTTGCTCTGCTTCTGCCAGTCCGCATAAGCGCCGGATTGCTCTTTGGTGTAATCCTTGTGCGATTGCTCTTTCTGCTGTTCGATTTGCTCAATGGCAAAATCGGTCTGCTCCTGCTGAAGCTGGCTCTGCTTGTCTGCCCAGTCCTGTGCGGCCTGAATCTGTTTGTCATAGTAGCCGTCAGACTCTTCGATCATATTGTCGTAGGTCTGATCCATTTCTTCCATGGCCGCTTGTTTGCCAGCTTCTACATTCTTGAACCGCTCATCCTCATAGTTCACATTGTAGTTTGTTTCCGCCATTTACTCACCTCTTAATGTATCCGCCAATGAAACACTCAAGTGTCACGGTCTCCAGAGAGAATCCGGTCTTGGAGTAGAACTTCAGCTGGATGTCTTTGAACTTCTTCCGCTTGATTCTGCTGACAAAATAGTCCGTCACATTCTTGTTTGTTCCGATCAACTCAAAATCGGTTTTCTCCGTCTTTGCATACAGGTCGATATCGCCTGTTGCCTCCGCCACACAGCCTCTTTTGTTGGATGTCTTCTGCCTGTGGGGATACTGGAACTTATCCTTGGGAGTCACCCACCAGCTTTCCACAGCACCTTCCATATCGTTCAGCGTGTAGATGCCGTCTTCCGTACCCAGATACAGCACACCGTCTTTCACGCAGGTGCAGGTGATCTGCTTGCCCATATCCCAGTAAAACCAGTCATACTCGATATGGTCTTCCACAGAGAAGCCGGTTCTGGAGTCAGCCAGATACGCCTTGTCCCCAATGAAGGCAAACAAATAGCCCTCCCACTCTTCCAGGATCATGTCCTTGTAGGAAGGCTCTGCCGTCAGTTTTCTGTCCACCAGTGTGCTTCTGTGGCTCAGTACCTGCTCCGTTGTGATATCGCCGCTGATACCCTCCATGCCTCTCTCAGAGAAGAAGACGATATCATCGTTAAAGTTGATTGCCTTACCGATGCAGCCTGTGGTGACACTGGAATGTGCGCTGGGATAGATCTTTCCGTAGTCATCATCCAATGCCGGGGTATGATAAAACACCGTTGTGTTGGCGCTGGAAGGCTCACGGAACACCCACAATGCGTTGTTACCTGCAACCAAACCACGAACGGAGGCATTGTCAGTGCCGTCCTGATAGTAGTCCAGGTCACTGCAATAGCCCGGATCGTTCAGGCTGCTGTGCCATACCATGTTGGGATAGTCCGGATTTCCGCTAAAAAACACACGGTTATCGAACACCTGCAGCAGTGTGCAGTTTGCGATGCGCTCACGGTAGCCGTTCACTGTCTTTTTGAACAGGACTTCCACATTGTCCCGTCCGTCCGTCAGGGGAGCACCCGGTGCTTCTGTAAAGGTGATCTTTCCTGCTTCGTAATCGACACTGAAACTGTCACCGGTCAGCGCAGTATCGTTTACCGTGACAGTGGGTAAAAAGTCATTATCCAGATCTCTGGCATCCAGGAAAAATTCCTTGCTTTTGCCGTCTGCTAAAAATGTATTTTTCCGGTAGGCAGAAAGCATATTCACATCTTCGTAGGTAGAACCGCCGCCACCGGGCTTTCTTCCAATGGATGTGGTAGGAATATACCCTTCCACTTCCCGGCATTCCATGCCAGAATATTGCAGATAATTCTTTCCGTCTTTGAAGTACCACACATCGTTGAAAACGAATGCGCAGCCAGGTTTATCCTCCACTGCGCCATGCAATGTGTTCCACGCAACCATGGTCGGTTTCCCGTCCACCCATTGCCAGGATGAAGGGAAAGAGCTATCCAGCGTAGTTCCGTGATGTACGATCAATTCATTTTTGAAGAAGTAAATGCCGTGTACATCGGTGAATCCATAGAATTCCTTAAGACCTGGTCTGGTGCGGATGCTTTCGGTCTCCTTGTAGACCTTCCACATATTCACACTGTCCGGGCTTCTGGTTAGATTGATTTCTTCGCCGCGGAAGTCCACGCCACGGAAATTGGCGTAGATTCTGTTTACCATTTCAGCCATCAGATCATCACACCACCCTCAACATAGATAGAGGCCGTTGTATAGGAAAGTTCCAGCTGCTGCTTCATATACTCATAACGTGTGGCATACACACTTCCGTATTCAGCCGATACATCGCTCTTCAGGATATCCGCTGCAATACCGTAGGGCATGATCTCCAGCACATCCTGGCTCAGTTCAAATTCGTAGCTGTCCTTTGTCTTTTCTGTGATCCGATCCGGATACACATAGCAGTCGATCTCCGCAGTGCCGCTCTCCTTGATCCGCAGCAGTGTGCCGTCAGCCCGCAGGTCATAGGCCACACCGCCCACATTCCCCAGCTGATAGATCGCATAGCCGCACGCCGCTTCGATGTCCTCAAAGGTGATTCTGTCACCGGCATTCACTGCCATCTCCACGAACTTGGGCAGTTTCTTGATGCGGCACAGTTCGAACATAACCATGTTGATCACATGGTTCTGCTTCGCTGCGATATCCGGATCATCCGTCAGTTCCGGACTGTCGGGATTCAGCTCCTCGATCAGTGCCAGATATTTCCGTTTCATTTCTTTCAGAGTCATTGTTTCACCCCTTTAAAAAGAGAAGCACCACCCCGAAGGATGGTGCTTCATTTATCGTTCTCAGGTTGTTCCTACTTCCCCGGTATCGCTGGTATCTTCAACCATAGGAACACCATAAGTCAGTGTAGCCTGGTATGCCAGAGTATTATAGGTCAGGCCGCCATCAATGTTGCCATTGAAGATGCACCCTGCATAACTACCTGCTACAACATTTGGCATCGTCCCCTTGAAGATGTTGTTGATAATCATGTTGTTCAGGTGTCCTGTCCACCAGCCAATTTTTATTCCAGAATGCGCAGCATTGTTAATTACATTGTTGCGGATGATGTTGCCCATGCTCTTTTCATTGCTGTTTCCACTCATCTGCGAAAGAAAGAGAGCAGACTGCTGGCAATCCTCAAAAATGCAATTTTCAACAAGACAATCCACAAAACGGCCTCTCAGCAGGTAGTAGCAATTCTTGGCGTGTACATTTTGACACACCATATTCTCTGTGTTATACACAGAATAGTAGAACCCATTCGCTTGACCATTGTTCTCAACAATGCCGTTCTTCATAGATCGAAGCCAGTAGTTTGCCGATTGCTGTTCCCACACAACAGGCCCCACAATGTGGAAGTCACTCAAATTAGCCCAAATATTACCATGATACACCCGAAAAGTTTTCTCTGTGTAGTTGCAGATAAAAAGATTCTTGATATCAATCTGTTTTCCACCGGGGTTATTGTGCAAATAGAGCGGTAATGCGCCTTTGGATTCGCTCAATGGAACAAATTCGCTCTCGTAGACGATTTCAAGACCGTCAACCGCATTGCCATCATTTTTGCTGCTTGCCGCTTCGATACGGCAACCCACTAAAATTCCATCTAAGCTATCGTCTGTAACACACTTGTGCCGTCCAGTGTAAACCGCTTTGCAGTTTATGATTTTAGAATCCGTAGCACCTTCCAGATGGAAACAAGTATGACCTTCGCCAGAGATCCAACCAATGTCCTCCGCATAGCAATCAATAAACTTCACATTTACTGCGCCCTCATCACAGGAAAACCCGTGTCTGCCGCACATAACCGCAATACAATCCCGAATGGTCGCATTTTTGACTGCGCTGTAATTAGAAACGCAATCCCAACCGCAATTATATGCGTGAACTTTTTCAATAATGGTGTTCTCACCATCGTTCATGATAAGGGAATACTTTAAGTTTTCACCGTAGATGTCAGAAATCCGTGCGTTTTTAGCACCCGTGTGAACATTGATGCCATACACATTGGTTTCCGTTCTCGGGTAAAAACTCAGCCGTTCAATGGTCACATTGTTGCCAACGATGTCAAAAGGCGTACTTGTACCAACATTGATCCTACAATAATTGCCTTCGATTCTGGTGTCACTGGGAATGCTCACAGTGCCATCGATGCGATAAGTTGAGCCGGGAACTAAAGCCACATATCTTCCTGCCGCAACCGCTGCGATAAAGGCATTGGTGTCATCCGTTACACCGTCACCTGCCGCACCGAACTCATTAGGAGTCACAAAGGTAAAAGGATCGCCCTTCAAGTCCAGAATCGTTTCCACTCCAAGAGAAGTGGGCTCATCCCCGGTAGAAGCAGATCCGTATGCGACACAGCCAAGCATACCGTTTGCCCCAATAACAAGGTCACCGAATTGGATGTCTCTGCCCTGTGTCACAATTTCTTCTTCCAGAATCCAAGTGATATCACCTACACCGCCAAGATTTTGGGCGGTATAGAATATAGAAAAACCATTCCGGCCAGGCTCGCCATCATCGTAGTCTTCGCCCTTCACAGGCTTGTCACCCTTGATCCGCAGAAGAGACTGCACAGTAACCATACTTGGAACACCATCGGTTATCATTGCCAAGCTTGTAACTTGTCCCAGGATATTGTTAGAGCCAAGAACAAAATCGCCAAGCTGTATGATTCGGCCATTGGTAGCAATCTGATCGACTGACAAGTTTGTGTCTGCCGTAATGTTGGTTGCTCCGGTGTTCAGGCTCTTGGCGGTATAGAACATAGACAGACCGGGTTCGCCGGGATCACCAGGATCTCCCTTGAAATCACCGCTTGCTTTCGCCTGTTCCAGCGCATCGTCCACAGCATCGTCCAGGCTTCCGGAATGCAAAACTGTATGCACAACACCGTCAACATCAGTAAAGCGCATATCGTTGCTATTCGCATTCAGGGTAAGGGTAACATGGCTTCCGTCATCTCTCTGGTCTCTGATGTCAGTGCCGTAGTCCGCAGTTTCGCTTGCGTTCTTTCTGATAACACCGTAGCCTTTACCCGGCTGCATTTTTAAAACGCCTGTGATCGTGCCACCGGCTTTGGGCAGCGCACCCACATCAGCCGCAGTGGGCTTGTTTCTGGTAGTGTAATGCTTTGCCCACATTGTCCAGGAATTGCTTCCGTCAGAAGATGTCCGGAAAAACTTGTTGCCGTCCAGAATGTTTGTGGCTTCCTGTTCCAGATAAACTCTACCGGAAGAATTGGTGGTACTGTAGTACCGCAGCATTCCGTATCGGCATGGCAGGTTATAGGTTTCAGGATCAACCGATTCGTCAGAAAAAGAAATCTTATACAAGCCCATATTCGGCAAACTGTCTGCATCCATGGGCTTCTGGTGGGAGATCGTACCACGGAAAATCAAATCCTCTGCCGTAGGCTTGTTCTCCAGTTCGTTGTAGTCCGTTGTTCCCGGATCGCCTCTAGGGCCTTGCGGGCCGGTATCACCCTTGTCACCCTTCAGAGAGGCAAGCTGCTCTGGGGTAAAATCTTCATAGGTAAAAGGATCGCCCTTGTCACCCTTAACGCTGTCACCCTTATCGCCTTTCTCACCCTTCAGCGCATCAAGTTGTTCCGTAGTAAAATCTTCATAAGTGAAGTCATCGCCCTTTTCACCGTGGCGAATTTCCATGGTCTTCTTGCCTTCGATATCGGTAATGGTCACTTCATACCCGGCTTCATTTTCCACCGTTGTGACAACAGGGGAGAAGCCGTCAGCACCTCTTTGTACCATACCGCCACCACTGATTCTGCCATTGCTTTTTACCTGTCCGGAAACACCATTACTGCCGCTAATAGAGCCTGTCAGCTTCTGCTTTTCCGTGATCATACTCCACCGCCTTCCGGATACAGCCGGAATACTTTCGGCCCGTTTTCGTCATAACCGATAATAGTCTGGGGAACGCTTTCCGGGTTCAGTTCGATTTCATACCAGTAGTCCACAGGCTTGCTGATCACATCGCCGATTTTGGTGTCTTCCCGGTTCAGGCTGATGCTGACCTCATAGGTGGCTATTTCTACCACAAAATCCTTGCTCAGTACCACATTGTCGCAGCCCTTCCGCTCCATGACCTTAAAGCGGATCACATCCCCCGCCTGGAATTGATATCTGGTTTCTACCGTAGGCGTACCAGTGCCGTCAGAGTCTGCGCTGCCGTCATCGCTGGAATTGGGATAATTGAGGTCGGGATCTAACTCAGTGCTTCCGGTATTGTCACCGCCCACATCTTCCAGGTCATCGTTTGCGATGATATCCGTCAGCGCACTGAAAATGAAGCTGGCGGCATCGCCTCTGGTGATATGAATGGTCAGTTCTTCATCGATTTTAAACATGCGCTTCCCCCAAGTCCTTAATGTTTTCCAAATCGTCAACGGCTTCCTGGATGGTAACGACCGCTTCCACAGGCTTAATGTAGCCTCTGCTCTCGTCCGCGAATACCAGGATCTCCCCTTCTTCCAGTTCCACTGTGGTGTCATACACACTCTTGAACTTTTCGCCGGTCACCGTGACAACGGAATGCAGCACCAGGTTTTCCACCTTCTGCTCCACCTGTTCGTTTTTGTATTCCAGCACCGTGTCCTTGGTAACACGCACACCGGGATACAGGTTTACACTGGGTCTCATGATAAATACTTCCATTGGTTTTCCCCCTTTCCTTTCGTCGTGGCAGATTTCCTCTGCAACCACGAAAAGAGGGGAAGGATCTCTCCTTCCCCTCCGGGTTCGGCTATGCGCCGTGCATTCCTCTTTTAGAGGCTTTTATCAGGCTGCCTTCAGAGGCACCTTGATCACCTGGATGCGGTTCTCATCGATGACCTTAGCACCGAAGGTGTCCAGACCACGAACCAGATCAGCAAAGTGCTGCTCGGAGCGCATTGCTTCCACTTCGTTGATCTGACCGGCAAAGGCGATGGCCTTCTTGCCGCGGATGTCACAGTAGGCGTGGGCGGAATCCTTCGCCATGTTGTTGGACATGATCACATCGAAGCCGTCGTACACGCCCACCTTACCCTTCTTGATGTATTCAGGGTTGTCGGTGGACAGGGTGATCAGTTCGTTCTTGAACACATTGTAGACAGCGGGAGTGATCTCGATGACACCGTCTTCATCGAAGTTGCGCTCACGCAGTGCGACGATTGCATCATCGATGGCTTCCTTCACTGCCTCTCTGGACAGTTCGGTTGCGGTGGTGACATTGGTTGCGCCCTTGATCAGGGTAGCAACATAGCTGTCACGCTTCACAGCCAGACCGTGAACGGCCTTGCGCTGATATTCCTGCCGCAGACCGGGAACGGACTGTGCGGTCTCGATGTCATCCACCAGGAAGGAGAAGGAATACTGCTGATCGATGACCAGTTCCTGGCCACGATCAGACATCTTCTCATATACCAGGGGAGTAGAGCCGTTGTATGCGCTGATGGTAGGCTCACCAACGCCCAGGATCTTGACGGTTCTTGCATACTTGCAATCGCCCTCATAGCTGCGCAGACAGTTGTCTACCAGCTTGCACTTCAGTTCCAGGTCCTTCTGGATGTCACGGCTCCAAATCTGCTGAATAAAATTAGTTACTGCCATTTGTAATAGCTCCTTTCGTTAGGAGGAAGCATTACCGTCTCCACTTGCCGCTCTGCATGGATTTCACCACAGCTTCGTATAGGCCGGGGGTGTTGTCATAGTCCTTCTGTGTAAAGCGGTTTGCTTCTTCGGGAGTGTAGTAATCTTTCACCACGGAATCACCGGAGTCACGGTTGGTCATGCTTCCAGGGGTTTGATAGTTTTTCTGATGTTCTTTGCGATACAGGTTGTACACCTTATCGATGGGGGTCTTGGGATTGAACATGGCAGCGAATTCGTTGAATTCTTTGCTGTTGTAAACATCTTCGGTCACGCCAATCTTGGACAGTGCCTGTCCTCTTTCCGCACTCTGGCGATGCTCAGCCAGTGCCTGGAATACCGCTCTTTCTCTGGCGGTCATATTGGCAACGCCCACATTGGCAAGCCGTTCTACTTCCTCGCACACTTCCTCATAGCCGCCATTGATAATGTCCTGTGCTTCTGCCTCAGCAAGCACTTTGATATCTCTGTCACTGTAGGAAGGGGTATGGAACTGAACGCCCCGCTTTTCGTAATGCTGACGGAAGGTGTCTGTGATCTCGCCCAGATCCTCTTTGCCAGTGCCGGTCTTCAGAACATCCACCAGAGAGCCGTACTGTCTTTCGTACTGCTTGGTGACCTTTGCTCTTTCTCTGGCCTTGGCTTTGCCCACTGCTGCATTCAGGTCTTCCTGCGTAAACAGCTTTTCGGGCTGCTGTACAGTTTCTTCTGTGGTCTGCTCCACATTTTCAGCCACTTCTTCGGGCATAAAGTTTTCGTTATTCTCCATAACTGTTCCTTTCCTATTTTTTGGTTGGTGTTTGTTTCACCGAATCCATGTGCTTTTAATGTCTTCCCTGTCTGGACAAATAAAAAAGCACCCGAAATGGGTGCTTTGTTTATTACTTCTTGGATGTCTTCTTGGCGGGCTTAAAGCCGGGAGTCTCATACACCACAGGTGCTTTGCCGCTGGCCTTGCCAACGCCTTTGAGCATGCCGGTATCCGCACCGCTGCCATAATTGCCGGTAATGGTAGGCTTGCCGGTCTTGGAAGTTGCCTGACCGGTCTTACCCGCCTTGTAGTCAGCCAGACTGCGGGGAGATTTGATAGGATTCTTGGTAGGATCAGGCAGCAGACCAACCTGACTACCCTGGCCATACTTGTTGCCGCTGGCCTTGTTGGTCAGCTTGGACAGTGCGGCATTTCTCTTACTTGCCGCGGTACCGCTTGCCGCCACGGGCTTCATGTTGGAAGTCTTGGCGGACAGCGTGTTGTTTACAGGCTTTCTCGCATTCAGTCTGGCAGATACGGCAGAATTATCCACCTGCTTTGCTTTCACACTGGAACTGCCGGTTCTATTGCCATAACCGGGATCAGTGATCACTGCATCATAGTCGCTGGCCTTGCCGTTTGCTTTCTTATAGTTTGCCATTGTTTATTTCCTCCTTATTCCGTTTCCTATTCTGGAATTTCTTCCATGGGGATTTCCTCACCTTCGGGCATTCCTTCTTCCATCGGCATACCCTGTGCCATCATCTGCTCCATGTAGGCATCCGCCATCAAAGAACTCTGTTCTTCCGGATCACCCATCAGGAACTGATTGACCTGCTGCTGCATCTGCTGCGCTCTTGCGTTCATAATGGCGATCTTGCGCTGCTCTTCTTCCATGAAGTCGATAGCCTGGCCGATCATTTCCTTGGGAGCGACAGCATCATCCGGCAGGATCTTGTAGTAAATCTTCAACTCGCCCATTCTCTGGGGATGCAGAAGGCCGTTCAGCAGCAGATTCTCAATGGTCTGCTCCTGGGCGAATCTGTCAAAGGGTGTTCTTGGTGTGATGTCGATCTTTACCGTTGCCTGAAGCTGTTCCAGTGCCACCTGGGGCACATTCACGATCTGTACTGTCTCTTCGCCAGTATTGGGATCTGTGACCGTCTCTTCCACATTCACGCCATTAACAGCATGGATAATCAGGTACTCCAGCCAAATCTTCGCCAGATCCTCGATGAAGTTCTTGTAGGTTTCCTTCTGCTCCGTCATGGGCGCCTGGGATGCCTGTTGCACAGCCAGAATTGCTCTACCGGAAGCACTCTCCGGGTCAACCTGACCTGTTGCCGTATCGCCAGCACCTGCAAGGTCTCTGGTCATCTGGATCAGGTCATCCTGAAGCTGCTTTACATCCGGAGACATCTGTGCCGGGGGAATTGTACCCACGATCTTATGCACATCGTCCACGGTGCTGCCCTGTGTCTTAATGACACCGCCCACAGTGTTCAGCGCATCCGGGTTTGCAACCTTGGATACATCCACAACCTTGTAGGGATATGCCTGGGATTTCACCGTCAGCACTCTGCGCATCTCAGTGCGGTTCACTTCGATCTGGTTGGGAATCAGATACCGTACTTCACCTTCGCCTCTTGCGCTGCCTTCCTTCTCTTCCCACACAAAGTGTGCGATGGGATACAGCTTCATGCCTGTGTCGTTGTCCTCTGCGATATCCACCCACCGGGTAGCAATGGAGTACCGTACAGTACCCTTTTCCTTGTAGAACTTGTAGACAATCGTCACCATGTTGTCCACTTCCTGCTTTGCGGCATCACCGCTTTCCTCAAAGGTATCGTTGTCACCGATAATCAGATCCAGCTTTTTCTTGCTCAGACCATGCTTTTCGGCAAACTCCACGGCATTGAGTACCGGCATTCGCTTCCGGATCAGAATGTACGGCTGTCTCTGGATGTCCTCGTCATTCTCATTGCCGTAGTAAACGTCGTTCTTCTTGATGATCTCATTTATGGGTCGGTTCTTTTCCTTGTCGAAGTCCACATACATGATGCCTTCATCGTTGATGGCTGCATCCTTCGTGACCTTTCTGCCCTTGAAATCCATCTTGTCCTGCTCCCACACCATACTGGCGTAGTTGTTCAGCAGGTCACAGTACCGTTCTGCTGCCTTACGGAATTCCCGGTTCTCATAGTTCTGGGAACTGTACACAATGGCATACAGATTGTCATGGATGACACTGACCTTGTACTTGACAATGGGCTTGATGAAGTTCTTCTGGACAGGCTCAACACCGCCCAGTTTCACACCTTCCCACTGGTTGCCGTTGTACATCCGGTAGTTCCGGTCTGTGTCAGCAAAGACATTCATCAGCCGGTGGAAGTTTCTGCCCTTCTCATACAGCCGCCAGATCGGTGTCTCCTTAATTGATTTCAGGTCCATATTGCTTGCCATTTACTCACCTCCCCGGTACATCCTTCTGACCCAAGCCAGTGCCGTCATAGTTCTCAATGTTCTCCAGCATGACATTTAGCTGTTCCTGCTGTTTGTCATACTCTTTCCGGGCTTGCGCTTCCCTAACTGCCTTCATAGGATTGACCGTAGGAACTTCCACAGGATCACCTCTTGTGACCCTCTGGCCTACCCTTGCCCCGATAATGAAGCAGAACAGGTTTGTAATACCCATTACTGCCAAAAGCAATGCTTCCATATTTCCCCCTTATACCACCACGATTGCTTCACCGTAGTCATATTGTGTTTCGTGTCTCCGCTCCACATTGAAGTGGTACTGCGGATTGACAAAGATAGGCTCATTGTCGAAGATCACCTGTTCTCTTGCCTCATGGGCAATTGCCAGACCCATCATGTCATCGTCATGTCCGCCCTCCGGTGCCTCTATGCGGCCCTTTTCGTTGCGGACGATAGTCAGCAACTCTTCCAGTGTGTCCTTGTCATTGATAAGTTCGCAGTGTTCTCTGACGATCTCTATCAGCCTTGCAATAACAGTAGGCCGTGTCAGCTTCGTTGTCTTGAAGCCGAACCGCTTTTCCGTCTTGCCTGTGTAGGTGTCCTGTGCCAGCCGCACATACTGGTTCGGATAGCCAAGTCTTTGCAGTTCCATGATTGGATAGCTGTCAAAGTTCGCCTCAATGCAGATCAGCGCATCTTTAAAGTGCTTACCAAGGCAGTACATCTGTCTGGCGTATTGGTCTGCATCAAATTGATGCTTCAGGTGTGCCACCTGCGTTCCTGTCCGGGCATCCAGTACATGGCCTGTGAAGTAGTCACTGCCTTCACCCGCGGTATCACCGCCTATGCAGTATTTTGTCACTGCCGGTGTGTCCGGCTTGGAATACAGCTTGATATATCCGTTAGGATCGTTAACCCACGCGATATTCGTGATCCTCAGACCGTCATAGTCATATTTGAAATAACCTACCCTGTAGGGCTTTGGAATCTCTTCCAGCCGCTTTTGGATTGCCCTGGCATCGAATACGGTCTTGCCCAGAATGCCCCACTGACCAAGGCAGTAGACATTGTAGGTGTATTCATCTGACAACTTCAGTGCTTCCAGTGCTGCCCGGTCATCATCCGTCAGGAATTTGTTGTCCTTATAAGTAGAAAAGCAGACTGTTGCCAGTCCGCTGTCTATGAAATGCCGCTTGATCCAGTGCTGTATGTTGACAGGATTAAAAGTCAGCACCATCTGCTTCTTGGATTTACCGCCACGCAGACGAACCTTCAGCTGATTGATGCTGGCTTCCTGGCATTCTGTTGCTTCTTCGATCCATTCATCAGTCAACTCACCATTGGGGAAGGTAATGGACTTAATCTTTTCTACATCGTCCAAACCGGCAAATGCGATTTCATTGCCTGTCAACTTGCAAACGATACGCATATCGCTTTCGTTGATTTTGAAATACTCTCCCAGATTCCAGTTGGAAATAACCTGCTTGAACAGAGGGAAAGTAGACTTTCTGTTGGTGTCGCCTGTCTGTCTGACTACCAGCAGATTGCACCGCTTTGGATGGATCAGCTTGTATATGTATCTTTGCGCTATGAAATAACTCTTACCGGAAGAGCCGCCACCATAGAAGATCAGGTATCTGTCCTCATTGTCCAGATATGGCAGATATACCGGGTTAAATACCTTCTTCGAGATCCTGATGTTTACATTCATTCATCATCACTCAGTTCTATGTTGATGGTCACTTCGTTCTTCACATCAGCCTCAATCTTCTGTACATATTCTCCAGTCATCTTGTTCATGACATCGATTGCCCTGATTTTCTCTGCTGCCAGATTGTATTCGCTTCCTGCCTTCACAAGCCTTGTGAGCCACTCCAGCCGCTCCTGTGCAGACATAATGCTGGGTTTTGCAAGCTTATCTCTCAACTCTTGCAATCTTTGGGTCACCTTTGGGTTATCCAGCAGTAGGCTTGCTTCTCTGTATATAGCATTATCGCTCATGTTCTCACAGTTATAGGCAGAGCGGTATGCATCCGCCTGGTTCCTGCCCTGTAAGATATTCTGTACAAATGCTTCCTGTTTTGCTGTCAGCATACTCTCTCACCTCTTTCTTTTGTAGCTGTGGGCAACCAACTCCAAAACATGACTGCTCCCCTGTGTTTACCGTTCGTATATCAGATATAAGCACCGCAGTGCCGACGGATTACAACCCCCAGTTCTCTATTGCAGTCTTCCC
>JAEIGA010008235.1_pt1 | contig 15793 bp, 9 predicted proteins | sample 9270691 | NCBI WGS metagenome assembly JAEIGA01 (sample SAMN17057246, study PRJNA624740) | gut metagenome | biome: biome; isolation source: fecal sample | host: Bos grunniens | place: China: Xizang | collected 2019
ACTAAATACGTCTGTACTTTCGTCGTACTGTTCGGATGCTGGTAAATCTTGAAGTCTGGTAGGTACTAAATCATCACCGTACCATGTTTCGTTATTCTTAACCTGAATAATCGGTGCTAAGATATTGTTCTCAATCGGATTCGCAGGTGCAAGGTTCGTTACAACCAAATTTAAGAAACTCTTTAAATCGGCTTCATCATTTCCTGTCGCAAGGTTGCTTACCTGTTCAATCGCATCCTGAATAACTGCAACCGTTCTTCCTTTAGGGATTCTAATAAATTTACCGTCGTCATACTTACCTACTATGTAATAATTCTGTTTCACATAGTCTGAAAGTTCTTCGTATTCTTCATCATCATCCCATAGCAAAGCATTTAATAAGAAAGCAGGAAGTCCGGCAACGGCAAACTTGGTAGCCAAATTCGCCCAACCTTTAAGGCCGTTTGCCTTTGCTTCTCTGACGTTTCGTACCTGTTGCATAGCACCCTGTACGGAAGCATTAAGGAATGTAGCACCGTTTCTGTTAAGGAACTTTGTTAAGTTACCGCCAGCCTTAAAGTTGGTAGTTACTCTTGCAGCATCCAACATGGAAACTTCAATACTTCTTCCAGCTTCTCTACTTGCAATATACTCTGCAAGTCTAGGTGTCATTTCAATAAAGTTATTCAACTTACTGATCGTGCTAAGTGGTGGAATATCTAATATCTTTGCAAGTCCTTTTCTCTCTGTATCGAAAGTATTCGTTTCGCTATCAAAGAAAGAGTTTTGCTCACCGCCGTTCTTCATGTACTCGTTGTACCAATAACCTTTTGTAAGCACCTGTGCATACGCTTCAGGTACTTTGGCATACGTTCTTAATGGATGCTGTGAGTTAATCAAAATGTCCTGTACGTCTTTGATACCGTTTGTAAGCATGAATACCGGGTTATACTCTGTAAGTACGCCCCTATGAATGTTACTTGCTACATTCAAAGGTTTTACAGTCTTGCTCAGCATTGAACTATCAGTCAAAGGTTTTAAGGCATCATACATATCCTTTGTGATTTCAAAGGTTACTCTTTCGCCATTCTCAAATACGGTGAATGTAGGCATCCTTCCGTTTTTGCCTTCCTGTAATAATTCTTCCTGTGTTTCTACACTTTCGATCACTTCATCAATGTTCGTGTTGCCTTTTTCAATCGTGGTGCCTAAAGTGTTCTTTAACTCTACACCAAAACTGTTTCTTGCCGTTGCCTTGTAAGTCTGCAAGGTTCTTGAAGCCATAGTATCAAACAACGGTAAAATATCAGAACTACCGCCAGTTGCCTTTTTAATCGGTGCATTTACTCCTGTTCTGCCTGTATCTAACGGTACATTGATATTAAGGCCTTTACTATCTACCCTTCTAATCGGTACATAGTGAGGGTACATATCGGCCCATAAATCAGCAGTTTCTTGTGAGATAACGCCCTTGTCAACTAACTGTTGTCTTAGGTGGTTATTGTAGTTGTATACGTCTTGTGCATAGTCCATAAATTCAGGCTGTGCAAATTCGTACTGGTTTACAATTTCCTGTGATGCCTGTGCCGTAACTCTGTCGCCAAATACAGGCTTGTTCTTTTCACCGTATCTTTCTTCCAACGTCATTCTGTCAATGTTCAGTTTGTGGTACAAGTATTCATAGAACTGTTTTGTAAGCCCGGTGTTGCTAACCTCTGCTATAATGTCATTCAGCGATTTCACACCTGCTTCTGCATCACCTTTTCCGATTAAGTTCTGTGCCCTTGCTTCGGAAGTCAATGTGTAATCCCATTTACCCATTAACTCACGGTTCTTGGTTTTCAGTGACAAGTCCTCAAACGGTGTACCTTTATCAAGTACATTTGCTCTGAATATAGCCCATTTACGCTTGTTTCTGTCGTTTTCTGTTACGGGTTCAGTGTCTAACACTTCTGCGATTGCATCAAACTCAGGTTTTGCCTTTACCTTGCTATCAACCCTTGCCATTTTGTTTTTCGCCCATTGTTCTTCTAAGGCACTTAACTTCTCAGGCCCCGGCTTGATTGCTTCATACTCTTTTGTCGGTGCAATATCCTGTGCCGCATATTCCTGTGCCAGTGTTTCAAGCCACTGGTTATATGCTTCATCTGAATAGGAATTGATTTGCTTCTCTGTAAGCAGGTTAATATAGTCCTGATTAGCAGGTATTTCATAGCCACTTAAAAAGTCTGCATATCCTTCACGCAAACGTTCATCAATCATAAATTCTAAGCGTTTAGAGATTGCGTTGTTCTCTGCCCCACGATCTTCTATGATTGCTTTCAGGCCTTTCTCAATGTCTGCGTAAGTGTATTTGAACCTATCCAGCATATAAGCAATGTGTTCAGACGTTTCACGCTTTGTACCCCATACACCTAATTCGCCGCCTGTTTCATACAACAACTGTGCATCAACGACACGTTCACCTTTAACTGAGTTCTGCAACTCATAAAGCATATTCTGTGCTTCTTCTTGGAAGTATGGTTTTACTTCCGGGTTTTCGTACATATACGCTTTGACTTTTCTGTTGCCAACTTCTTGTATATCCTTTTCATCAAAAGGACTTTCCGGGGCTACATTCTGCAATGCTTCATCATAAATAGGTGCTTCTACTTCATCCGGCATATCGTTTTCAGTCAAAGAATATGTTCTGTCACCCTGCAAAGCATCACGCTCGTTGGCCTGTTCTTCTGTCAGTGGTGCGTAATCGTCGGCTAAGTCCTGTGTCAGTGCTTCCGCTACTGTTTCTTGTACGGGCGTTTCCGTAACAGTTTCTTGTACCGGGGCAATGTCAAGTGCAATGTCTTTGCCGTACACGTTGTAATTGCCTGTCGGTGCGTTGTCGGTCTTGTTTGATAAACTAAATTTTAGGTTGTCAAACTGATTTATCTTATTCGTTTTATCGCCTTCAATATTAGAATCATATTCAACAACATAAAATCCTGCATCACTCAGTTTCTTCTTTAATTCAATGCTTGTGTTGTTTGGTATCACTACTGCTTGAACTTCATCAAAACCGATAACCCTCTGTGGCTTCGCTTCAAAATATTCTGTGGGTGCATTTTTTAATTCGTTTAAAAAGTCCATTGACTTTTGAATCATGCTATCAGGCATATTAAAACTATATTCTTTGAATATCCGTTTTGTATTTTCAATAGTTATAGTCTTTAATTTTGATACGTCGTTTAGTGCTTCTGCATAACTATCAAAACTATACCCACCGTATTCGCTTGCTTCTTCAGTTAAAGAATTTAACTTATCGTTTATCTGTTCTTTTACTTGCTTAAATTCTTCACTTGAAATTAGTTTGTTAGCATTATTCTTAATATCTGAAATAGACTTAAATCTCTGCGAAACATTGGAACGGATGTTTCCTGCACCATAGAAAAAACCTTCCTCATCTTGAACCTTACCCAACATATTTTTCATAATGTTGTCTAAGGTATACGGTTCATATAACTGTTTGAAACTCCTTCTATTGCCGGATGGTAAGAATAAATCTCTGTTGTTTCTGATGTACTTCTCGCCAAAAACAGGTGACAACTTTTCACGCAAGAACTCTTTGTATTGTTCGGTATAATCGTTTAATACTGTGCTTCTTCTTGCCCTTTGTGTTCCGTATGGATCAAGTTCTTGTTCGACACCATTCTTTATGCTATTAAAGTCCTTATTTAATCGTTCTTTTATAGATAAAGTGTGACTAGAATAACCTTCACCATTAAACGACTGTTCAAATAACTCTATTTTCTTTTCTGCAAATTCAGTAGATTTTCTAAAAGTTTTTGGAGCAGCCTGTCTGCAAACCTCATAAAACTCTTTTCTTAAAGTTTCATCATTAAGCAACTTTTCAAAAGTAATATCGTTCTCAATAACAAAGCCTCTAAAAGTTTCGTTTTTGCTAAACGCATAGTTATAATCAACATCTTTATACACTGGTTCGATTTCGATATTGTTTTCTTCTATAAATTTGTTTGCAAATTCTTCGTCATAACTGTACTTGCCTATTGCGTTTTCAAGCGTAGTTCCTTCTACGTCAAGGTCTTTCCCTAAATACAATTCAAGTTTTGAAAGTTCCTTCGTGTCTACTTCCTGAACTGTTTGAGGAAAACGCTTAGAGTACACATCACTTCCGTAAACTTCGTTTTTTCTGTTCGCTGGATCAATAGAACTCTTGTCAAGCAACACTGAAATATCTCCATATTCCAAATTACCGACATTGCTTTCGTCAATAATCGCAATACTAGGAACAGGGAAACCGCCAAGTTCTAATATTCCATTCATTTTATCAGCAGATAAGTTATGAATAGCCATTAAACTGTTGTGCGTTCCTGCTTCGCTAGTTTCCAAAACCACTTCATTGCCTTTATTGTCTACTATCTTGTCATCTTCGCTCAAAGAATACCTGATGTCCGCATTTGTGGTAGGGCTTGCATTGTCAATGTTCTTAATCTGTTCAGAATGGAAAGCAATATATACTTGGTGTCTTGTATCATCTGCTTTATTAAATCTACCGCCGCCAATATGAGTAATACCGTCATATCCCATACTCTCTAATACATCTAAAGCCGTTTCGGTTGCTTCCATTTTTGAGTATTCATTATCGGAAAGATATTCTTCCATAGCCCGGTAGAAATTCTCGTTTGTACCGCTTTTCGGAAAATCTGCTTCAGGAAATGCTTTTTTCCATGCTTCCGGGTTGGCCTGTGCATCCATATCAATAGGGTTAGTGATATTCAAGTATGTTTCATATATCTGCTTATTCTTACCCTTGCCCTTTTCGGTATAGGAATCTGCAACACTCTTGTTGTCAGTAAAATAGGAACCAACACCAAACAAACCGTACTTTGAAGCACCATACGGATCAAATACAGTATGGCCGCCATTGGAAGTACCATGATACATTACTTTCAAGTTGCCGTTTTCATCACGCACTTTGGAAGCCTTAAAGTATTCCTTCTGTTCTTCGGTAAGTTCCTTTTTGACTGTTTCCGCTTCTTCAATAATCGGTGTTACTTCTTCGGTAATCGTTGCAACTTCTTCTGCAATCTGCACTTCGCTTGAAGTTGTCTTGGCAGGCTTACTTTCCTTAAACGCCTTGTCAAACGCTTTCTTTACCTTTTCCAGTTCCTTTGCTTCCTTACTTCCGGCCGCAGCAACCTTCACTAAGTATTTGATTTCATCATAAATCTTCTTAAACAGGTTAGGTTTAGTAGCAGACAGATTATTGACAAAATCGCTATCAGTGAACAGATAATCGCCTACTAAATCGGCCGTAAGTTCTTTGTCGATATTGGCACCTTCAACATCTTTATACAGTTCTGCTATTGCATCATAACGTGCCTGATACTCACCTTTTGTCTTTGAATATTCAATAATAGTATTCTGCAAGTCTGTATAAAGGTCTGTTTCCTCTAAAACATGAGTGATTTCATGGCCTACAACCGTGTTTAATGCCTTGCTGGAATCAATATTAAGAACTATATTGCCGTCGCTTGTTACAAGTCCGTTTACAGTCTTACCGTTCATTGCAAAACCTGACTTTTTCAAGTTCTCATTGTTCGTAAAATCAAAAAGAACACCCTTTTCTGCTGATAGTCTTGAAACTAAGTCAACAAATTCGTGTGTTCTTCTTGTATTATTGAGAATACCGCTATCAATAGCCCTTTGTACGTTCTCTTTCTGCTTTCCTTCATACTTTGATAAATCCGCTTCAAAAGACTGGCTCTTTCTTGCCTGTTCGTTATAGGATTCAACAACTCTATCACTCTTTGCAAGTTCGGAAACTTCACGGCTTAACTGCTCTTTTAATTGTGTTTTCGTTCCGCTTTCTTCGATTTCCCGTAATTCTGCTTCTGCTTCCTGCAATCTTTTCTGCATAGAAGCACGGGGGTCTTTCTTCAACTGCTCAATTTCACGTTTAAGCGTTTCTTCCTGTTCGGTAATTGATTTATAACTGTCGTATGTTTCGCCGCCTAATGCACTTTCGATTGTATCAATACCGATACCGCCTCTTTCAAGTTCCTGTTCTACCTGTTCTTTGATTTCGGCTTTTGCTTTCTTGTCAAGTTTAGTTCCGTCTGCTTCTCTTTCTGCAATACGGTTTTCAACTTCCTTGTCAATAACCTTCTGTTCATTGTCTGTAAGCCCGGTAGTGTAGTCACGGCCCTGTGCTTTTGAGTTAATCGCATTAACACCACTCACACCACCACCAAGAACGGCACCACCGATAAAACTTTCTATATACTCGTCTACTGCTTCTTCACTAAAAAGAAGTTCTTGTAAATCTTCTTCTTTGTAGAGTGATGTGCCTAAGTTACTAATCATTCCTGCGGCGACTTCTTCAAAACCTTCGCCGCCAATATCAAGACCTAATTTTGCGGCTGTTCTAATTGTTTTGTCAGAAATTTTTTCGGCCAAAAGCCTTGTCAGTCCAGCATCAAGGGTTTTTCCACCGAATTTAATACCGCCTGATATTTTTTCTGTAAGAATATCCGCACCAGCAGTAATTAAGCCGCTTAAACCTGCTTCACCATAAGTCGCACCTTCTTTGAAGGCAGTTTCTACTTCTCCGCCAAAACTTGTAGCACCTGTTGTAAGCCACCACGGAACACCTGCCGCTTGTAACAATACTGTTGCCCCAAGTTGACCGCCGGACTGTGCAAGGGAATCTGTTTTTCCGCCTAAAACGGAATAATTGTCTACATTATCGCCAACGATCAATTTTGAAATCAATCCGGCACCGCCTAATGCACCCTTTTGGGCAAGTGCTTCTTCGTCGTACAAGTCTTTTTCAATGAACTTCTGCATATCATTTTGGAAGTTGTCTGCACCAAACAATCCACCTGCACCGCCAAGAATATAAGCACCTGTATCAACTGCTTTTTCGCCCATACCCAAAACCCCGGCATGAACATTTTCTTCAAGGTCACGGTATGTTCCAAATAAAGTTTTAGTAACATCTCCGAACTGATAACCGTCACTAAATGCACCTTTTTCAAACCATTTTCTTTCAGTGGTCTTAGTAGTTTCGTCGCTTTCTCTCCTTCTACCACCGCCGCCCTGTTTGGTAGTTGTGACCGGGGCGATTTCATCATCTTCCAAGAAATCAATTCCTAATTTGGACTTTGTAAACTCTCCAAAAGTTGCGGCTACAATGGATTGTTCTTCTTTCTTTTTCTTTCTGTTTTTTGTATATTCAGCAAACGAACTCATATTGTTACTCCTTTATTATTTTTGTGGGTTAGACATTCTCCATTCAACAAAAGCATTAAGGTATTCAGAATATGATGAATATTGGACTTCTGCCGCTTTACTACCGCTGCCTTTCCTTCTCGCCCACTCACTCTTTGTCATTAAGCCACCGTCACCAGATGCCACACCTTTAGATTTCATAAATTTTGCCGCTTCTTCATAAGAACTAAACGAAGGTATTGCAACATCACCTGTTTTGTTAATGTTGGACTGAGAATTATTATTTTGTTTGATTTTGGCTGCGTTCTGTGAAGCAGAATAAGTCTTATCAAACTGTCGTTGTTTCTCTTTAAACTCTGCCATTGCTAAACTGTATTCTTTTTCCCACTGTGCCTGTTCCTGTTTTGCCTTCTGTTTCTGCAATTCTAACTGACGAATTTGAAGTGCATATTCATCTGCATCTTTCTTTTTAAGTCGTGCCATTTCCAAATCAAACTGTCTAATGCTTTCCTCAAACTGTTTCGTCTGAAGTGCATAGGTCTGCTCGTACTGTCTGATTTCTTCCTGTAACTGTTGTTTCTGCAACTGAAGGTTTTCGTTGTACTGTCTAACTTCTTCGGCAAGTGCATTTTCCTGATTCATCTGACTTAATACATCCTGATAACGGTTGTAATATCTATCATCCGTCGCCTGTTTCTGTGCTAACTGTTCTGTGATTAAAGAGTTCTTGTACTGGAAGCCCTGCAAGGACAACTCTAACTGCTGCTGCAATGATGTATAGGCAATTTCTGCCAATGCACTGTTATTCTGCAACTGTGCATCTTTGATTGCATTGTTATAGTTCATTACGGCCTGATTGTAACTTTCTCTTGCCGTTGCTACACGGTTCTGATAAGTGTTATACATACTTACCTGTGAACTTTCACTGAAGCCCGTGTTAGTAAGGCCACCTGCCGCCATCTGCTCTGCATTTACACCGTAAGCATTGCTCTGTTTCTGCCAGTCGGTATATGCCCCGGACTGCTCTTTCTGATAGTCCTTGTTTGCTTTATCTTTCTGCTGCTCAATCTGTTCAATAGCAAAGTCTGTGTTTTCCTGTTGTAACTGCTGCTGCTTTTCAGCCCATTCCTTAGAAGCGTTTATTTGATCCTGATAATACTTGTCGGATTCACTAATCATGCCACCGTATGTATTTTCTACTTCGGTTAATGCTTGCTGCTTGTCAGACTGAACTTGTGTAAACCGTTCATCATCATAATTGATGTCGTAATTTGGTGTCGCCATTTTTTACCCCTTCCCTAGCGTTTGATATAACCGCCAACAAAACATTCAAGCGTTGCGGTTTCAAGGCTAAATCTTGTGTTAGAGTAGAATTTTAACTGTATGTCTTTAAACTTCTTTCTCTTAATTCTGCAAGTGAAATAATCTGTTACATTTTCGTAGTTTCCCACTTCTTCCCATTCCGTCTTATCTGTCTTTACAGAAACGGCAATATTGCCTGTGGCTTCTACTACACAACCACGCTTATTTGTGGTTTTCTGATAGTGAGGATTTTTGAATTTATCAAGTGGAGTAGTCCAGTAACTTATTACCGGGCTTTCCGTGTCTGTCAACGTGTAAATGCCGTCTTTCGTTCCAAGATAAAGCACTCCGTCATGCACCTTCGTACAAGTGATGTTCTTGTCAAATTCCCAATAGAACCACTCATATTCAGCATGATTTTCATTGGTAAACATAGCCCTACTGTCTGCAAGGTACACTTTGTTGTCAATGATAATCATCAGGTAGCCTTCCCATTCTTCCAGCAGCATATCTTTGTAATTTGCTTCTGCAAGTAGTTTTCTATCTACTAATGAACTTCTATGTGCTATAACCTGTTCTGTTGTTACATCACCGTTGATTGCTTCCATTCCCCTATCACTAAAGAATGAAATATCATCATTAAAGTTGATCGCCGCACCTACACACCCCGTAGAAATGCTTGAATGTGTGCTAGGATAGATTTTCCCGTATTCACTATCAATCGTAGGGTTATGATAGAAAACGGTTGTATTTGCCTGTGACGGCTCTTTAAACACCCATAAAGCATTGTTTCCGGCCACAAGTCCTGTTACCTGTGATAAGTCAAGACCTTCATTGTAGTAATCTAAGTCGCTACAATAAGTCGGATCATTTAAACTGCAATGCCATACGACGTTTGGATAGTCTTTGTTTCCACTAAAAAACACCCTATTATCAAATACTTGTAATAGAGTGCAATTATTGATTCGGTTTCTATATCCGGCTATTGTCTTTCTGAACTTAACAGATACATTGTCCTGACCGTCTGTAAGTGGTTCTTTCGGTGCTTCTGCAAAGATAATCTTTCCGTTTGTGGTATCAACTGTATAATCTGCAATATCCAATACTTCATCATTTACGGAAACAATCGGTTGAAAGTCTGTGTCAATGCTCTTTGCATCCAAGTAAAACTCTGTGCTTGTTCCGTCTGCTAAGAAAGTGTTTACCCTAATACCAGTCAGCATATTTACATCTTCATAGGTTGTGCCGCCGCCTGCTGGCCTTCTTCCTATGGATGTTGTAGGTGCATATCCTGTTACTTCGCCTATTGTTTGGCCGTCATACTGCAAATAGTTAATGCCGTCTTTAAAGTACCAAATGTTATTATAAATAAAACTACTGCTCTTTACGGGATTCAAACCGTTATATAACACCGTTCTAACGCCGTTTGCAATCTTGTAAAGTGTAGTACCGCTATGCACTAACATCATTTCAATATTGCCGACCTTATAAAAAAACACACCGAAAACAGTGTTGTCAAATCCTTCGTGTAACTCTATTTCCGGGCGTGTTCTTATACTCTCTGTTTCTTTATAGTCTTTCCATACGTTCAAACTATCCGGGCTTCTTACAAGGTTGATTTCTTCGCCCCTAAAGTCTACGCCACGAAAAGAACTGTATACTCTAGGTATCATATCCCCTACTGCCATATTTACACCTCACCTTCTAAATATCAATGCCGCCTTCAATAACAATGCTATCCAGTGAATAGCGAGGATCAAGCCGCTGCAACATGGTTTCGTATCTCTGAGAGTAGATTGCACCGTACTCTGTTGATACGTCACTTTTAAGCAAGTCACCTGCTACACCGTAAGGAAGTATTTCAAGGGCATCCTGTGACAACTCAAACTCATAATCGTCTGCGGTTTCATCTGTAATTGCTTCCGGGTACTTGTAATAGATAAAGGTTGCTTCGCCGTTATCCTTGAAAACAACCAAATTATCTATGATTTCGTACTCACCTTCAAAGCGTAACAATCTTAACTGATAGAAGTTATCAAGTGTATTCATGTCGAATAATTCACCGACTGTTACACTCTCTACCTTGCTTGCCGGAATTTTCTTCATACGGGCAAGTTCAAACATTACTGCATTGATAACGCTATTCAATTTACTAGCAATATCAGGATCGCTTGTAAGACTGTCCTGTGTATCGTCTATTTCTTCGATTAACTGTAATACTTTCTTTTTAATGTCAAGTAGTGTCATATTGCACCCCCTTATAAGTCCTTAATGCACTCTAATTCCTCTAATGCTTCTTTAACTGTAACAAATGCTTCTACGGGTTTAATGTAGCCCCGGCCTTCTTCTTCAAATACAAGAATGTCGCCTTCTTCAAGATTGATAGTTGTATCATAGGTACTTGTATAACCTTTGCCGTTTACCAGTGTAACAGAATGAAAAACCAAGTCTTTCAAAGTCTGCTTTACGTTCTCATTCTCATAGGTAAATTCAGTTTCCTTTGTTACCTTAATACCGGGAAACATATCAATACTAGGTTTTCTGATGAAATTTGTCATATTATCTCTCCTTCTCTTTTTTCCTTTTCGTCATTACACGATATGTTCATATAATCACGAAAAGGCAGGGGAAAAGCCCCTGCCCCTTCTTCTTATTCAGTTGTTTTCTTTGCTCTAGGCTTCTTTGCTTCGCCTAACACCTGCAACATATTCACGTTGATTGCTTTTGCTCTTTCGATTGTTTCATCTGACAACTCTACTTCTTTACCAGCTTCAAGGATAGTGCCTGTTGCACCATCCTTAAAGGGAATCAGAACTTTTACAAGTTTCATAGGCTACACCCTTACGCTGTTGCCACAAGGGGAACTTTTACAACCTGAATACGTTCTTCGTCGATAACCTTAGCACCGAATGTATCAAGACCACGAATGATGTCTTTGAAGCGTTTCTCTGCTCTCAGGGCTTCAACTTCGTTAATCTGTCCAGCAAAAGCAATAGCCTTTTTACCACGAATATCGCAATAAGCGTGAGTGCTGTCTTTTGCCATGTTGTTAGACATAACAACGTCAAAGTCGTCGTACTTACCTACAACGCCTTTAGCGATCAACTCAGGGTTGTTTGTAGACAGTGTAATCAAGCAATTCTTGAATACATTGTAAACAGCAGGTGTAATCTCAATTACGCCTTCTTCGTCAAAGTTACGCTCTCTCAGTGCAACAATACCAGTGTCGATAGCAGATTTAACTGCATCCTGTGTAAGGTTTGTTGCTGTTGTCTGATTTGTTGCACCTTTGATAAGGTTAGCAACGTATGTGTCACGGGCTACTGCAAGGCCGTGTACTGCTTTCTCCTGATACTTCTCTTTAAGACCGGGAACGGACTGTGCCTGATTTACGTCGTCAACGTAGAAAGCAAAGTAGTTTGCCTGATCAATAGTAAGCATCTGACCTTTATCGGACATTTCTTCAATGTTGATGTCTTTTGTGCTGTCGTAAGCACCGATTGTAGGCTCACCTACACCGAGAATTTTAACGGAAGCCGCCTGCTTAACGTCACCTTCGTACTCTCTCAAACAGTTCTCTACTAACTTTGTTTTTAATTCAAGATCATCCTGAATTTTCTTACTCCAAATACTCTGAATAAAATTTGTTACTGCCATGTTTTTTTACCTCTCTTTCATAGTTCAGGGAAGTATTACCATTTCTGCATTGAGCGTTCTACCGCCTTAAACAGTTCCGGGTTGTTATCAAAGTCTTTCTTAGTGAATTGCAATGCTTCATCACGGGTATAGAACTCTTTTACCCCTGTATCAGTCGGTGTATTGCTGTGCATACTTCCCATTGTTCTTACTTCTTTTTTTGGTTGCATTTTGTTAAAGATTTCATAAATCTTTGTAATAGGTGTATTGGAATTGAACTGACTTGCAAATTCCTTGAACTCTTTGCTGGCGTATACATCTTCTGTAACACCTAACTTAGACAACTCCCTTTTCTGTTCTGCTGTCTTTCTGTACTCTGCCAGTTCTTTGAATACTGCTTTTTCTTTAGCGGACATATTGTTTAAGCCAATATCCGCAAGGCGGTCTACTTCTTCGATAACATCATCAAGGCCTGATTTGATAATGTCGTTTGCTTCTGCCTTTGCTAACACTTCAATATCCCTGTCTGAGTATTTAGGCTCTTTAGGAATCTGAATACCTTTGCTCTCATAGAACTTCTTTAAGGTGTCTGTTACTTCCACTACATCTTCTTTGCCTGTTCCGGCCTTTAATACGTTTTCAAGGTCGCCGTACTTTCTTTCGTACTCCTTTCGTATTTTGGCTTCTTTACGGGCTAATTTCTTGCCTAACAGTTCATCAACTCTCTGATTGAGTTCTTCTTCTGTATAGGTCTTTACAGGCTGTTCTACCTGCTCTGTGGTTTGTTCTGTGGTGCCTTCCACATTTTCAGAGTTTAATAACTCAAGGTTTTCTTTTTCGTTCATTTAGAACTCCTTCCCATTTTTTGAGTGGTGTTTGCTTCACCGTTTCCATGTGCTTTTAATGTCATCAATGCTCGGACAAATAAAAAAGGCCCTTGTTAAAAGGCCTTTTAAAGCGTGTTAATTATTATCCGGGTTATACTCCCATGCCCACTGTTTCTGTGGCTTCTACGGGCATTTCTGCACCTTGCATCTGCATTTGTGCATCCATAATCTGACTAGTCTGTGCATCTGCATCTTCAAGTAAGAACTGGTTTGCTCTCTGCTGCATTGCCTGTGCCTGTGCCTGTATCTGTGCGATCTTCTGTTGTTCTTCTCTAATACGTTCTACCGCTTCAAGTATCTTCGTCTTAGGTGCTACGCTATCATCATCAAGAAGATTTGCGTATACGTCTAATTCGCCTACTCTCTGTGGTGTAAGCAATCCTTGTAACAACATATTTTCAATGGTCTGTTCCTGTGCAAAACGGTCATATACACTCTTAGGCGTTACGTCTACTTTTACTGTGGCCTGTAACTGCTGCAATGTAACCTGCGGAACATTGACAACTTCGATTGTCTTTTCGCCCGTCATTTCGTCGGTTACTTCTTCTTCCATGTTGATACCGTCAACGGAATGTACTATCAGATATTCAAGCCATATTTTCGCAATGTCCTCTATACAGTTCTTGTAACTCTCTTTCTGTTCTGTCATAGGACTTTGGGAAGCCTGCTGAACAGCCAAAATTGCACGGCCTGATGCTTCTTCCGGGTTTACCTGTCCTGTTGCGACTTCTCCGGCACCTGCTAATTCTCTTGTTACACTGATTAAGTCATCCTGTAACTGTTTAACGTCAGGCGACATTTGTGCAGGTGTAAGAGTGCCTACGATCTTGTGAACATCTTCTACGGGCTGGCCGTTTGTCTTAATGGTTCCACCGACTGTATTTAATGCACTAGGGTTTGCAATCTTGCTTGTATCAACTACTTTCTGAGGGTATGCCTGATACTTGACGGTTAATACTCGTCTTACTTCTGTACGGTTTACTTCAATCTGATTAGGGATAAGGTAACGTACTTCACCTTCGCCCCTTGCACTACCTTCTTTTTCTTCCCAGTTAAAGTGTGCTACCGGGTAAAGTGTAAGGCCCGTGTCTACATCATCTACAATGTCTACCCAGCGTGTAGAAATAGAAAAGTGTACTGTACCTTCCTTCTTATACATCTTGTAGATAAGAGTAACCATGTTATCAAGTTCAAGTTTGGCTGCTTCTCCGCTTTCTTCAAAGTTGTCGTTGTCGCCAATGATAAAAGCCGTCTTTTCGTCGCTCATGCCTTCTGCTTTTGCAAATTCGATTGCATTTGATACAGGCATACGCTTTCTAATAAGAATGTACGGCTGGTTCTGAATATCGTCGTCATTCTCATTACCGTAATAAATATCATTCTTCTTAATGATCTCATTTACTGGCATCATCTTTTCTTTGTCAAAGTTTACATAGAAAATACCTTCGTCATTGATTGCGGCATCCTTTGTCATTCTCCGGCCTTTAAAGTCCATCTTGTCTTTTTCCCATACACGGGAAGCGTATCTGTTCAGCATATCGCAATAACGGTCTGATTCTGCTGCAAACTCTTTATTCTCAAAGTTCTGTGAAGAATACACTATTGCATACAAGTTATCGTGAATTACTGATACTTTGTACTTAACAATAGGTTTAATGAAGTTCTTCTGTACGGGTTCTACATCCCCTAACTTTGCACCGCCCCACTGATTACCGTTATACATACGGTAGTTTCTGTCGGTATCGGTGTAGATGCCTGTCATTCTATGATAATTCCGGCCCTTCTCGTACAGCGACCAAATTTTTGTTTCTTGTATTTCTCTTATATCCATTTAATTTCTCACCCCCTCGGAATATCTTCCTGTCCTTTTCCTGTGCCGTCATATTGCTCTATATTGCGTAAAATTGTGTCAAGCCTATTCTTCTCTGCTTCCGCTTCTTTTCGCTCTATATGGGCCTTATACGTTGCTACAGGGCCATTTATTTTCGGTACTTCAATGTCTTTTCCCTTTGCTACCGTCTGCCCTACCTTTGCACCAACAAAAAAGCACGCTATATTAAGCGTGCCTACTACTGCTATTAGTAAAATATCCATTTTATCCCCTTTCCATTACATCAACACGGCCACTTCTTTTTTAGTTCCGTTCAGTGCCAAAACAGGTGATTGCTTACTGCTAGGCTTCATGCCATACAGTTCTGCATATTCTTCATAGTTAAGTGTGGCTGAAGCGTTCACAAATAACTGTTCTTTTGCAACTACCCCACTGTTTGGATAGTCTATTGTGTAACAACAATCCCTAAATGATAAAGGTGCGTGTGTGTGTCCTGTCACTACAATGTCTGCATCAACTATTTGGCCCCTTCTTTGAAGCCCGTTTGCCTTACCGCCGATCGTTCTGCCGCCTTGTCCGTCGCCATGTGTCATATACAGTGTGTAGCAAACCTGTCTTACGTTTCTTGTCAGTTTTCCTTTTCGTCTGTCCTCTCCAACTCTTATGAATAACAGGCAGGAACAATAGTCATATTTGTCTGCTATTCCAAGTTCTGCACACATGAAATACAAAAGGTCAATTCCGTCTGTCTTGTACGATCTTCTTTCATGGTTGCCGGAACATACACCAAGTATCTTATGCTTAATAGGTTCAAACATCCTTGTTGCCTTGTTCACCTGCTGCATTGGTGTTAATTCTTCTTCGTACACATCACCAACGGAAGTCTTTGTACTGTTGTTTAACAAATCGCCAAGTATAATTGCATATA
>JAEIGA010008236.1_pt1 | contig 15793 bp, 8 predicted proteins | sample 9270691 | NCBI WGS metagenome assembly JAEIGA01 (sample SAMN17057246, study PRJNA624740) | gut metagenome | biome: biome; isolation source: fecal sample | host: Bos grunniens | place: China: Xizang | collected 2019
AGGTTCCGACGAAGACAATATACGTATGATGGAGGGGCTGTTTGAGGATCAGCGTCAGATAATTAAAGAGGTTACAGGTAAGAAACCAAATCAGACTCCACAGGTATGGGCACTTTATAAAGAGGTTCAGACCTATTACAATAAGGGTTTACGTGTACCTGACGATGTTATTATTCTGCTTAGTGACGATAACTGGGGCGATATTCGCAGATTGCCTAATGCAGAAGAACAGAAACATCCGGGTGGATGGGGTATGTACTATCATGTTGACTATGTAGGTGCTCCTCGTAACTCAAAATGGCTGAATGTAACACCTGTTCAGCACATGTGGGAACAGATGCAGCTTACATACAGCTATGGTGTAGATAAAATCTGGGTGCTTAACGTAGGCGATTTGAAACCTATGGAATATCCTATTACTCTGTTCTTGGATATGGCTTGGAATCCAACAAATTTCAATGCAGAGAATCTGCTTGACCATGTTTACGAATTCTGTGCCGAAGCATTTGGTGAAGATCAAGCAGCAGAGGCAGCTCGTTTGCTGAATCTGGTTAGCAAGTACAATGGTAGAATTACTCCGGAGATGCTTGATGCTACAACATATAATCTTGAAACAGGTGAATTCAAGCAGGTTTGCGATGATTATGCTCGTCTGGAGGTAGCAGCATTACGTCAGTACATGAAGCTGAAACCGGAAGCAAAAGATGCTTATCAGCAACTTATTCTCTTCCCAATTCAGGCCATGGCAAATCTTTATGATATGTACTATGCACAGGCAATGAACCAGAAACTTGCTGCTAACAACGATCCTGCTGCAAACTATTGGGCAGACCGTTGCGAAGAGGCTTTTGCACGCGATGCAGAACTATGTGCAAACTATAACAAGGTGATGTCAAACGGCAAATGGGACGGTATGATGACACAGAAGCATATTGGTTACACATCGTGGAACGATAATTTCCCAGCTGACAGACTGCCAAGATTGAAACGAGTGGAGGAGACCGATAAGATAGGTGGTTATGTATTCACAGAAAAGAATGGTGTGGTTTCCATGGAAGCTGAACATTTCTATTCACAGGAGAATGGTAATGCCGGTGAATGGACCACAATTCCTTATATGGGTCGTACATTATCCGGCGTAGCTGTTATGCCTTACAATGTGCTTCCTGATGGTGCTACTATGACCTATAAGTTTAATCTTACAAGCGACGTTGATGCTGTTAACGTACTGTTGGCACTTAACTCAACTCTAACATTCTATCGTCTTGAAGGACATCGTTTCGCTATAAGCATAGATGGTGGCGAAGAACAGATTGTTAACTTTAACGAACGTCTGAATGAAGACCCGGCCAACCTCTATTCTGTTTACTACCCAACTGTGGCTAAGAGAGTAGTGGAAAGCAGAGTAACATTCCCAATAAAGGCTTCAAAAGGTGAACATACTCTTACTGTTCGTCCTATTGAACCGGGAACTGTTTTTGAAAAGATAGTAGTAGATTGCGGTGGTTACAAGAAGAGTTATCTTTTCATGGATGAATCGCCTGTAATTAGAGAATAATAACTAATTTTGCAGTGTCGGACAGGAATTCAGAATAGTCTGTTTTCCTGTCCGCTTGTATAGATATGGAGCATAAAGATATAAAATTTGACGGCATAGTAAATGCCAGACATTTGGGTGGAATGATAGGATATAACGGTCGCAGAGTGAAAGATAATCTGCTGTTCCGTTGTGGCGATTTGTTCGCAGCATCCGATGCAGATGTAGAGATATTGGAAAAAGATATCAGAATATCAAAAGTGTTTGATTTTAGAACTCATTACGAAGTGGGAAATGCACCGGATAGATCTCTTGAAGGAGCAGAAAATATCCATCTCAGCATTATAAACACAAATGGAGAAATGTGGAACCTGTTAAAGCCACAGCCCGGCGATACAACAAGTTTACAGGATAGATTGTTGCAATATGTGCTTAGTGGTTCTGCAGCAGTTTTAGCAAATGGTTTTTATATACCATTCGTAACAGATGATGTAAGCCAGATCAATTACAATAAATTCTTCAGGCACATTATTGATAATGACAGTGAAAGTAGTGCTGTGCTATGGCATTGTTCGCAAGGCAAGGATAGAACAGGTCTTGCTACAGCATATATACTATCTGCTTTGGGTGTAAGCAGAGAAGATATTTTAGAAGATTTTGAACATTCAAATGCTGCTTATACTTCAGAACTGACATCTGTAAAACAGTTGGTGATAGATTCTGGTAAGGGAGAATTGGAACTTGAAATTGTACAGGGCCTTTTTGGGGTAAATGTAAAGTGGTTTAAAGAGGCTTTAGACTATATAGATACTCATTATGGCGGTATGGATGCATATTTACATAATCAGTTGAATTTGTCAGATAGTGATATAGATATTTTGAGAGATAGATATTTGGAATAATTTGTATTTGTTTAGAGAAACAATATTATGATTTCTGCACTTATACTTGTATCAATTATTATTTTTATTTGTGTAATACTTAATAATGCAACAAACAGATTAGGTATGCCGGTGTTGCTGGCATTTATTCTGTTGGGTATGCTCTTTGGCGGTCTTCAGGTCTTTGATATAGGAGGTGATGATTCGTACAAAGTTGTTGAACGTGTTAGTACGGTTGCACTTATATTTATAATGTTCTATGGTGGATACGGTACAAGATGGAGTGCAGCAAAACCTGTGGCTATAGAATCCGGTTTGCTGGCTACAGTAGGTGTAGTGCTGACTGCCGGTATAACAGGCGTGTGTTGTCATTTCTTATTGGGTTGGAACTGGATAGAGAGTCTGCTTATGGGTTCTGTGGTGAGTTCCACCGATGCTGCATCAGTCTTCTCCATTCTGCGTTCCAGAAAGCTTGGATTGAAGAATGGTTCAGCTTCACTGCTGGAACTTGAATCGGGTTCAAACGACCCCTGTTCCTATATGATGACAGTGATTATGTTGTCGCTCATTGAGGGTGGGGTATCTGCCGGAAATATAGCGCTCACTCTTTTGTCCCAGCTTGGATTCGGTGCAATTTTTGGTGTTGGTATAGCTTTGGCTGCCACATGGTTCATAAAACACGTAAAGTTCCGTTCATCTGGTTACGATTCTCTGTTTGTTCTGGCTGTAGCCATTATCTCATACGCATTGCCATCTGCAGTAAATGGCAACGGTTATTTGTCTGCCTATATTGTTGGTATCATTCTGGGAAATCAAACTATAGGAAATAAGAAAGAACTGGTGCATTTCTTTGATGGTGTGACCAGTCTCATGCAGGTAGTCATCTTCTTTATGTTGGGATTGCTGGCAAAACCAACTAATCTGCAGAGTAATCTGATAGATGGCTCTGTTATATTCCTAATATTGCTTTTTGTAAGTCGCCCTATATCGGTGTTCTTGTGTCTTTTCCCTTTCAGAAAATATGAATTCAGGCAGCAGGTGCTTATATCTTTTGCAGGTTTGCGTGGAGCAGCATCTATCGTTTTTGCCATTATGGCTATGTCGGCATCATCGTCTTCGTTTGTAGGGCGTGATATTTTTAATGTTGTGTTCTGCATTGTGTTGGTGTCTATATCGTTACAGGGAACTCTGTTACCTTATGTCTCAAAGAGACTTGGACAGATTGATGAAAAAGCCGATGTTATGAAGACTTTTACCGACTTTTCAGATGAGACCGATTTGCAGTTTACTGAAATTAAGATTACCAGAGAGAATAGATGGTGCAACAAATTGGTTAAGGATCTGGGATTACCCAGAGCTATGTTGCTATGTCAGGTCGTAAAAATGGATGGTAAACTGGTGCTGCCAAATGGAAATACATTATTAGAGCAGGGCGATAAGGTGATAATCTGTACTCAGGCTTACAATAATAGTGATGGTACACTAATGATTGTAAAGCATCTGATTGAGGAAAAAAGTAAATGGATAGGACATCAGCTAAAGGATTATCCTACCCAAGAACATACTCAAATTATTCTTATAGAGCGTGGTCGTAAGCGTATTATACCTAATGGTAATACAGTCCTGAAAGCGGGCGATCTGCTATACATAAACAAAATCTGATTATAGAAGATTTATTAAACAACAACACCCCAAAAGTCTGAAAACAGATTTTGGGGTGTTGTATATTTGTGTAGGTTTATTTCAATGGATTGCCTTTCTTTGTAAACAATTCCAAATCTATGCAGTTACCCATGTGCACATATCCATCTGCATTGGGATGTAACCAGTCATTTTCAAACAGGAACTTTGGATTTAGTCTGGCAGGATCGTCTTCGCTACCCATTGCTTTGTCAAAGTCAATAAGACCGTCAAAGTAACCACCATTACGAATCCAATCGTTCAATAGTTGGCGTCCCTCTTCGTGATTTTCACTATAGTAGTTATTGCCCTTAAACTGCATAACTGTACCACCATATACATAGATACCACGTTCGTGAGCTTCGTCAATTATCTGTTTGTAAACTTCAATAATCTGCTTTGCTTTTGAAACTGCATCGCCATAACCACCTAAATCGTTTACACCTTCAAATAGTATAATGTATTTTACACCTTCCTGCTGGAAAAGATCACGGTTGTAACGGCTGCGTCCGGTAGGACCAAGGCCACCATTAAGTATGCAGTTGCCACCAAGTCCCATGTTGAGAACTGCTACGCGTTTTGTTGCTTTGTTTTCCAATAGTCTGCGTGAAAGGTTGTCTGTCCATCTGTTCTGCTGGTCTGTTGTTGAACCACGACCGTCAGTGATAGAGTTACCAAGTACTACAACAGCACGTGCGTTCTTTTCAGCAAACACCTCTATGGCATTGATTATATACCAATGGGCAGTAGCTGTTGCATTACTGAAATCGGAAGTCTGACCTTCTGCAATGTATGAAGTGGTACGTGAACCCGGATGGCCTGTAACACTGGTTGAAGAAGCTTCGCCCAAATGCATTGTAATAGCTACGTTCTCGCGGTTGTTCAATTTGAAACTGATAGGGTCTGATACAACAAGTTCGCCGGGCTGAATGGTAACAGAAGAACTTCCGTTAAAAGTCAGGCTCTTTTCTGTTCCTTCAACAATATCACTACTGCTGCCAGCTGTTGCTGCAATTGCTACCTCTGCAGCATTGATAGTAACCGGACCTTTGCTGAATTCATTTGAAAATTTCAATCTGATTTTCTTTCCGCTGATAGAAACCTGTACTATCTGTCTGATGGAATTGTTCTCCAAATATGGAGCCGGTGGACAGTTGTGAGGTTCTACAACCTGTTCTGCGGTTGCCCAGGTAGCAACCCAATGTTTTCCTGCAAAAGCAGATGTTGAAAACAAAATTGGCATTACAAGTGCCAATAACAAACTTTTTACCTTCATAATATAATTTGATTAATGATTATACTTTCCGATTGTAAAATTACTAAAAGTATATAGATATTTATCACTTTATAATAATAAATGAGTAGGATGACATAAAATGTTTGGTACAAATGGTAAAAAATAATAACTTTACAATCAAATTATAAAATTATGTTTAAAAGGTTTTCTTCAATAATTATAATGGCATTTGCCGTGGCAACTCTTTCTGCACAACGTACATATTGGTACACCACAGAAGATAATATATCTAATAATCGTTTTCAGACTATTTGTGAAGACAAAAACGGTTTTATATGGATAGGAACAGAGAATGGTTTGAATAAGTATGACGGATATGAGTTTGTCAATTTCTTTCAAAATCCTAACGACACATTGTCATTAATGAGTAACTACATTCGTACTCTATTCTGCGATAGCAATGGTATAATGTGGGTAGGTACAAGTAAGGGATTGCAATACATATATCCTAATGACACAAAACTACATACTGTAAATATGCCCGATTATAACACCGTATTTATAACTAAAATCTTAGAATTGAATAATGGTGATATATGCTTCTCGACATCGGGAAGAGGTGTGTATAAAATTAGTCCTGCCAATCTCTCTAAGCCTGAAAAAATGAGTAAGGTTACTGAACAGATGGAGATAGAGGTGTGTCGTACTATTCTTGAAGATCGTAATGGTACTATTTGGGTAGGAACACCTATAGGAGTCTCTATTTATGACCCTGCAACAATGCGTTTGACACACTTTAAACGTGATATTATAAACAGAGATATTACAAGTATAAATGAAGATAACGAAGGGGGTATATTTATATCAACCAATAATCATATCTATCTCTGGGATAGTTTTGACGATACTCTTGAACGTATAACTCCGGAAGAAGGTGTTTGGGAGATTACCCATACCTTTATGGATAATGAGTATAATCTCTATGTTTCATTGCGAGGCAACGGATTGCTCAAATACAATAGAGAAAACAAGACTTTGGAACGTGTTAAACAATCTATAGGCGACATAGAGTTAGACCATCTTGATGTCAGTACTCTATATCGTGACAGTCAAGGGAATATGTGGTTAGGGTGTTTCTTGTCCGGTTTGGCTATGACCACAAGAGATACAAATCAGTTTGGCTACTACAGGTTTGCAGATTTTAAAGAGAATATATCCGGTGTAGTGACAGCTTTGATGCAAGACAATAATGGAAATCTATGGATAGGATATAACAATAAAGGTTTGACTTGCATCAATCCGGAAGGAATTGTAAGTATTAATAATAGAAACCAGCCATATATCAGTTGTTTCTATCAATCTAAAGATGGAAAAATCTGGGTAGGATTAACCAGTGGCGGATTATCACTGCTTGATACTGAAAATGGAGATTTAGAGCCTATTATAAGAAATGAATATGCTGCAATCTATACTATCGTAGAAGATAGTCATGGTTATATCTATTTTTCAGAATTGGGACAAGGTTTTACGCGCCATATTCCAGGCGATACAACCACAACCACATGGTCCGATATGGTGTCAAAAGACAGTGAATATACACTATCTAATGACTGGATTTATGCCATGTTTATAGACAATGAAGATCTCTTATGGTTGGGGCATGACAACGGAATAGACTGCTATGATTTGAAAACCAACAGGTTCCTTGATGTTGCAAGAATACGTCAAACAGTTAGTGCAACCAGTTGCTACGTAATAAAAGAGGATTCTAAAGAGAGACTCTGGTTTGGTACAAATATGGGATTGATGATGTTTGATCGTTCTGCAGATATAATTAAGCTATATACAGAATCAGAGGGACTCTCCGATAAAGTTATTAATGGTATAGAAGAAGATGAAAATGGCAATATATGGGTAAGTACCCAGTCCGGTTTGAATAAATTAAATCCTGAAACATCTACTATTGACCGATACTATTCAGGTGCCGGTTTAAGAGATAGAACATATAATAAAGTATCTGCCGGTAATTCAAATTCGGGAATGATATTCTTTGCCAGCAACAACGGTATTACATATTTTAACCCAAAGAATATCAATACATCAACAATGGTGAACGACATACTGCTTACATCGTTTGACATTAACAATGAACCTATATCGTTGTCAAATATATCTAATAGCCAATTTACTGATGTGGTTTCGCTTATGGAGGCAGATTTTTTCAATCTGTCATACAAAGACAATTCAATTACACTGGATTTTACCACTCTGAATTTTGGTGAAGAGGATTGCATCAGTTATGAATATACATTCGATGCATCGCGTGCAAAATGGTCTTCAACACCAACGGGAGTGAATACTATTAACTTCTCACATTTAAATCCGGGAATACATAAACTGAGTGTAAGAGCCAGGATGAATGATAGTCTTTCAAACGTAAAAACATTCAGTATTCGTGTTACTCCGCCTTGGTATCTCAGTATATATGCTTATTGTGCTTACGGAATACTGATTATATTGTTGATTATATTTATCATACGTGCAGTTAGAAAACGTGGTGAACAGAATGTAAGTGAAGCTAAACTGCAAGCATTTACAAATATTGCTCATGAAATTTGTACTCCTATGACCATGATTATTTCTCCTCTTGAAGAACTTATGGCACAGGACGATTTGAATGTTAGCACTCATAAGCAATTGCAACAGATGCACAAAAGTTCTACCAAGATTCTAAGCCTCATACATCAGCTTTTAGATTTAAGAAAGTATGATGAAGGACAGATGAATATTCATTATAAAGAGGTGGATTTTGTGAATTTCATTATGGGTACCTTTGAATTATACACACAGACAGCAGAACGTAGAGAGATAGACTTTACATATATTCATACAGTAGAGGAGTTACCTATTTATATAGATGTGGATAGTTTGGATAAGGTGATGATGAATCTGCTGTCCAATGCATTTAAATATACATCCGATGGTGGCTCTATAGAAGTAAAACTTGATGTGGGAATAGATGAATCAAAATCCGGACCATTAAGAAACTATGCTCAAGTTTCAATATCTGATAATGGCATAGGTATGGATATAGAAGATGTTACAAGAGTATTTGATAGGTTCTATAGAGCGCAAAACACTCTTACATCTATGACATTGGGAATGGGTATTGGACTGAATTTCTGCAGAGCTTTAATAGATTTGCACCGTGGAGAGATATGGGCAGAGAATAGAACAGATACAAAGGGTTCTGTATTTACATTCCGTCTGCCATTAGGTAAGGCACATATAAAAGAAGATGATATTGACATTGACAATGAATCTGTTAGGAAAGAACTCTCTATGATGAGATTTAGTGAGACAGAACTCATGGAGTTGGAATCAAATCCATCACACTATAGAAAGGTACTTGTAGTGGACGACGATGATTCTATGTTAGAATATATCAGTACTAATCTGAGATCCATATATAAAGTTATTACCTGTAAAAATGGTTTGGAAGGATTACGTATGGCAATATCTCAAAAACCGGATTTGGTGATTACAGATGTTGTTATGCCTGAAATGGATGGTATAACATTATTAAGAAAACTAAAAATGAATGTAGATACCAGCCATATCCCTGTAATTGTATTATCTGGAAAGAATAAACTGCAAGATAGAATGTTAGGTATTGAGACAGGTGCCGATGCATATATTCCAAAACCGTTCTATATGAATGAACTGAAATCTACAGCAGCCAATCTTATAAGCAACCGACTTATAATGAAGGGTAAATTCTCAGGTAATCAAGAACAGAAGACCATAGTGGAAAGTGTGCATATAGAATCTACTGATGAACAGTTCATGAAGCAGGTAGTTGACCTAATCAATAAGAATCTGTCAAATAGTGAATTCAATGTTGAACAGATGATGAGAGATCTTAGAGTTAGCAAGAGTAAACTGAATAGAAAAATTAAAGATATTACAGGTTTCTCACCGGCCCGCTTCATTCAAAATATCAGAATGCAACAGGCCAAGGTGTTGTTGAACAAAACTTTAAGTGCAAACATCTCTGAAATAGCATACGAAGTTGGATTCTCTTCACAGACTCACTTCTCAACTACGTTTAAATCTTTCTTTGGTATTACACCTTCAGAATATTTAAGACAAAAAGGTATTAAAAATGAAGAACAGCCTGAAACAACTGCTGAATGATGCTGCTACTCAATATGAAACAGCAGAGTTTATAGGAACAGACCCTATACAGTTTCCACACAGGTATAGCTGTAGGAAAGATATAGAGGTTTCTGCTTTTATTTCTGCCTGGATGGCATACGGCAGTAGAAAGGTGTTTCTGAATATATTGGACCACCTGCACAAAACAATGGATAGTTTAGGTGGTCCGTACAGTTTTATAATAGACAAGGGATATAGTTCACTCATAGACAGTGAAAACAATACATTGTACAGATTCTATAAGTGGTCAGACTTTTTATCTCTAACAGAAAGAATCAGAGAAGTGTTGTTAAGCAATGGAACTCTTGAGGCCGATGATATGGAATTGCGCAAAATGTTTAACGGCATAAATGGCATTCCGTTGGTTTGTAGTACTTCTGCAAACAAACGTCTGCATATGTTTTTACGTTGGATGGTTAGAGTAGGGAGTCCTGTAGATTTTGGGCTGTGGAATAGCTTATCGCCTTCTGAATTAATTATTCCACTTGATACACACGTTTATCAAGAGTCAGTTAAATTAGGACTTACATCAAGAAAGTGCGCAGATATAAAAACCGCGTCAGAGATAACAGACCATTTGAAAGAGATTTGGCCCGATGACCCCGTACGCGGTGATTTTGCTCTTTATGGAATAGGTATCAATAAGCCGACAATTCCTTGAGCAGAGCAATCTCTTCTGCCCATAAAGATTCATCCGGCGTTTCCAGTATAAACGGTATATGATCCAGATTGCGGTCTGCCATAATACGTTTAAAGAAATCCATACCTAAGAAACCTTTTCCTACTGAATCGTGCCTGTCAACTCGTGTGGCAAGCTCTTTTTTGGAATCATTCAGGTGTATGGCGCGCAGATAGTTCATTCCCACCTCTGTGTCGAACTCTTCCCACACAGAATCGTAGCTATTTTTCAAATCATATCCGGCAGTGTATGTGTGACATGTGTCAATACAAACGCCAACTCTGCTTTTGTCTGTTACACCATCTATAATTCTTTTTATCTGCCAAAATGCAAAACCTACGTTACTACCTTGTCCGGATGTGTTTTCTATTACCGCAGTAACTCCCTGAGTCTTTTCCAAAGCTATATTAATGCTTTCGGAAACCCTTTCCAAACACTCTTCAAGAGTGATTTTCTTTAGATGACTTCCGGGATGGAAATTTAGCATGGTAAGTCCCAACTGTTCGCATCGTTGCATTTCGTCAACAAAGGAATTTCTTGATTTTTCCAGTCCTTCCGGATCAGGACTTCCTAAATTGATAAGATAGCTATCGTGAGGCAGTATATATTTGGCATCTATACCGCTTTTTTCTCTTTCTAATTTAAACTTGGTTATCTCTTGTTCGGAAAGCGGATTGCTGAACCACTGACGTTGATTCTTTGTAAATAGTGCAAATGCAGTGGCATTTACATCTACAGCATTTTTTGGAGCATTAAAAACGCCACCACTTGCCGATACATGAGGCCCTATAAATTTTGTACTCATAATTATCCTAAATCTACTACTGTTATACCATGTCCGCCAAACTGTATATGTTCATCCTGATAATGGCTTACTGCAGGAATAGTATGCAGATATTGTCTTATAAGATTTCTTAAAATTCCATTACCTGTACCATGCAGAATACGAACTCTGCTCATTCCTATAAGTGTTGCATCGTCTATAAAATGCATCACAGTCTGTATAGCTTCTTCACCACGCATACCACGCACATCTAAATCCGGTTTGAATGCCAACTTCCTGGAGTATATCTCATCGCGGGTTGATTTGCTTATATACGTAGCATTTTTGTTGCTCTCTTCCTGTTTTTTATTGTGTACAGCATGCTCTATTCGGTCCATCTTTACCGTACTGCGAATACTGCCAAATTCTATAGTAACATTATTCTTGTTTATTGCAACTATATCACCAACTACCGTTTGCCCTATAACTCGTACAGAATCGCCTACCTTAAAGGCTGTAGAATCTTTTGCAGGAGTCTGTCTGGTAGTTATGGCCGGAGTAGGAGATATGCCTGTTTGAACCTCCTGCGCAGCTTTATTTTGCTTTTCTAATTTGCGTTTAGCTCTACGTTCCTGAGCTTGACGTATCTGCTCCATCTTACGCAGGATCTTATCTTCTTCTGCGCTATTTGTTTTATTGTCTATAGCATCTTTGAACTCACTCAATTCCTGACGTGCCAAACGTGTAAGTTCTTTCTCTGCTTGAGATTCTTTAATAGTACGAATGGTGTTTTCAATCATTGCATTTGAATCTTGCAACAGTTGGTCGGCCTTCTCTTTTGCCTCTTTAAGAATAGTCTTACGCTCTTTTTGCAGATTGTCTAATTCAGCCTGATGACGTGCTATCTGTTCATCTAACTGTTTCTCTTTTTGATGAACATTCTGACGTTTGTTTTCCCAATAACGCTTATCTCGAACTATATCTTGCAGATATTTGTCGGCATTTATATAATCACGACCAACAATTTGCGAAGCATCCTCTATAACATCTTCCGGCAGACCTATTTTTCTGGCTATTTCCACTGCAAACGAACTTCCGGGATTTCCTATCTGGAGAATGTATAATGGTTGCATCAGATGCCTGTCGTAGAGCATGGCTCCATTTTTAATTCCTTCGTGTTCGTCGGCATAGTGTTTCAAGTTCTGGTAGTGAGTAGTAATTATACCAAACACCTTATTCTTATTAAAGCGCATCAATACAGCTTCTGCTATAGCTCCACCAATGTTTGGTTCTGTACCGCTACCAAATTCATCTATCAATATAAGGCTGCGATTATCGGCAAATTTTATCATCTGTTTCATATTCAACAGATGACTTGAATAGGTTGATAAATCATCATCTATGCTCTGTTCATCGCCTATATCCATAAAGATGCTTTTAAATACACCAGCATGGCTATTATGGCGCATAGGAACAGGCAGACCGCATTGCAACATATATTGAAGAAGTCCTACCGTTTTCAGACAGACAGATTTACCACCGGCGTTTGGACCTGAAATTAGCAATATGCTGTTTTTAGAATCCAAATTAACATCCAAAGGAACTACACTCTTGTTATGTTTGGCTAACGACTGCTTTAAAAGTGGATGAACAGCCTGCACCCAATCAATTACTGTTTTGCGTTCAAAAATTGGTTTACCTGCATCTATATCTAATGTCAGTTTTGCTTTAGCTCTTATAAAATCTATTTCTGCCAAAAACTTGTAAGAATCCAGAATTGCAGGAATATCAGGACGAATAGAATCTGCAAAATTTGTGAGAATGCGTATCACTTCGCGTCTCTCTTCTGCTTCTAATTCTCTTATCTTGTTGTTTGCCTCAACTACCTCTTCCGGTTCTATAAAGACTGTTTTACCCGACGCAGATTCGTCGTGCACTATACCTTTAATTTTTCTTTTTAGACCGGGTGCCACAGGAAGCACCAAACGTCCGTCACGCATGGCTGGCGATGCATCTTTATCTACTAAACCATCACGTTGCGCCTGTTTAAGAATGCCGTTTAAAATTCGGGATATACTGAATGTGGTGTTTGCCAAATCCATTCTTATCTGATATAGATCGGGCGATGCATTATCTTTCAGTTTTCCAAATTTGGTCAGCATCCTGCTTATGTTTTGGCTTATAGCAGGGAATACTGATACTGTCTCTGTAAGAACACAGAGGTTGGGGTAGAGAGCTTTGTTCTCTTCCTTATTTAAAAATTCAACAATAGCACTGATGGTTTCTAACGACCTCCATAAAGAGAGCAGCTCAGTTTCGTCCATCCAAGTACCTATAACCTTTATGCGTATAAGTGATTCTCTTGCGTCAAAATAGTTTTGATCAGGAAAAGAGGTCGATTCCTGGATTATCTTGACAAATTCCATAGTTTGGTCAAGCAGAGTGTTGATTATTGCGTATTCTGTAAGAAACGCCATCTCTTCAACCTTCTGTTTTCCCAAAGAGCAGATGCACCTGTTAGAGAGCATCTCTCTTACTTCGTTAAATCCTATTTTTTCTTCAAAATTGCTCGGGTAAATCATAATTAACGCGAAGATATAAAAAAAAGATGCATATTGTTTGTTTTTCTCAAAAATAAACCCCACCTTTGCATCGCAAAAGCAAGAAAGCACTTGCGGACGCAAGGAAGGATGGCAGAGTGGTCGAATGCGGCGGTCTTGAAAACCGTTGACCTTCACGGGTCCGGGGGTTCGAATCCCTCTTCTTCCGCTAAAGAGATTCAGGTAAAAACCAGAGTCTCTTTTTTTTTGCACAAAGAGGTACTTATAAAAAATAGAGTCGAACTTAATATTCAACTCTATTATTTATGCGTCTTTTGGTAAGTAATTAAAACCTTCGTGTTGCTTTGTATTATGAATATATATACATTATTTAGCCTGTTCTATACTATCAGCAATACTATTAAGCTGATTGGCTATATCTCTTAAGGCATTTGCCATCTGGCCACACTCTTCATCTTTAAAAAATGCCGGTTTGCCATTTACTTTATATCCGTGAATGCGCTGCATCATCCACTGTGGGGTTCTACAGAAGTATAGGTTACTCAATGCAGAGAAATTGAGCAATCTTCCTATGCCGCTATACATCTCTTTGATAGTCTGATTCTTTTGTTCTGTTATCTGTTCCATATCATTACTTATAACATATTCTAAGTGCAAATGTATGATATTTTTGTTAGATGTCAAACAAAAATGTATAAATAATCAGTTATAAATATTAATTAGTGTTGCATAATAATAATAATAATAATAATAATAATAATAATAAGCGCGAAAAAAAATATGGCCTGAGAAAGTATCTCAGACCATATCTATATATAAGGTGTGTGTTAATTATTCTCCAATAACAATGTTAAAAGTTTTTACCACACCATTGTATGTAGCTTTAACAACTGCAGTGCCTGATTTTCCTTCAATCTGAGTAATATCAAACTTAACTGCCTTATTATCAGCCGATGCTGTTACCTCTGCAGATGCACCAGCAGCAAGCTTAAAGTTTGCTTCGTACAGACTTGGCTCAACAATACCATTACGGTTTGTTGAACGAACAGGAGTAGCTGGAATTTCAACAGCCTGACCACCAACCTTAATTGTAACGGTAGGAGCTACAGGACGTACCAAAGCCTTGTTGCCCTTGCTGAAACCAATACCTTCAAGTTCAAACAGTGTGTCGTTTCCATTACCTTCTGCAATCAGATAGATAGCATGCTTGCCATCCAGATTGTCAACATACTGAGCAACGTCTATTGTGTAGCAAGTAACATCCTTTGAAGCACCAGCAGGTACCTGTATTGTACCAATTTCTTTACCACTCCATACGCTGTTTTTCCAAGGAGCGTCAAGCATAACCTTAATCTTGAAAGCAGCATTGGTTTTAGGAGCAATAAATACATTAAACTTAGTCTTGTTCTTTGGAGCAGTGCCCTTGAATGCCTTAATACCCTTTGTATCCTTATCCAAACCACCAAAACCAAAGTATTTAAAACCAATAATATCACTGTTCTTAACTACCATATCCATGCTGTTATCCCACATATCCCATGTATCCTGCATAGACTGACCGTTTGTCATAAAGCAAGCATAACCTGCTGAATAGTAGTCGTATGGATCCAAACCAAAGATATGGAAACCTTCTGATGTAACCTCGGCACCTTTATATGCATCGCCATTAGCAGCTTCTGCAATCCACTCTTCGTTTTCTGCGTATGGGTTATAACCTGTAATAGTTACAATACCACCGTCTGCTACTGATTTTTCATCCCATTCTATCTTAACAGGAGCAACCATTGCCTGACGTGCATTACCAAAGCCACGTGGTGGACGATGATAGAATACATACCACTGGTCATTGATTAATTCAAGGCTACCGTGTGTATTGTGTGCTGCATTTGATGTCATCAGTTTGCTGCCGTCTTCGTTAACAACAACACCACGTGAATCAACCAATACACCACCACTACGCCATGGGCCTAATGGAGAATCACCAAATGCATAGCGAAGAGCTGAATTGGTGCTGCCAAGACCATAGTCAGGACCTGAATAACCAGAGAATACCATTACATACTTGTTACCTACCTGGCGGATAGAAGATGCTTCAAAGAAGTTGAAATCGCCAGGATTCTGCTCTTTGTATAGAGCTGGATACTGTGTTCCGGCTGGATCGCGAACAACACCATATCTGGAACTTGCAGGTATAAATGGATCTACCGGTTTTGTACCTGGACGAACTGAATACATTG
>JAEIGA010008237.1_pt1 | contig 15792 bp, 12 predicted proteins | sample 9270691 | NCBI WGS metagenome assembly JAEIGA01 (sample SAMN17057246, study PRJNA624740) | gut metagenome | biome: biome; isolation source: fecal sample | host: Bos grunniens | place: China: Xizang | collected 2019
GGGGGAGGCTTTGCGTACGCTTGAACGCACTTATTTGTTGGAACTGACATATCCGATAACAACTTACCAACTGCCAATGATTCAGGAAAATCGCCGCAAACCGAAGCTTTTTTGGTTGGATATGGGCTTGATTAATTATGTAGCTAATATTCAACAAGAAGTGATATCTTCTGTGAATATTATGGATGCTTGGCGCGGCAAATTAGCAGAACAGATAGTGGCTCAAGAACTACTGTCTAATACCACAGATGCGGATGCACACCGCGACTTTTGGGTGCGCAATAAGAACAATGCTACTTCAGAACTGGATTTTGTGTATGTTTACCAAGGACAGATTATACCTGTAGAAGTGAAGGCTGGACATAATTCGCATCTAAGGTCATTGCAAATTTTTATAGATGAAGCACCTACGAATATAGCACTACGCGTCTGGAATCAACCGATGCAAATAGATGAATTGCAAACGCCTAAAGGTAAATCTTTCCGCTTACTGAGCATTCCATTTTACTATGTGCATTTATTGAACCAAATCCTGCAGATGTTAGATGTCGCTTAATAAACAAATAATACGATTGGCAGTGCCGAGTATATTGGCCAATATCACCATCCCATTAGTGGGAATGGTGGATACTGCTATTGCAGGACATTTAGGTGATGCCGTGGCAATAGGCGGTATAGCCATCGGTACGATGCTATTTGACTTGCTTTATTGGAACTTCGGTTTCCTACGCGTAGGCACCAGCGGCATGACAGCACAAGCGTATGGGAGAGAATATCAAATGTCAGATGTTAGATGTCAGATGTTGGATAAGAGAGTGGAGTGCGGGGAAGAGACATCGCGATTGCTCAAGCAGAGTATATGTACGGCATTGATAGCAACCATGCTGATTTGGGCTATACAATGGGTGTTTGTGACGGGTGTGCTGGCTGTCATGCCGTGCTCCAAAGCTGTGGCAGAGATGGCACGAGAGTATTTCTTTGTGCGTATATGGGCAGCACCCGCTACACTGAGCCTCATGGCTTTCAAAGGATGGTTCATTGGTATGCAGGATACCAAGAGTCCAATGACGATAGATATACTCGTCAATGTAGTGAACATGGGTGCCAGTTATGGTTTGGCTGTTTATACACAACTTGGTGTAGTAGGCGTGGCATGGGGTACACTCATAGCACAATATAGCGGACTAATCCTGGCTGTCATTCTATTGGCTGCTAAGTACCGCATGAGTAGCACACAAGATAGTACATCGCTCTTGGTGGGTATGAAGGATTTTGTGCAACTGAATGGCAATATTTTTGTTCGCTCTCTCTGCTTCATGGTAGTGTATGTGGGCTATACTGCCATTGCGAGTTCATATGGCGATACCGAACTGGCGGTGAGTAGCATACTGATGAAATTATTTATGCTCTTCTCATTCTTTGTGGATGGGTTTGCCTACGCTGGCGAAGCATTGGTGGGAAAGATTATTGGAGAGGCGAAAGGGAAGGACGATGTTAGATGTCAGATGTCAGATGTTAGATGTACGAAAGTGGAGAGGTGTGTGCGATTGTTATTCCGATGGAGTTTAGGTGTGGGATTGGTCTTTGCTCTCGTCTATGCGCTATGGGGCAAGGAATGTATAGGATTGCTCACAGATAACAGTGAAGTACTGACAGCGTCCTCTCGATATATCGGATGGCTCATAGCTATGCCAATCATATCCACTTTGGCTTTTATGTGGGATGGCATCTATGTGGGGGCTACAGCAGGCAAAGAAATTCGCAACGGGATGGTTTATGCAGCCTTGGGTTTTGCAATAGCCTATGTGGCTTGCTACGAGTTAGTAGGCATACAAGCTCTGTATATCGCCTATTTTGCACATCTATTAGCGAGAGTAGTCTATCTAAGCGCTAAATGGCGCACCCTAAGACGCAATATATTAAGAATATGTTAGAAATAGCTATTTGGAACGATATGACTCAATGTACGCACGCCGAAGTAGAGCGGATGATGCTGCTTGTGAGCGAACAAAGACGACAGCAAGCTATGCGATACACCCATACATTCGGACAATACTGCTGTCTGCGCTCATGGCTTATGCTGCAAGATCTATTAGGACACCCACCCAGCGAATGGCACTATAATGAACATGGAAAACCATTCTTAATAGGAGATGAAACTACCACTTATTTCTCCATCAGTCACTGCCGAGAAGCTATAGCAGTGGCTATATCAGATAAAGTGATAGGCATAGATATAGAATCTATCCGTCATGCTGACGAGACATTAGTAGCGCGCACGATGACGGAGACAGAGCAATCGTACATACATTCGCATGCGCAGCCCGATAGAGCCTTTATAGTGCTGTGGACACGGAAAGAGGCTATACTCAAAGGCATGGGAATAGGTATTGAGTCGTTTGAACAACTGCAGACATTGTCAGTGCTTGATGATTCATACAACGAACTGGCACTCACTACCGTAGAAAAAGACAAATATATATACAGCATAGCTAATTGATAATAGAAAATTATTATAATGGAAAATTACATTGTTTCAGCGCGTAAGTATCGCCCGCAAACATTCGAGTCCGTAGTGGGTCAACAGGCCTTGACGCAGACTTTACAGAATGCCATCCGCCAAAACCACTTGGCACATGCTTATCTATTTTGTGGTCCGCGAGGGGTGGGTAAAACCACTTGCGCTCGTATCTTCGCAAAAACAATCAACTGCCTCACACCTGTGAATGGGTATGATGCATGCAATGAGTGTGAATCATGCAAGGCATTCAATGAACAACGCTCGTATAATATCCATGAGTTGGATGCAGCCAGCAACAACTCAGTAGAAGATATCCGTTCGCTCATTGACCAAGTGCGTATCCCACCGCAGATAGGTAGGTACTCTGTCTATATCATTGATGAGGTACATATGTTATCCACAGGAGCCTTCAATGCACTACTCAAGACATTAGAGGAACCACCATCATACGCTATCTTCATTCTGGCTACCACCGAGAAGCATAAAGTACTACCAACTATCTTGAGTAGATGTCAAGTATATGATTTTAATCGTATCACAGTACCTGATATGGTGTCTTATCTGCAATCTGTGGCTACGAACGAAGGCATACAAGCATCAGAAGAGGCACTCAATGTAGTAGCGCAGAAAGCAGACGGAGGTATGCGTGATGCATTGTCTATTTTTGACCAACTGGTGGCTTTCTGCGGTACGGAAATAACCTATGAGCGAACCATAGAAGTGCTTAATGTGCTGGATAGCGATTACTATTTTCGCTTAGTGGACTATGCGCTGCAGCATGATGTAACTTCTTCATTACTGCTATTTAATGAGGTACTCAATCATGGTTTTGACGCTGCGCAGTTTGTGACGGGTTTTGCTCAGCACCTCCGTGATGTATTAGTGAGCAAAGATATACAGACGGTGATGCTTTTAGAGACCTCGGATGCTATTCGCCAGCATTATGCCGAGCAGGCGCAACGATGCATGCCTATGTGGCTCTTCCAAGCGCTGGATATGCTCAATACCTGCGATATTAATTACCGCACCGCGCGTAATAAGCGTCTGACGGTGGAGTTGTGTCTGGTTAAGTTGTGCCAGTTAGGTGTCCCACAGACGATAGCGGCTCCTCAACCTACAGTGCCCCAGCAGACTAAACCTGTAGCGCCTACTTCAAAACCGACCCCTCAGTCAGCACCCCAAGTAGCACCTGCCGCTCCACAACCGGCTCCACAACCGGCTCCACAACCAGCTGCACCTAAGAAGGAACTGATACAGATGCCTAATATAGATTTATCTGTTGGACTGGCTAATGCAGGTATTCCTTCCATGCAGCCAGCACAGGAGACAAGACCTATAACACCCGAACCATCTGCGCCACAGGAGGAGCATAACACCCCTTTTACACCTGACCAACTCATTGACGCATGGGTTGGTCTAACAGCTGCCTATGCTGATAATATGCGTCTGAAAACACTGATAGAGAACTACACTCCGCGCAAGATTGACGAAGTGACAGCAGAGATACACATGCCTAATCCGTGGCAGATGGAAGTGATGCGCAAAGCCTTGCCCACCATACAACGCCACCTCCGCCATGCATTGAAAAATGACAAGATACAGATTCAATTGCAACTGGAGGAGTATAGCGAAGAAGAGATGGCTTTTACAGCCGAAGAGAAATATAGGCTGATGGTTAAAGCTAACCCCGTATTGGCACAAATGAAAGAGAAACTGAATTTACAACTTGACTAATCAGATAGTTCTGGCTAATCACTATGGCAGACCTTAAAAAATATTTACCTACTACTCGCAAGGAACTGCAGTTACGCGGTTGGGATGAAGTGGATGTTATTCTCTTCACCGGTGATGCGTATATAGATCACCCCGCTTTTGGCGCGGCAGTGATAGGACGCGTTTTAGAGGCAGCAGGTTATCGCGTGGCGATAGTGCCCCAACCCGACTGGCATGGTGATTACCGAGACTTCACTAAGTTAGGGCGTCCGCGTTTATTCTTTGCCGTGACAGCTGGGTCTATGGATTCTATGGTCAATCATTATACTGCCGCTCGTCGCCGCCGTTCAGATGATGCCTATACACCAGAGGGTAGAGTAGGCGCCAGACCGGATTACTGCACCATCACATATTGCCATATACTCAGGCAGTTATATCCAGATATACCTATTGTGATAGGCGGCATAGAAGCCTCTATGAGACGCTTGACACATTATGACTACTGGTCGGATAAGTTGATGCCGTCCATCTTAGTGGATAGCGGTGCAGACTTGTTGGTTTACGGTATGGGAGAGCAAGCTATAAGGGATATAGCAGCATGTATGAGTGCCAAAGACATCGAAGCCCTCCATTCTATCCCTCAGACAGCCTATCTAACCAACGATGAGACACAGCTGCCTGCAGAAACTATCCGTCTGGCGTCGCATGAGCAAGCCGTGCGCGACAAGCGTGTGCATGCAGAGAACTTCCGACTTATCGAGATTGAATCCAATAAGATTCATCAGACTACAATAGTACAAACAGTAGGAAAGCAGATGGTGGTGGTCAACCCGTCTTATACACCTATGAGCACAGAGGAATTAGATGGCATTTATAATCTGCCATTCCAATATACTCCTCATCCTAAATATAAGGACAAGCATATACCGGCTTATGAGATGATTAAATGGTCGGTATGTATGCACCGAGGTTGTTTTGGTGGCTGCTCATTCTGCACTATCTCAGCCCATCAAGGCAAGCAGATAGTGAGTCGCAGCAAGGCTTCTATCCTTCAGCAGATTAAACAACTCAGTCAGTTGCCTGATTGGCATGGAGTACTAAGTGATTTAGGTGGTCCGTCTGCAAATATGTATGGCATGGCAGGAAAAGACAAATCTCTGTGCGAATCTTGTGCGCGTGCCAGTTGCCTACATCCTACTATCTGTAAGAACCTTAATCAGCAGTTTGGTCCAATTATTGACATATACCGTACGGTGGATAGTCTGCCTTATGTGAAGCATGCGTTCGTAGGGTCGGGTATCCGTTATGATTTGATGAGCGATGCGTATGCCCGTCAACTGATCACACGCCATGTCTCCGGCCGCCTCAAAGTGGCACCGGAACATTGTACTGACAAGGTGCTGCACCTCATGCGCAAACCTACATGGGAGAAATACTTGCGTTTCAGACAACTCTTCCTCTCTATCAACGAAGATGCGGGACTAAGACAACAACTCATCCCTTATTTTATCTCCTCTCACCCGGGGTGCACAAAGCAGGAGATGAAACAGTTAGCTATAGAAACACAGCGCATGCATTACAAACCGGAGCAGGTGCAAGATTTTACGCCTACACCGATGACATTGTCCACTACCATGTTTTATACTGGTATCAATCCCTATACGAAACAACCGGTCTATGTGGCACGGACTGCAGAAGAGAAAAAAGAACAAAACAAATATTTTTTCTGGTATAAGAAACCAATCCATAATCGCAAATGAAAGCAAACAACCGTAATAAGCGCCAGCGTCATTACCGCATCAATCCGGAAACGCTGCAGTTAGAGCGTATTGAACATGGTATCCGTTATTGGCTCCGCCGCTCAGGGGGATACATAATAGGAGGAATATGTATAGGCATTTTGTTTTTCTATATTTTCCTCTATTTCTTCCCATCTCCCCGTGAAGCATCATTGATGCAGTATAACAAGAACCTTACAGCCCAGTTGAGACTGATGGATCAAAAGGTGGACCAGATGCAGCTTGTGATGAGTGACATGGCTCAGCGCGATGATAATCTCTATCGCGCCATCTTAGGAGCTGAACCTATTCCGCTGACAGCGCGTATCGGAGCTACACAGCAGATATCTTATTATGACTCTTTGGCACATATGACCAACGATCAATTAGTGGCTGATGTACAACGTAAAATAGATATTTTGGAGAAAGAGTTGTATGTGCAGGCTCGCTCGTATGAGGAAGTGTTGGAATTAGCTAAGAACCAAGAGGTAAGAATGGAGAATATACCTGCTATCCAACCTGTGCTAAATGAAGACCTCAAGCGTATGGCATCGGGATACGGCTGGCGTGTGGACCCTGTCTATCATGTGCGACGTTTCCATGAGGGAATGGATTTCTCGGCTCCTATAGGTACCGATATTTTTGCAACAGGTAATGGTGTCATTACTTTTGTTGGATGGAAACAAGGCTATGGCAATACCATAGAGGTAGATCACTCTTTCGGTTATAAGACCCGTTATGCGCATTGTTCCAAGCTGATAGCCCGAGTGGGGCAGAAAGTAAAAAGGGGAGATGTGATAGCTTTAGTTGGTAATACTGGCAAATCAATGGGACCGCATTTGCATTATGAAGTGCATTACCAAGGTAGACCTATAGATCCGCGTAATTTCTATTTTTATGATTTGAGTCCGGAAGACTATGACAAGATGGTGCAACTATCAAGTAACATGGGTAATATGCTTGATTAACCCAAGCGTGATATACGCTCCAACTCTTTCTCTTTCATAATCAGAATCTGCTTCCTGTCAATAGCTACCAGTCCCTCTTGTGCGAATTGACTGAGTGTGCGTATGGCATTACTGGTTGTCATATTGCTCATGTTAGCCAAATCCTCGCGCGGGATGGACATCGCCAAAGTGTGCCCGTCCTCTTCATAACCATACTTCTTGCATATGTGTAGCAAAGACTCTGCTAAACGCCCGCGTATGTGCTTCTGTGTGAGGTTGACTGTTTGAATCTCTGAAATAGCCAAATCTTTGGCCATGGTGTGCATAATCTGATAACAGAAGGCACCATTGGAACGAATGAGATGTGTGAAGACAGTATTGCTAATCCTATATACAACACATGTCTCAAATGCATTAGCATTAGAGTTGTATGGCTCTGCAGCTATCACGGCTCGATAACCAAATATATCATGGGGCTTGAGCATACGAATGATTTGCATACGCTGACCGATACCTTCCTTATAGATTCGTACCTTGCCACTCAGCAGAACCCATACATACGCAGAATCCTCGCCGTCCAGATGAATATTCTCGTTCTTCTCGTACCGCACCATATCCGTGTGCAGAGAAACATACTCACGCTCCTGCTCCGTTAATGTGCTCCACATCGCGCTGAGCTTCCATAACGGAGACAACTGTTCTTCTATAACTTCCATTTCGTACAATATTGCAGAAAAATCAGTACAAAGGTAGATAAAATTTCTCAATCAGACAAATAAATTACCTTTTTTTAAGGAAAATATATCATTTTTTAGGTATAAATAGGTTATTTGCTTGCATAAATGCAAAAAATAGTGTACCTTTGTGCGTAATTTTTTTTCGTTTGACTAATTCAAAAATCTATAGCAATGAAAGAGCATTATCTCGAGTCCCGTCACATCGGTCTTACAGCATCCGATGAGCAACAAATGTTACAAACTATAGGTGCAAGTTCATTAGAAGAACTTATCCATCAAACTATGCCGGAAGATATCTTGTTGAAAGAGTCGGTAGTATTGGAAGAACCTTTTTCCGAACAAGAGCATCTGGAGATGGTAGATATCCTTGCTTCTGCTAATGAGGTGCAGCGCTCGTATATAGGTCGCGGATGGTATGGAACAGTCACACCGGCTGTTATTCGCCGTAATATGCTGGAGAACCCTGTATGGTACACCAGTTATACCCCTTACCAGGCAGAGGTGAGTCAGGGACGATTAGAGGCATTGTTTGTTTATCAGACTATGATTAGCGATTTGACAGGTTTGCCCTTGGCTAACTGTTCACTCTTGGATGAAGCCACAGCAGCTGCTGAGGCTGTGACGATGATGCGTAATCTGCGTTCCAGAGAGCAAGTGAAAGCAGGTGTGAAGAAAGTGTTTGTAGATGAGAAGGTATGGCCGAATACTCTTTCTGTACTTCGTACCCGAGCTTTAGGGCAAGATATAGAACTGATAACCGGGTCGTATGCTGATTTTGTGCCGACAGCCGAATATTTCGGAGCCTTGGTTCAATGGCCTAATGCGGACGGTGCAATAGAGGAATACGACTATTTTATCACTGTTTGCCATCAGGCAGGTATGAAAGTTACCGTAGTGGCAGATTTGCTCGCCTTAGCACTGCTCAAACCATTAGATGCTGATATCATGTGCGGTACAGCGCAACGCTTCGGTTTACCGATGGGATTTGGTGGACCAACAGAGGGTTACATGGCTACTCGGGAGGAATACAAACGTGAGATGCCGGGGCGCATCATCGGATTGAGCAAAGATAAATACGAGCGTCCTGCTTATCGTCTGGCCCTTCAGACTCGTGAACAACATATTAAACGCGAGCGAGCTACATCAAACATCTGTACGGCAGAGGCATTATCCGCTATGATGGCAGGTATGTATGGCGTGTATCATGGTGCAGAAGGTATCCGCGCTATCGCAGAAGGCGTGCATGGGCGCGCGGTTTATCTGAGCGAGATGCTGCAAGCATATGGCTATAATCAGGAGAATGCCGAGTTTTTCGATACACTGCGTATCACCCGTGATGGAGATGAAGGATGGCAAGGGCGTGTACGAGAAGCAGCAGAAGATGCCGGTATCAACCTCTACTATGACCCACAAGGATGGGTAGGCGTAGCACTTGATGAGACAGTCACTATCGATGATATGAATGACTTGATGGATATTTTTGCTCAAGCAAGTGATAATGGGGTGCAATACGAAGAGACAGAAGAGGCATTCGAGGGTTTATGGGCAATTGATGAGAATAGAGTACGCCAAGTTGATTATATGCAGGCTGAGGTATTCCGTATTTACCATACAGAGACAGAAATGATGCGCTATCTCAAGCGTCTTGATCGCAAGGATATCAGTTTGGCAACCTCAATGATTCCATTAGGATCATGCACGATGAAGTTGAATCCAGCAGCAGCGATGATACCAATCACTATGTCTGCTTGGACATCTATTCATCCGATGGCACCGCAGACCCAAGTGCTGGGGTATCAGGCAGTGATGGATGATTTGACTGAGCAATTATGTGCTATTACTGGCTTCGATGCATGTACGCTACAGCCTACCTCTGGCGCAGCAGGTGAATATACAGGATTGGTTATCATACGCGACCATCTGCTTCGAATAGGACAGGGCGAGCGTAATGTGCTACTCATTCCGGCATCGGCACATGGTACTAACCCTGCATCTTGTGTGCAGGCCGGTTTCGTGCCTTGTGTAGTGAAATGTGATGAGTGCGGTAATACCGATATAGCAGACTGGTTGCAGAAGGTGGAGGAGAATAGTGCGCGATTGGCAGGATGTATGATTACATATCCTTCTACACACGGAATTTTTGAACAGGCTATCCGTCAAATGATAGATGCTGTACATGCCGCAGGTGGCTATGTATATATGGATGGCGCGAATATGAATGCGCAGATAGGATGGACCAACCCAGCATATATAGGTGCTGATGTATGCCACCTCAATTTACATAAGTCCTTTGCTTCGCCTCACGGTGGTGGTGGTCCCGGCGTAGGAGCTGTGTGTTGTACAGAAGAATTAGCAGATAGTTTGCCTTCTGACGATCTCAATCGCGTGAGTGCAGCTTTGTATGGTAATGCCAATATGGCGCTTATCTCATGGGGATATATATCCATGTTAGGAATAGAAGGACTGCGTCATGCTACAGCTGCGGCTATCCTATCGGCTAACTATATGGCACACCGACTCAAAGATGCATATGGTATCGTCTATACGGGTAAGAATGGCAGAGTGGGACACGAACTGATTATCGATTGCCGTCAGTTCCATGCTATAGGTATCACAGAGACCGATATAGCCAAGCGTTTGATGGATTATGGTTATCATGCGCCTACACTCTCCTTCCCTGTGCACGGCACTTTGATGATAGAGCCTACAGAGTCCGAATCACTGGCAGAGATAGACCGTTTCTGCGATGTGCTTCTGCAGATACGCCAAGAGATAGCAGATGTGGAGTCTGGTAAAGCAGACCCAAAAGATAATGTATTACTCAATGCCCCTCACCCCGAATATGAAGTGGTGGCGGATGAATGGCTCCATCCTTATACAAGACAGCAAGCCGCTTATCCGACCGAATGGGTGGCGCAGACGAAGTTTTGGTGCCCTGTAGGACGAGTGGATAATGGATTCGGAGACCGTAACCTTGTAAGTAAATATTCAAAATGACCAATAAGAAACTGCGTGAACATTTAGCAGGATATAGGCGAATGTTGCCGATTATCATGCTCAAAGAGTTACTGATGATAATCATCTGTACCATACCTTATGCTTTTGGTGTGAACCAATTGTTAGTTCCGCATTCCGTAGTGGGCGGCGGAGTGACGGGTATATGTGAGATAATCTATTTTGCTACTAATTCCTATATACCTATTTGGGTGAGTAGTGCAGTCCTTAATCTTACATTGCTGATAGTGTCGGCTCTTACGGTAGGTTGGCGATATGCAGTGCGTACAGTATGGGGTGTTTTATGGTTGACCATATGGCTGCGCGTAATACCCATTGCTACCGTACCCATCCTGACAGATCCGTTTATGGCAGTAGTAATAGGTGGATTGTTTACAGGCTGTTTCTTGGGTATCTGTTTCTTGAATAATGGTTCTACAGGCGGTACTGATATCGTGGCAATGATAGTGAATAAATATCATCATTTGCCTATGGGTAGAGTGCTGATGATGACAGATTTGGTTGTTATTTCTTCCGCTTTCTTCTTGCCGACTATACAAGCAGAAGGGATGCAGGGTGCCATAGAAAAGATTCTTTTCGGTTTGACATATACATTCATGCTCTCCACTGCCGTGGATTGGGTGATGAATAGAATGCGTCAGTCCGTGCAGTTTATGATATTCACGCAGAAACCGGACGAGATAGCCGAAGCTATCTTGACGCAGGCTCATAGAGGTTGCACTTTCTTAGAGGCTCAAGGCGGATACAACAAACAGCCAATGAAAGTGGTGACAACGATTGCTCGTGCGCATGAGTCGGCTACTATTTTTCGTTTAGTAAGAGCTATAGACCCCAATGCGTTTGTTAGTCAGAGTCAGGTACGAGGTGTGTTTGGACAAGGCTTTGACCCGATGGCTAATGGTAAATAATATTGTCTATGCGTTTTTTTTCTAACTATAGCAGTTTTGTTAATCCGCACAACGATTTTCGATCGCCGATGCGTGTTGTATTTGAGTATGTAGCCATTATCTTTGGTATTTTTCCAATGGCTCTAATGGTGAACTGGGTGTTACTGCCGCATGCTTTTGTAGGAGGTGGTCTAACAGGTATATGCTCAATTATTTACTATTTGACACAGGGACTTTTTCCTACTTTTTTTGCTGAATATGGCGGAGCAATACCTGTGTGGTTTACCACTTTTGTATTTAACTTCATTCTCCTGCTTATAGCTGGTTTGACAGTAGGTTGGCGTTTCTGTATCCGGACGATGGTGGGCGTAGCAGCTATTACATTTTGGTATAAAATTATTCCTATTTTGAGGACACCTATAATAGATGACCCATGGTTGGCTGCTATTATTGGTGGTTTTGTCTTCGGACTTAGTTTGGGGTGTGTTATAGCAGCCAATGGATCTTCCGGCGGTACGGATATAATAGCGATGATAATTCACCATTATCATAATGTATCGGTGGGTAATATTATGCTTGTATGCGATATCTTGGTTATTCTATCGGCTTTCTTTCTCCCTATTCCAGAATCTATGCAAGCAGAAGGTTCCAGTTCGCTCTTATTGCAGATTAAGCGTGTGTTATATGGATTATGTATGACGATATCTTATACTTTGGCGGTGGACTGGTTGCTCAGTCATCTTCGCCAATCGGTGCATATATTTATTTACTCGGCTGAATATGATAAAATAGCTACGGCTATCAACACAACGGTTAATAGAGGCGTGACTGTGTTGAACGGAATAGGATGGTACTCCAAGAAAGAGGTGAAAGTTATATCTGTTCTAGCCCGCAAACCCGAAGCGTCCATGATTATGCAATTGGTGCATGAGATAGACCCTAAAGCATTCGTGAGTATGGCGAATGTATCGGGTGTGTTTGGGTCTGGATTTGACCCGATCAAAACATCCCACAGTGGGGTGAATAAAAACGAAAATAAAAATAAATAAAATACTATGATAAAAAAAATAACCATAATAATCTTGTGTTTTATTTCTCTGATGGGTATGGCAACTGAAACAACAGCCAATACCACAGACACGATGGCGATGCAGACGAGTGATAAGTACACTTTTAGTGATTTCTTTGATGCTTTGGATTTGCCTACGGTGTTAGGTGTGGGTGTCACACCTAATGGAATAGAAGGTGCTACTTTTAATTCTGCTATGCGCCTGGGATGGCGTCATCATAAGAACTACGGCACTTTCGTGTATATTACCTACGATACGCATAGCAATAGTTACGACTCGCTTTTTATAGAAGGTTCGAATATCATCAAGGGTGAAGTGTGGTATAATGAAGTGGGTATAAGTGTAGGCTATCGTTTCCCGCTTGTGAAAGATATAAAAGCCTTTTATGAACAGCCATATTTTCACCCATGGGACATGTATGTTAGCATCCAACCAGGAGTTTCTATTGCTACGGTAAAGAATATGGAGATACAGCCTACGTCCAATAGCCAATCCTCAGTTGTCTATGAGATGCAGAATGTGGATCATGTGGTGCCTACTTTGCGTTTCTCTGCCGGAGTGGAGTGGTTTATTTTTTCTAATTTTGCAGTTTTTGCAGAGGCTTCTTATACACAACATTTGATGCCTACTTTCATAGAGGAAGCGGCCATCAACCAAAATAAGATTAAACATCCTTCAGGCCCCATCACTCTGTCCATTGGTTTATCACTTTTCTTTAATTGATTTGCTTATCTCGCTACATTATGACAGCGCCCGTTCCTATAGTTGCATTGATATATGATTTTGATGGTACTTTAGCTCCTGGTAACATGCAGGAGTTTGGTCTTTTGCAGGCTATCGGTTATGAAAATCCAATTGATTTTTGGAATTTGTGTGACCAGATAGCCAAAACGAATGATGCGGGTGGCATAGCGGTGGTGATGTACGCTCTTCAGGCGGCTTCGCAGCGTGCGGGTATTCGTTGTACGCGAGAGATGCTTCGTTCGTTTGGCAAAAGTATTCAGTTCTTCCCTGGTGTATTTGAGTGGTTTGAGTTGGTTAACGCTTATGCGGCAGAGATAGGTATTGAAGTGAAACATTACATCAATAGTTCAGGTGTTAAAGAGATGATAGAAGGCTGCGCCATTGCCCATCAGTTCGAGCAAATCTATGCATGCACTTATCTTTACGATAGTAATGGTGATGCTTGTTGGCCATCTGTGGTGGTGGATTATACAAAAAAAACGCAGTTTATCTTTAAGATTAACAAAGGTATTCGAGAGGTGAGTGACCGTGTTCGTATCAATGAATTTGTGCCTTCTGATGAACGCCCTGTTCCTTTTGAACGCATGATTTATTTTGGTGATGGCGAAACGGATGTGCCATGTATGCGTACCGTCAAGTCCAATGGTGGACATAGTTTTGCTGTCTATGGTAATGATAAGAAACACGCTCTGGCACAGCAACTTCTGGCGGAGGGACGCGTTAATTTTGCTTGTGCTGCTGACTATACCGAGAGTGGGCAGATGATGGAAATTGTGAAGCGTATATTGGATAAGATCAAAGCCGACTATACCCTTTCGCAGCACGAAGCCGTTAACCGCGATACGCAGCACATATATTCCACCTTAGGTGAGATAATGGAGTAAATATGAGCACTAAAAAACATACAAACACAATACAAATATATAATGAAAGAACTTAAAGTTTTTATAGCAGGGTCAAAAGCCTTGGATAAAGAGCGGGCAATGATTAGGTCAGCTCTCCAAATTTTGAGTAACACTAATTCAAAACATATTTTAATTAGAACATATACTTATGAGGAATTTGGCACATCATTTACGCGAGAAGGTAGGCAGACAGAATACGATCGATTTATAAAAGAAGATGCAGACTATGTGATCTTTATTATAGATGGAAAAATAGGAGGAATTACGAGAAATGAGTTTGATATTGCATGGAATGCATTTATGAAGAATGGTAAAAAACCAAGTATTTATGTGTATCACAAACAAGATTCAAGTTCTCCTGCAGAAATTCAAGATGTAGTTAACAAAATTAATCAATGTAATCAATACTACACAGATTATCGTGATTTAGAAAGTCTCAGGGCAGAGGTAACAAACGCTTTTTATCGCGTGATAGACCAATATGGATTTTATAAAAAACTCTCCATACTTCTCTTTGTAGGATTATTTTTCATATTAACTGCTTTGGGAGGAGTTTGGTTTTATAGTCGAACATCCGTTACAACGCCATCAATACCTCAAGCGGAGCTATATTTAGACAGTCTTAACCGGGCCCAAAAGATAGAGCTTTTGCGGCAAGATAGTATGACGCGTGCGTTAAAAGCAGAAACCAATCGATTGGCACGAGAGCGCGCACGCTTGGAAGAACAAACCAAAAATGCGGAGCAACGGCATAATGCAAATGTGTCTAACTCCGAAGTATCTACTTTATCAACTGCATCAACAGAATCTTCTGTTTCAGTTCCTACGTCTGTATCTGCTCCAAGCATAGCTGAGACACCCAAACAGACGAGTGCAAAAACTATGAATATTTTTGCTGAAACAAAAGCAAAAGCAGATGCGGGAGATGCGATTTCTTGTTATAAGGTGGCACAAGCCTATATGAATGGCAATGGAACGGTAGAGAAAAATTCGTCCTCAGCTTTTTACTATATGAAAGCAGCTGCAGATAAAGGATATGTACCGGCATATATTGAAGTGGCAAAAATGTATCACGGGGGAAGAGGAGTTGCCAAAAATCGTACTATAGCAGAACAATGGTATAAAAAAGCAGCAGAAGCTGGTAATGCCGAAGCAAGACGAATATTGCTAAATATGTAAAATTTATAAAATGAGATAGTTATGAAGAAACTCTTTTTTATGACATGGATGCTCTTTGCGGTGAGCATAGTAATCAATGCACAAATTCAAGTAAGTCGTCAATATACGCCAATTGATTTGGATGTTAGGATAAAAAGATGCGTAGTTAGTGGTAACCAAGGGTATATAGATTTGGTGTTTACCAATTATACAGGAAAATGTATTAACGATATATTCGTATTGCCTTATAATGGAAATGTGAAGTATCCCGAAACTGTAGCGTATGATGATGAAGGGAATGTGTATTTCTACGAAAA
>JAEIGA010008238.1_pt1 | contig 15792 bp, 13 predicted proteins | sample 9270691 | NCBI WGS metagenome assembly JAEIGA01 (sample SAMN17057246, study PRJNA624740) | gut metagenome | biome: biome; isolation source: fecal sample | host: Bos grunniens | place: China: Xizang | collected 2019
ATTTTAGCATATGGTCAAACTTATGCATTCTCTATCCTCGCAATTTCAGAACTCTTCCACGCAATTGGAGCAAGAGACGAATACAACACTATCTTTAAGTTTAAGTGGTTCGATAACAAGATGATGATTATCGCTTGTGTTGTTGGTGTTTTAGGTCAAGTAGCAGTTACAGAAATTCCATTCCTTACTCAAATTTTTGGAACTGTTAGTTTAAGTTTTGTAGAGTGGCTTGCTATTTTTGGTGTTGCTTCTCTCTCACTCGTAATGCACGAGATTATGTATCTCGCACACAAAATTAAACATCGTAAAGGAGATAAATAATATGTCAGTAAAACTTTTAGCACACACAAATGAACCCGAAAAGTTGGTAGCATCTGCTGCTAAACTTTGTTATAGTGCCTCCGACATTGAGACACTTATGGATAACCTTACCGAAGAGAATGTAAATGCTTTCATTGAGAAACTCGCTTCTATGGGGCATGAAAGTCCTTTTGAGCACATTACGTTTACTTTTGGTATTGAAGGTGTTTCTCGTGCACTTTTGGCACAAATTACGAGACACCGCATTGCTTCTTATTCTGTTCAAAGTCAACGCTATGTTGATATGACAGACTTTGAGTATGTTGTTCCCCCTGTTATTGCAGAAGATTATCATCTTCTCAAAGAGTATGAGGAGATTATGGACAATCTTGCAAACAGTTATGAGAAATTTAAGAATGACATTATTGCAAAGATTATTTTTGTTAAGCACAGAAAAGAAATGGAAGAAATCATCTATGAGGTTGCTCACGATATTGAAGATGACGAAAATATCGCAAGAGCAACAGCAAAAGAAGTTCTCGACTATTGGAACGATGTAGATAATGCCCCAAAAAATTATGCTGAAAAATTTGATTTCTGGCGCACACTCTTCCTCGAAAAATTTGCTGAAAAGCACAAGAAGCTATACAACCAGATTTCCAAAGATGCACAGGAAGATGCACGCTTTGTTCTTCCTAATGCTTGTACCACAAAAATGATGGTAACTATGAATGCAAGAAGTTTGTTCAATTTCTTCAAACTTCGTTGTTGTACAAGAGCACAATGGGAAATTCGCTTCCTCGCAATCGAAATGCTTGGTCTTGTTAAAGAGGTCGCTCCTCAAATTTTCAAATATGCAGGACCTGGTTGTGTTCGTGGAAGATGCCCAGAAGGTTCTATGAGTTGTGGTGTTCCTTTTACAATGTAAGTAGAAAATAGACAACGAAGTATAATAACTTTTGTTTATATTGCATAAAAACAGGCGAAATTTCGCCTGTTTTTTGCTTTTAAAATCATCAATTGTTACTACTTTGTAATTTTTCTCTTGACATTTTACAATCATTGTGTTAGAATAGGCTATGTGGTTTTACCACAATGTGTTTTGTAATAGTCAAAATCCCTATGTAAAAAATATGACACTTTTGCACAAAATGTGTCAAAAGATATACAAAAAGGAGCGCGACTGTATGAAAGAAATTTTAACAAAAATTAAAAAAATCGTAACCGATATAAAGAATAAGACATTGCCAATTGCATCAAAAGTAGCAAACAGAATGCAATGTTTTGCTACCGTCGCATTTAATGCAACGAAAAAATTCATTCAAAAAATTCCAGTATCAGACATCATTGATTTTAGTTATTTTAACGAAAACAAGAGAATGGTCTTAACAAGAATGATTGCGATTGTTTTATTTGGAGTTATGATTATCCCAATGGCATTTCTACAAACAAGAGATAGTGCAGCAGAAGATGAACTTAATCTTAATGCAACCTACACAGGTGCACACGGCTCTTCATATGTTGTAACACTTTTATCCGAAGTAGAAGATGAGTCCATCATCTCTAACGAGGTATTCTCCCTTTCGCAAGAATATATTGACGGCAAAGCGGAGAAAGAACGATTAGCCAAAGAGGCAGAAGAAAAGCGTCTTGAAGAAGAAAGAAAAAAGAAGGAAGCAGAAGCCAAGAAGAATGGCACATATACTGCTCCTCCTGCAACTCCTGCAAGCGGTTTTGTTCAATATGATGTTCCATTAAGTTACGAGTGGCAAGTATATACATATAACCTATGCAAAGAATACGGAGTTAGTTACGAAGTAATGCTCGGTCTTATGTATGCCGAAAGTACTTTCAGATTTAACGCATCTTCTGGTGTTGCTCACGGAATTTGTCAAATTCACCAATGCCACGAATCTTATGCAAAAAGCATTGGTATCAGCAACTATAAAGAACCAGAAGGTAATATCAAACTTGGCGTTATGTTTATGAGTGGAAATCTAAAAGCACAAAATGGGGATTATCACAAAGCACTTATTTGTTACAACTATGGTTCTGGCGGTGCTCAAAAGCATTGCTTTAGCAAGGGCATCTATCAAACTGCATATTCGAGAAAAGTTATGGCATATGCTCATAACCTCAAACCAGTGTCTTAATTTTGTGGTTTGAATATCGATAACAAAAACACCTTTTATTCGAAAGGTGTTTTTATTTTTTTGGTTGACTTTATTATTGTTTTGTGGTATAATAAATATATAAAATAAAAAAGGAGATAATAATATGGGAACAAGACATTTGATTGGAGTTATTGCAGGAGGAAGATATAAGGTAGCACAATATGGTCAGTGGGACGGTTATATTAAAGGCGGTCAAGGAGAAGCAGTTTTAGAGTTTCTTAAAACTGTTGATTTAGGTGTTTTTAAAGAAAAGATTAAGAATTGTTATTTTGTTTTAGATAGCGAAATTAGAGAGATGTATGTCAGTGTTGGAGATTCTCCCGATAATCATTCTGGTTTTGTTTCTTGTGAAATTGCAGAAGCACTTAAACAAAAATATCCGAGTATGAGCAGAGATACTGGTGCAAAAATTCTAAATATTGTTTACGAAAGCAATGACAAAGTTCCGCTACACAACAGTAAATCTTTTTTGAGCGATTCGACATTCTGTGAATTTGCTTATGTCATTGATTTAGATAAGAATACCCTTATTTGTTATGCAAGCGGTAAAAAAGAATATGCAAAATGCAATCTTGACAATTTACCAAGTGTCGATGAGTTGGAAGACGCATATAATAAATTTTTCGGTTATGACGAGTAAGTAGGTGATATTATGACAGATGTTGAATTAGGAAAGTTTATTTCCTACATTTTAAGACACCATCCAGAAGATGTTGGAATTAAATTAGATAAGAACGGTTATGCCAATGTTTCCGATTTAATTACCAATATTAATGCAACAGCAAAATATCATAACGAACTATCTGAAGAACGATTGCAGCGAATAGTGGACACAAACAATAAAAAACGCTATTCTTACGACGAAACAGGAACAAAAATTCGTGCCGTCCAAGGTCATAGTTTCCATGTTGATGTAGCAAAAAAATCAGTTCCTCCAACCATTTTGTATCACGGAACTTCAAAAAATGCCTACGATATTATTAGAAAAAAAGGCATCAACAAAATGAATAGGGATTTTGTACATCTCTCTTCTGATAAAGATACGGCAATTAGTGTCGGTATGAGACATGCAAAAACAAAAGAAAACCTTATTATTTTGGAAGTTGATACAAAGAAAATGTTTGCAGATGGGTATGTTTTTTATGTCGCAGAAAACGGTGTGTGGTTAATTGACTTCGTTCCTGCAAAATATATTAATGTAAACCACACAATCCATTAAAAATAATATTTTTACCCGCTATTTTCTTCAAATAGCGGGTTTTCTTGATATATTTTTATATTTTTTCTATTATTTTAGTATATTTTTATTTAAGGAGATGACAGTATGACAGATATTGAAATTGCTCAAAAGGCAAAACTGTTACATATTAATGAAATCGTTAAAAAAGTAAATGTTCCAGACGATTACATTGAACATTATGGAAAATATAAGGCAAAAATTGATTATGCCTATATGGACCAACTTGCAGAAAAAGAGGACGGAGACCTCGTTTTAGTGACTGCCATTAACCCAACTCCTGCAGGAGAAGGAAAAACAACCACAACCATCGGTTTAGCAGATGCACTTACTCTTTTAGGTGAAGATGTTGTTATCGCTCTCCGAGAGCCTTCGTTAGGTCCCGTGTTTGGTGTAAAAGGTGGTGCCACTGGTGGAGGTTATGCACAGGTTGTGCCAATGGAAGATATTAACCTTCATTTTACTGGCGACTTTCATGCAATCGGTGCAGCAAATAATCTACTTGCCGCAATGATTGATAATGCAATCTATCAAGGCAAGGACATTGCTACTGTAACTTGGCGTCGTGCTGTTGATATGAACGACAGACAACTGCGAAACATTGTAAGCGGTCTTGGAAAGAAAACCGATGGAGTTACCAGACAAGATGGTTTTGATATTACAGTTGCTTCTGAAGTAATGGCAGCATTTTGTCTTGCAAGCGATTTATTGGACCTCAAAAGAAGACTTGGCAACATTCTAATTGGTTATTCTAAAGATGGAGAACCAGTTTTTGCAAGAGACATTAAGGCGGAAGGTGCAATGACTGCTCTTCTTAAAGATGCATTCAAACCAAATCTCGTTCAGACTCTCGAAGGCACACCAACAATTATCCACGGAGGACCATTTGCAAACATTGCTCACGGATGCAATAGTGTTATCGCAACAAAAATGGCACTCAAAATGGGAAAGCTCGTTATAACAGAAGCAGGTTTTGGAGCAGACCTTGGTGCTGAAAAATTCTTCGATATTAAATGTCGTGTTGCTGGTCTCAAACCAAAGGCAGTTGTTTTAGTTGCTACTGTAAGAGCTCTTAAATATAACGGCGGAGTTCCTAAAAACGAACTCAATAAAGAGAATCTCGAAGCATTAGAAAAAGGATTGCCAAATCTTCTCAAACATATTGAGAATATCACAAATGTATATAATATGCCTTGTGTTGTTGCTATCAATAAATTTCCAACCGACACCGAAAATGAAACAACTCTAATTTATAACAAGTGTAAAGAACTTGGAGTAAATGTTGTGCTCTCTGAAGTTTGGGAAAAAGGCGGTAACGGCGGATTAGATTTAGCAAAAGAAGTTCTAAATTTAATTAAAGAAGATAAAGATTTACATTTCTCATATGATGTCAATGACTCTATCGAAGATAAAATTGTTAATATTGCACGAAATGTTTACGGTGCAGATGGTGTTGATTTTACACCAGAGGCAAAGAAACAAATTAAAATTTTCACAGAAATGGGTTATGATAAAACACCAATTTGTATGGCAAAAACGCAATATTCTTTAAGCGATGACCCAACTAAATTAGGTCGTCCAACAAACTTCAGGATTACAGTTCGCAATCTTACATTGTCTGCTGGTGCAGAATTTATTGTTGCTTTAACTGGCGAAATTCTCAAAATGCCAGGTTTGCCAAAAGTCCCAGCAGCAGAAGGTATTGATGTAGATAAAAACGGCAAAATCACAGGATTATTCTAATCAACTAGGACTCCTCAACGGAGTCCTTATTTTGTGTCTACAAAAGCGAATACATACTATATATTGTGTTTCGCTTTACAAATTACACAATTTTACACTATTTTCTTCTTGACTATAGAAGAAAATTATGCTATAATATAGATATAGTAAATAAGGAAAGTAACCTTCATTATAAAACGAATTTTTTGTTTTTCTTGAAAAGATTTTACTATTATTTTATAATAAATATATCTCACCTAAAAATGAGAAACCGTAAAAAAGCGCATAAACTTTTGTACTTCCGATATTTCAATCGTTGCAAAAGCAGTAAGTTTTTTACATCAAATTTATTCTATTAAAGGAGTTGAACGTATATGACCATTATTAAAAGAAATGGGTCAGAAGTATCATTTGATATCTCGAAGATTCAAAATGCTATCAGAAAAGCCAGTTTAGAAGTTGAAGAGTCTCACCAATTATCTGAAGACGATATCATCTTTATTTCACAACAAGTAGAAAAGGTATGCGAAAAAAGACATCGCTCTCTCAATGTTGAAGAGATTCAGGATATTGTTGAGGAAAAACTCATTCAATACAATTATGCCGAAGTTGCTCGTTGCTACATTAAGTATCGTTTTAAACACGAACTTATCCGTAAAGGCAACACAACCGACGAACAAATTCTTTCCCTCATCGAGAATGCTAATGAAGAAATCAAACAAGAAAATGCTAACAAGAATCCTACAGTAAACAGTGTGCAACGCGACTACATGGCAGGAGAAGTAAGTAAAGATATCACAAGAAGAATTCTTCTTCCTAACGATATCGTTACTGCTCACGACAAAGGAATTATTCACTTCCATGATGCAGACTATTTCGCACAACATATGCACAACTGTGACCTTGTTAACCTTGAAGATATGCTTCAAAACGGTACGGTTATTAGCGGCACAATGATTGAAAAACCTCACAGTTTTTCTACCGCTTGTAATATCACAACGCAGATTGTGGCACAAGTCGCTTCTTCACAATACGGCGGTCAAAGTTTCTCATTAACTCACCTTGCACCATTTGTTGATGTCTCTCGTAAAAAGATTCGTAAACAAGTAATCGAGGAAGTTAATGCAGGAATTGAGAACGGTGATTTACCACTTGAAATTGACAGTGATAAATACAACAGATATATCTCTCGTGTTGTTGAAGGCAGAGTTAGAGATGAAATTAAACGCGGTGTTCAGATGATTCAATACCAAGTAATCACATTGATGACAACAAATGGTCAAGCACCTTTTGTAACCGTATTTATGTATCTCGGCGAAACAAAAGATGAGCAAACCAAAAAAGACCTTGCTCTTATTATTGAAGAAGTTCTCAAACAAAGATATGAGGGTGTTAAGAATGAAAAAGGTGTATGGATTACACCAGCATTCCCAAAACTCATCTATGTTCTTGAAGAAGACAATGTATACGAGGATAGTCCTTATTGGTATTTATCAGAACTTGCCGCTAAATGCTCTGCAAAGAGACTTGTTCCAGACTATATCAGCGAAAAGAAAATGCTCGAACTCAAAATCGACAAAAATGGCGACGGACATTGCTATACTTGTATGGGATGTCGTTCGTTCCTTACTCCTTTTGTTGATGAAAACGGCAAACCCAAATATTATGGTCGCTTCAACCAAGGTGTTGTAACAATTAACTTGCCTTACATCGCTTTGGCAGCAAAAGGTAATATGGATGAATTCTGGAAGATTTTCGATGAAAAATTGGAACTTTGTCATAAAGCATTGCAATGCAGACACGAACGTCTTACAGGAACACTTTCTGATGCTGCTCCAATTTTGTGGCAGTATGGTGCTCTCACTCGTCTCAAGAAAGGCGAAACCATTGATAAGTATCTCCATGGCGGTTACAGCACAATTTCTCTCGGTTATGCTGGTCTTTGGGAGTGTGTATATGCTCTTAATGGTCATAAGTTAACTGAACCCGAAGGCGAAGCATTAGGTTTAGAAATTATGCATAAACTCAATGAATATACTGGTAAATGGAAGAAAGCAGAAAATATTGACTACTCACTCTATGGCACACCAATGGAGTCTACGACCTATAAATTTGCAAAGGCACTGCAGAGAGACTTCGGTGTTATCAAGGGTGTTAGCGATAGAAACTTCATTACGAACAGTTACCATGTTCATGTTGAAGAAGAAATCGATGCATTCTCAAAATTGGAATTTGAAGCAAAATTCCAGCAACTTTCCCCAGGTGGTGCAATCTCTTATGTTGAAACACCTAATATGCAGGACAATCCAAAAGCAGTTCTCGAAGTTATGAAATTCATCTATGACCACATTATGTATGCAGAGTTGAATACAAAATCTGACTATTGCCATGAATGCGGTTATGATGGTGAAATCAAAATTATCGAAGATGAAACAGGCAAACTTATTTGGGAATGTCCTAACTGCGGTAATAGAAATTTCAGCAAAATGAATATCGCAAGACGTGTATGCGGTTATATTGGTTCTAACGAAGTTAACCAAGGTCGCTTACAAGAATACGATAAGAGAGTTATTCACTTAACCTAATATTAAAAATAAAGGAGTACTGACTATGTATATTGAAACAAGCAAAATGTATCAAAAACTATTAGATAAAGAAACTGGTTTATTGATTCGTGATGTGGTTTCACTATGCCTTTCAGTACTCCTTATCATATTAATTTTACTAATAAAATTAACATTAGTTCCAATCTTCCTATTGATAATTTCGACACTTTATTTTTCAATTTCATGTATAAGACTGCTTTATCGCATTAAACAATGTAAAAGATATGACCGTTTATACAAAAAGTCTTGTAAAAAAGAAGAAGAAAAGTTAAAAAAGTGCCCATACTTTATCGACAGTGATGGAACACAATATTTTCAACCATAGGAGAACGATTTATGCATTATACAGATATTTATAAAACAGACACCACAAATGGTGTTGGTGTAAGAGTTGTTCTTTGGACATCTGGTTGTTCGCACCATTGCAAAGATTGTCATAATCCACAGACTTGGTCGCCGACCAATGGAAAACCTTACACAGAAGAAACTACCAAAGAAATTTTAACCGCACTTAACAAAAGTTTTATTGATGGAATTACTCTTTCTGGTGGAGACCCCTTATTTAGTGGTAATTTACAAGAGATAAACGAACTCGTAAAAACAATCAGAAAAGAATTACCGAATAAAACCATTTGGATTTATAGCGGTTTTACTTGGGAAGAAATTCACTCTTCCAATGAACCCGATATGATTTTGAGAAAAGAAATCGTAGAAAATTGTGATATTTTTGTTGACGGTCGTTTTGAACTTTCAAAGAAAAATATCAGATTAAAATATTGTGGTTCAGAAAATCAAAAAGTAATTGATGTCAAAGAGACATTAAAGAATAACAAAATTATTTTATTTACATGAAAGGAGACATAGTTATGTCCGAAAAAATGATGATTAATGTAAAAAAGGTTAAGAAGGATGCAAAGTTGCCATTCCAAGGTTCTACTGGTGCCGCTGGTTGGGACTTGTGTGCTTGTATTGCAGAAACAATTCTTATTCCTCCTCATTGCACAGTTAAAATCGGAACTGGTCTTGCCTTTGAGATTCCCGATGGTTATTTCGCAGCATTGTTTGCAAGAAGTGGCATTGCCACAAAACAAGGTTTAAGACCTGCTAACTGCACTGGTGTTTGCGATTCCGATTATCGTGGAGAATATATTGTTGCTATTCACAACGACAGTGACGAACAGCAATTCGTTCACCCTGACGAAAGAATTGCACAAATGATTGTTATGCCATATCTCCCAGTCGCTTTCAACGAAGTTGAAGAACTCGATGAAACTGAACGCGGTGCTGGCGGATTTGGTTCGACAGGTAAATAAGTACAATAATTAAACATAATCGTCCCGTATTTTCGGGACGATTTTTGTATTTTATGGTTGACAATAAACAGAGATTGTGGTATAATGAGATAAGAAAATACAAGGGAGAGTAGCTTATGAATATTAGAGAAAACATTGAAAAAAGAGAACATGAAATTTTAAGTCCTTATGCAGCAAAGTCTTCGGAAAGTCTCGGAAGGTATAAAAAAGATACAACTCTTGACCCTGTAAGAACTTGTTATGCAATTGACAGAGATAGGATTATCCATAGTTTCTCATTCAGAAAAGAAAAAGATAAAACACAAGTCTTCATTCTGCCTACAAACGACCATTGTATGAACAGATTAACTCACACACTCGAAGTTGTGCAGGTTGCTAAAAGTATTGCTGTTGCTCTCAATCTTAACGAAACATTGGCAGAGGCAATTGCCCTTGGACACGATACAGCACACACTTGTTTTGGTCATGCAGGAGAAAGAACACTTGATAAATTGTGCAGTACTGGTTATATTCATGCAAATGAAACTTTCAGACGATTGAATGTTATCGAAAATCTCAATCTCACAAAAGAAGTTATTGATGGTATGAAAAATCATTCTGGTCTTTCTAATAACCCCACTGCACTAACACTTGAAGGACAGATTGTTCCCTTTGCAGACAAAATTGCATATCTCACATCTGACTTCGAGAATGCAATTGATATGGGCATTATTGCCGATTTACCAGATAGGGTAAAAATGAAATTAGGTTCTACAAAGGGCAAAATTATCAACACCCTAATCACATCCATTATCAATGCTTCTTATGATAAAAAACAAATCAAGATGGAAGATAATATTTTCGAAGAAATGAAATATTTCAGAGAATTTGCATTCAACGAAATTTATTTCAGTAAAAAACTTGTTGAAGAAAATGAAAAAGCATGTCATATTATTGAACATCTATTTGAATATTATACCAAGCATCCTTGGGAAATGAGTGAGGTGTCTGACCCTAACAATGTAGAAAGAAGTGTTACTGACTACATTGCTGGAATGACAGACACATTTGCTCTTAATGAATACGAAAAGCATTTTTCGATTACCAGACGATTCTATTAAGGGAGGTCTCCCATATGGAGAATAACGAAAACAATATCAATGCAGAGGAAACGAAGGTTGAAGAAACCGTTGTTTCTCCCGAAAAAAAGAAAATTCCTTGGAAAGAAAAAACAAAGAAACAAAAATTTGATTCGGTTTGCAATATTATTGGACCAATTCTTATGATTGTAGCATTTGTTTTATGTTTTAGAACTGGTGTTCTTTACAAGGAAATGATACACTATCAAAAAGAAGCAACGGATTACGAATATGTTATGATGCTTCTTGAGAGTCAGTACACTGACGATTATGATAAAAATGTTGCAATGAATAATGCAATTAACGGTTATTTAAGTTCTATTGGAGATAAATATGCATATTATCTTTCTCCAGAACAGCATGAGAAGCACGAAATGTCAAGCAATGGTGAAAAGATAGTATTAGGCATCACATTTGATGTTAAAGAAGATAAATTATTTATTTCCAACATTGAAAAAAATAGTGCTGCCGAAACATCTGGTTTGAAAGTTGGAGACAGGTTAATTTCTATTAAAGACAAAAAAGTAGAAACCTATGCAGAATATGTTGCATTTTATATTAACAATTCTTTCACGGAAAACGAAGATGTAAAAGTAATGGTTGAAAGAAACAATAAAAAGTTAGAATTCACAATTAAACCAAAGAAAACAACCGTTCAATTGTCCAAGTCAGAAATTATCGACAACATTCTCTATATCGAATTAAGCACTTTTAGTGAAAAATCTTTCACAGAAATCAATGAAATCATCAAATCCATAGAGACCAAATACGATGGCATTATCCTTGATTTACGAGACAATGGTGGTGGTTCGCTTGAATCTCTTGAAAAAATCGCTGGTTTATTTATGAAAGATAAACTTATTGCGGAATTCAGATACAAGAATGAAACCGAAAAATGTTATACAAAGAGTGGAAATGCATTTACTGATTTACCTCTTGTTATATTGGTAAACGGAGACAGTGCAAGTGCATCTGAATGTCTTACTGGTGCATTAAAGTGCCACGAAAGAGCAACAGTTGTCGGAACTCAAACATTTGGCAAGGGAATTGGTCAATCTACATATCAATGTCCAAATGGAGGATATGTTACTTTTACCACTTCTAAATACTATTTACCAAATGGCGAATGCATCCACGAAGTAGGTATTACACCAGATATTGTAGTTGAGTTACCAAAGGAAGTTATCGATGGTGATGCAGAATTAACAAAAGATAACGACACCCAGTTACAGAAAGCAATTGAATTATTAAAAAAATAATTTAAAACTTTTTTTAAAAAACACTTGACAAATGAAATTCAATGTGCTATAATGAGTGTACAATAAAGAAATCAAGAGAAAGGGGTTCGCAATTATGATGAATCTTCACAATTATGATTATAGACATCTTAATAACGATAACGAACGTAGTGCCGATTCATATTTGCGAGTCACTGCTTGTTTTTCTGCGGCCTAAAGGCCAAAGAACTGATGCAAGATTATTCCCAGTGACTGTGGCACATGCAGTTACTGGGATTTTTTTATTGAATTATGGCTCGGTAGTTCAGATGGTCAGAACGCTGGCCTGTCACGCCAGAGGTCGTGGGTTCGAAACCCATCCGAGTCGCCACAAATCCAAACTTAAAAAAGTCAGAACAAAGGGGATAGGAATAACCCTTCCAGAGACCTCGTGCCTGCACAGGACTTGTTTAGTGGTGTTTGGTCAATACATGTTAGCACTTTGCCACTTTCCTATTTTTAATACGGCTCGGTAGTTCAGATGGTTAGAGCACTGGTCTGTCACATCAGAGGTCACGGGTTCGAACCCCGTTCGAGTCGCCATATATGGGGCCATAGCTCAGTTGGGAGAGCACCAGCCTTGCAAGTTGGGGGTCGTGGGTTCAAGTCCCACTGGTTCCACCACCCATTTTTATGGGATTATATATTCCTCGTTAGCTCAGCAGGTAGAGCAAGCGGCTGTTAACCGCTGGGTCGCAGGTTCGAGCCCTGCACGGGGAGCCATGAGATTTATTCTCAATTATCCAACTGTCAACTGACAGTGATTCAGCAATGGGTTGATTGCTGACGGCAGGTTTCGTGTCGTTAAATAAACTTGGTGACAAGGATAAAGTACTTACTAATTACAATAGGTTGGTGCGACTTTGAGTTTTTAACTTAAAGTTTGACGGAAAACCAATATAGTCAACTCCTGACCTAAAACATGAGGGCAACTGCAAAGTGTTATGGTTCGGTGGGGGTCTTGGAATAGGCTCTGAAATAATGCAGAAATGCAGGTATGACTAATTGCCGTTTAGTGCAAATGTCGCAAACATTAGTGCTAAACTGATTTTATCAAATCGTCTTAAATCGAAAGATAGGTGATAAGATAAAAAGCAAGTCGATAGCAAGATGAGCAGGGTTGCGATGACTGGGTTGTACTCAAAAGGTACGAATGGTCAAACGTGTACCTCGTAATCCAATTAAATATTGTACACTAATATAAAATAAGAATCAAATACAGGATTTGAAAATCTATTTTATAAAGCAAAAGTGTACACGGCGACAAAGCCAAAACCGACTTATTGTTCTGAAATATGAACACACATCGAGCTCGCAAGGCGAAATGTGAGAGAGTACAAGTAAGTGCAACTCTAGGAGACCGCAATCTCCGAATCCCGCAAGGAAGAATGTGCCGAAAGAAAATCTATTCAGCTTGTCGCAAGAGTTTGCCCGTAGCCACTGAAACGGGTGTCGGTCCTGACTACAATCTAATCGGTTGTGTGAGTCGCGTTTGCCAACAAACGGTAATGTCAGGTTTATAGGCCAAATTCTCAACCTATTAAATATAACTCCATAATAATGGAGTATATATCTCCCGATAGCTCAGTCTGGTAGAGCGCTTAAATATTTTATTTAAGAGACCGTGGGTTCAAATCCCACAAAGGAGACCAAGTCCAAACGCCTCTGCCCAAGGTTGTAAGCGGACCACTTGGACTGCTTGAAAAAAAGTTAAAATCCTGCTTTTGTAGGACCGACTCTTTGGGATTGATTACCCCAAAAAAGGGTTGCTCCAGTTTTGGTTGAACCGCATTTCCAACTCAACAGTCCTAATCAAACTTTTGTTTTGGAATATTTAATTTACAATATTGTAGCGGGAATATCGATTACATCAAAAAATTCTTTGTTATTTGGATTACAAAATTTTTATTTTTTCATTAAATCGATTTCGACATTCGCAATATCGTATTTTATATGCAAGATTGGTGGAATTGGCAGACACGCTGGTTTTAGGCACCAGTGCCGTAAGGTTTGTGGGTTCAAGTCCCACATCTTGTACCATGTGCTTCGGCACACCGACAACACAGTTGTCAGTCCAGTGTACACAATGGACACCATCCAACAGACTTAATGATGGAGAGGAGAAACCTCGTGAAACTTTTAGTCAGTTATACACTTCCGACGGTACCGACACATTGATAGGTGAGGTTTTTCGGGAAAGTTTAACCGAGTTCGAGTCTCGGCGGTGCATTAGGGTAAAGAGTGTATAATAAAACTGCCCCCACAAAATATGTCCCGTTAGCTCAGTTGGAATAGAGCAACGGTCTTCTAAACCGTAGGTCATTGGTTCGAGTCCAATACGGGATGCCATGAAGAAAATATTTTTTCAAATTACAAAAAAAGTAGTTGACAAACCTCAAATTATGTGATATAATCACAATGTAAATAAGACCTATGCAGAATTGGTGGAATAGGCAGACACGCCGTCTTGAGGGGGCGGTGCCAGTAATGGCGTATGAGTTCAAGTCTCATATTCTGCACCATAAAAACTATTATTAAATTTTTTAGAAAAGGAGTAAATCAAAATGAAGTTCAATATCACTTTTGTACATGAATATGAATATCGCTATGAACACAGGATTTCAAACATTGAGTCTGTGTCTATTCGTCGTGCAAAAAATGGCGATATTGACCACTAAAAAGGTTTACTTCAAAAAGCAGAAGTTCAATGCCTGATGACTCAATGTTAGAGTTGTCAGGCATTTTTATTTTATCAATATAGGGGAGTATGCAAGTGGCCAAAGCGAGGAGCGGTGAACTCCTGTTGTTTTAGACTTGGGTGCACATGTGGTCTTTACAACTTCGTTGGTTCGAATCCAACCTCCCCTACCAATATATGGGGGAGTGAGCAGAGTTGGCGATTGCAGCGGGCTGTAAACCCGTGACATTAAGAAACACCGAAGGTTCGAATCCTTTCTCCCTCACCAATATGGTGCTATCGACAAGTGGTTTAAGTCGTCGCCCTTTCAAGGCGGAGTCACGGGTTCGAATCCCGTTAGCATCACCAATAACATGGCACTTTGGTCAAGCGGTCAAGACACTGCCCTTTCACGGCAGTAACACGGGTTCGAATCCCGTAAGTGTCACCAGGTGGGTGTAGTCTAATTGGCAAGACACAAGGTTGTGGCCCTTGGAATCATGTGATTCGATGCGGGTTCGAGTCCCGTCACTCACCCCAATATGGGGAGGTATGGCAAGTATGGTTAAAGCCACCTGACTGTAAATCAGGCACCGAAAGGTTTCGTGAGTTCAAATCTCACCCTCCCCACCAATAATATGGCACTTTCGTCTAAAGGTCAGGACACGGGACTTTCACTCCCGAAATGTTGGGTTCGAGACCCACAAGTGTCACCATATATGGTGTAGATGATGTAAAGGTTAGCATAAGGTGTTGTGACCACCTTTGTATGAGTTCAAGTCTCATTCTTCACCCCACTTAATATGGCGCTATGGTCAAGTGGTTAAGACACCGCCCTTTCACGGCGGTATCACGGGTTCGAATCCCGTTAGCGTCACCATAACAAGTTCGCTTGTGATTTGGAAAGTGTATCCCATAACTTTTCAACTGGAGAAACGGAGCAAATGGGAATATGTCTTTGTTTCTGGTTTTAGTCGGCAGCGATTGGTTCCTTAACCAAAAACTAATTACTGCCATACATGGTGCTTTCGTCTAACTGGTCAAGGATGTAAGACTCTCAATCTTACGATACGGGTTCGAGTCCCGTAAGCATCACCAAGTTGTCGTAGCGGCAATTATGATTTCATCGTATAACGGTTAATACAACAAACTTGAAATTTGTCCATATAGGTTCGAGTCCTATTTATAATCATAATATTTATTCACGACAACTTTTATATGTGCCAATAGCTCAATGGACGAGAGTGGACGGCTACGAACCGTCAGGTTGCAGGTTCGAGTCCTGCTTGGCATGCCAAACTCCGCAGAAGCGGAGTTTTTTGTTTATCGGACAAAATAATATAACCTTGCAAAACCTCACAAAATATC
>JAEIGA010008239.1_pt1 | contig 15790 bp, 10 predicted proteins | sample 9270691 | NCBI WGS metagenome assembly JAEIGA01 (sample SAMN17057246, study PRJNA624740) | gut metagenome | biome: biome; isolation source: fecal sample | host: Bos grunniens | place: China: Xizang | collected 2019
CGCACACTCTCTCTAAACGCACTCTCTTGTTTCCTCTCTATCAACCACGGAGAGAACGAGGAAACCCCTTATTTTATTGGGTGAAATGCACCTCTCTGTTTCTCGCTATTGAAGAGAGAGACTCAGAGAGAAAGGAGAGAATAGGGGCTAATCGCAGCATTCAGAACGAGCAACAGAGAGGCTTCCTGTTTGGACGGAATGCGAAAAACCCCTTGAAACATTGGGGTTTTCTTAAAAGCAAAAGAACCACCTCCCGGTGGCTCTCTCTGTTTGCACTTCAAAATTGGCGGAGAGGGAGGGATTCGAACCCCCGGACCCTTTCGGGTCAACGGTTTTCAAGACCGCCGCTATCGACCACTCAGCCACCTCTCCAAATAAATATGCGCATATTATATCATAAATTATGTATCATTGTTTACCCTTCTTTGTCGAAATCTGCACATTGGGCATTTTTTTTACTTTTTCAGTTATCTCTTCTAAAATTTGCGGATTATCTTTCAAATACTCAATTGCAGCTAACGAACCTTGAGCAAGTTGCTCATTGTCATAGCTCAACCAACTGCCTCGTTTCTCTACTATGCCTCGCGCTATTGCCGCATCTAACACCGACCCCTCACGCGATATTCCACACACATACAATATATCAAACTCCGCCTCGGTAAAAGGAGCCGCTACTTTATTCTTTACGATTTTAACGCGCGTCCTATTTCCCACAACTTCTCCTTGCGAATTTTTAATTGCACCTATTCTTTGGACCAATAGCCTACATGTTGCATAAAACTTCAATGCCTTACCGCCAGGAGTTGTCTCTGGGCTTCCAAACATAACTCCTATTTTTTCTCTCACTTGATTTGTAAAAATACACAAGGTTTTAGTTTGCGATATTGCAGCAGTCAACTTGCGCATTGCCTGTGACATTAGCCGCGCTTGAAGTCCAACATGACTATCTCCCATATTACCATCTATTTCCGCTTGAGGTGTTAATGCAGCCACTGAATCAACAATAACAACGTCAAGCGCACCAGACTTTACAAGCTCTTCACAAATACTTAGCGCCTCCTCTCCACTTGATGGCTGCGAAACACTAAGATTATCTAAATCAACTCCAATCTTGCGAGCATATGATGGATCAAGCGCATGTTCCGCGTCAATAAATGCAGCCACTCCTCCAGCCTTCTGAGCATTGGCCGCAACATGTAGCGCAAGAGTTGTCTTACCCGATGACTCATGTCCATAAAGCTCAACAATTCTCCCCTTGGGCAACCCTCCTACGCCAAGAGCAAGATCTAATGACAATGCTCCTGTTGATATAGTCTCTATATCACCTCTTGCGTCTTCTCCTAAACGCAAAATTGACATCTCGCCAAACTCTTTGCGAATGGCCTTCATTACATCCTCAAGAGCACTTCCAATCTTTGTAACTACATTATTATTCATAATACATCTCCTTCTTAATTTTATTCATTCCAATTAACATATTTTTTACTATTCGTAAAAATATCAATTCTTTCTATATGATCTATTTCGGGACTATGCTTGTCGTCTGGCACTCCGTACACCTCTATCACGTCATATCTATATGACCCCATCCACTTTTTCTGCAAAAGCCATGCCCTTGACGCACGTCTCATTAGTCGCCTCTTGCGATTGTCAATACTGCGAAGACGGCATTGGTATTCACTTCTCGAAGCATGTTGCTTAACTTCAACAAAAACAACAATTCCTCCCTTGTCCATATATGCAACAATATCAATCTCAAGCCTCCTGTCTTTCTTGCAGGGACGAACATTTCGCTCCAATATCAAATACCCCCTTTCTTCAAGATACCGAGCCGCAGTCTCTTCGCCCCATTTTCCATGTACAACAGCCTTATTCACTGCTCCCTTTTTTACAAAGTCAAACATACCACTCCCTTTTAAAAATATTAGATTGAACGAGACTCTAACACACACGGAACACCAAAGCATATTGCGCCAAGCGAGTCCTCAATTGCAAGCGCGATACCATAAGCTTCACTTGACTTAAGTACAATACGCAACGTCACAGGATTTGGGTCGCTTGCTCTTGTTTTGCAAACCTCGAGGGCATATGAATCTTCTTCGCCACAAATATGCTTAAGCATAATTTTCGTATTTCCACTCGCAGAGGAATGAAACAAGCCTTTCCCATTCTCAAGAGAGAGTTTCATTCCACGAAACACCTCTAACATTTTCGTAAGATCATTAAAATCAAATTTGACACACACCATATTCTCCCAATCAAATGTTGAATAGGTGATTTTCTCTCCACTTCTATTGCCTACCGTTAATTGATTTGCAAACGATGCCATAATATATCCATCCAAGTCATGGCTCGCCGGATGCATTTCCATTTTCATCGCGCACCCCGTGCATTTGCTATTAGGATGAAACAAGGCGAACCTTGGAAAGTAATAGCGCTTTGCTTTTCTTTCATTATTATTTTGATTGTCCATTTTATTATTCCTTTCTTTATTTGTTTGTTATGCCCAAAATGATTCTCCACTCTCGGTATCCAGCTGCCTATACGAAGCAGCCTCCCGAACATCATTGCGTTCAACCGAACACCTCCCATCAAGATCGGCAATTGTCCGCGACACTCTCAAAATCCTGTCGTAAGCTCGTGCCGACAAGCTTAAGCTGTCAATCACACGATGTATTTCAGAAGCCGCTTCAGCAGTAAGACAGCAAATTTCTTTTAAATCGCGGCTCTTTGCATCTGCATTTGTAAATACTCCGTATTGATTACGATATCGCTCTGCTTGAATTGACCGAGCGCGCATAACCCGAGAACGTATTTCCCCGCTTGACTCTCCCTTTGATAATGTATCAAGCTCATGCACCGGCACCGCCCCCACACCAATCTGAATATCTATTCGATCTAGCAATGGACCTGATACGCGCCGCTGGTACTTCAATATCTGAGATTGCGAACAACGACACTCGTGCGTCGGATCGTTATAATATCCACAAGGGCATGGATTCATAGCAGCAACCAACATAAATCGTGACGGATAATCATAGGCAGCAGATGCACGCGAAACAACCACATGGCCATCCTCCAATGGCTGACGCAATACTTCTAATGCGTGCCGGGGAAATTCCGCAAACTCATCAAGAAACAATACCCCTCTATGAGCAAGCGACACTTCGCCAGGCAATGGATGAGCCCCTCCTCCCAAAAGGCCAATACTGCTAACCGTATGATGCGGCGCTCGAAACGGTCTTGTTGTAACCATTATACCCGCACCCTTTTCGCGCCCTGCAACCGAATGGATCCTTGAAACTTCTAATGCCTCTTCTACGCTCATAATCGGCAAGATAGAAGGAATTCGTTTGGCGAGCATTGTTTTACCAGACCCGGGAGAGCCTACCATTAAAACATTATGCCCACCGGCAACTGCCACCTCAAGCGCCCTCTTTGCTAATAACTGTCCTTTTACGTCTGAGAAATCGTCACCGTAATCTCTGCTCTTCTCTACTAATTCTGCGAGATCGGTATAATGAGGCTGAATATCTAAATTACCAATTAAGTACTCAGCTGCATCGCGCAATGTTCCAACCGGAATAACATCTATACCCGAAACGACACTTGCCTCATTTGCATTTTCGTAAGGGACGAGCACAGCGGCCTTTCCGATGCGGCGCATCTCGAGAACCATAGGAATGATCCCTCTAACGCGCCGTATTTTACCCGACAATGATAATTCGCCAACTAAGCCATAGTCTTCAAGATCGGCATTTTGTAATCTTCCCGTTGCCGACAATAATCCAATTGCAATCGGAAGGTCATAAATGGGTCCCTCTTTTTTTACGTCAGCAGGAGCTAAGTTTACCGTAACCGAAAACTCATCCTTACTTTTATATCCGGAGTTTTTTAGAGCTGTAGACACCCGGTCTTTAGACTCTTTAACCGCTGTATCAGGAAGGCCGACGATCGTAAATGAATTCGTACCTTTTGCAGAATAGACTTCAATTTCAACTGTTGAAGCGTCTACGCCATTAACAGCTGCGCTGTAACATCTTGATAACATATGCTCTAATCCTTTCTCACCTTTGAGGTGACGAAAAGATTATCGCATATCCCAAAAAAAGAAGTGTTACATTAGTATTACATTTGTATTACATTTTTGTAATACAAATTTTCTTACGACCCCACTTTTTTGCCTCTTCGTGAGTCGAAAACCAAAGGTCAATATGACTACCCTTTATTGCACCGCCTACATCTTCAACAACCCCTATTCCATATCCAGGCACCTTAAGCCGAGTCCCCATTTTAAACACACGAGGGTCTGCCGCAATTGTACCATGCCGCGCAATGGTTCCGCTACTTGTCTGACCTATTATTTTATGTTTGCCTTTCAAACGCCCGTAATTATAAACAGGCCGCCCGTTTTCATTCAATTCCCATCCACAACATTTTTCACAATTACAATACCCGGTAGCGATAACATATCTCTTGCCGACAAGAAGAAAATCAATTAACCACGGAGCCGTCTCTCTGGCAAGCATTATACCTACGGCGCAAAAAACAAACCACGACAACAAGCAAAGTGCCTCGCGCTGAAACGAGGCCTTTGTCCTTGATGTCCTTCTTGCTTTATACTCGTACTTTTCTTGCACGCGATACAACTACTTAACTGCCTTAGCCTTTCTAACCGACACAATCCGATTGGCGCGCGACGAGGCAATTCGTGAATAACCTTTAAGGCGGTTAAATTCAGATGAAGGATAAACACACGCCTTTGATGGTTTTGTATGCTGAACAACAGTTACTACTAATCGCCCGTCATCATCTACCGAGCGCGAGACTTCTAACGTACGCATACCATCTCCAAAATCAAACGAATCTGGAACATGCTCTATCTCAGAGTATTCACTTGGGAAAATTACACGAAGAGTTACAATACTTTCTGTTGTAATTGCATTTGTGCAAAGCGGAGATTTGCGCGATGTGCCAGAAAGCGCAAACAACTGTGATCCTATCTCGGGCAAAGACAAAGTCATCATATCACCACTGCGCGAAGCATAGTTCGGTATAAACGCACTGAATGAATACTTAAACGGATACCCCTTAACATCATACGAAAGTTCCCTCGTTGCAGCAGCGCCTTTTGATAACGAACCAAGCATTGCCTGAAAATGGCGAGAGCGATCCTCTGGAAGAATTTCCGAATAAAATTTCCTCATTGTCCCAACAGCCCTGCCATATGTGGATTGTTCGTAATCAATGTCCACAGCTCCATTTTCACGAACAAAGATATTGTATGTTGTTGCTATCTTAGCATCATAATCATCGCCATTAGGCGAAGCGATTTTCTCCATAGATGAATATGACGACGCACCAAGAAGCCGCATGGGAGAACTTGGATCAAGGAATGTTGATCCTTCACATGCCGCAGCCTCTATAGGCGTATATTCATTTTCCGCACCGAAATAATATACACTTTCTTTTCCCCACAAACCAATAATAGCACCATCGTCAATTCGAACACGGCAGAGTGGAGTTGAATATACCCCAACGGCCGGATGCGTGTGCAAATTTCTCCACACGGATTCTTCAAGCGATGACGCGTCATTAGCCGCAAAAACAATTTTGGCTTCAAGCCCGGCTCCTTTCATAAGCGCACACATCGTTCTAATATAATCTAAATGCGAACCATATCGCTCTGAAACAACAACCTCGGGATTTGTCATATGAAATTTAAGAGGCACTTCATAAAGCGCGGGTCCTACGACACGAACATTCTCCGCCATCCAATCTCTAATAACCTGAGCCTTTGCTTTATCTGTCGCAGCATCCCTGACCAAATCTGCCCCAAATTGATTAGGCGCAACCTCACACGCATTTCGCAACAATTCCGACTCGGCCGAGAAGTTGCATAATGAAATTGTTTTTACATCACGCCACACATATGATGGAGGCAGCATTGTCTCTGTGGGAATAATTTTTAAATTATCATCCCTGCGAGAATAAGTCTCGCCAGTCCAATCAGAGTATTCAACGCACATTAGATCTACTGGCTCAAATGAATCAAAATTCCATGACGCATAAAACGGCAATGGCGAATTGGTCACTGTTGTTACCGTCACATACCTGATAACACTTCCTATTTCTACGGACGGCAAATTAACTACAAGTCGTTTCGACGCAGGATAACGCGGCGCAGCCGACGCCCACGATGCATCAAGAACTGTTTTCTCATGGGGGGAAACACTTGCAACCTTTCCATTCTTGTTTGAGACAACAGCGGAAAGAACCTCGACATGTTTCCAAGTCGGATTATATTCAAACATCAACTCAGAAGAACCTTTTTTGCCTTCGTATGTAAGGATCTCCTTCTCAACAATATTTGTTGAAACCCAGGATATTGGCGCTGTCACGCTTACAAAATTCGACAGTTCTTTATATCGTACATTTGCTCCATTAGATTGACTCTTTGCAAAAATTGCACGGGCACGCTCTGACGCCTCTACACTCTTTATACTTTCGAGAAGCTTTTCATAATCGTCAGGTGAAAACTCAACATCATTTATTGCCAAAATTCTTGACGCCCTTAACTCTCGCCCCACAACTTCAATATGCCTCTTATATGAGTAACCGCCTTCTATCGCAATATCCTCAGGCAGAAACTTGCTCTCGCCTAAAGATTCTCCAAGTTTTATTCTTATGCTTTCATCTGTTTTTGCCGTTGTACTAACCCGCAATGGAAAGCGCCTTTTTTGTAAAGACGTCGAACCACTAAGCAACCAATTTGCGGCACCCATAGCGCGCGAAAGATATGGCACAAGCAACTCATCCCTGCTTTCGCCCCTTACAATAGCTTCATTGATTCTATAAAAAATCTTCAATGTAAAAGGCTCCTCTGTCTTCTGGAGATCTTCCGGCGTAAAATCAAGCGACAACAATTCAGCTCCCGAAAATGCATTATTAATAATACGCTCTATCATTCTACGGCGCTCCTCGTCTCGCATAGTTAAAAACGCGCCGCGATAGGCATTGTCATTATAGCCTTTAAAAAGCAAGGTGCTTTCAACTAACATCGCTCCTTCTTTCTCTACAGATGCCTCACTCTTAATAACAAGCGCATTCTCATCGGACGAAGGAACTGACGAAACATGTAACTTCTCACCAAAGGGTGTAGCAACAAGGTACGACCTGTCACATAAATAAGCGGGCATAATATCTCGGCTTGATTCGTCGGTAGGATCCATTAAGATGTACCCGTCTTTATTAGCAATAGGATTACCAGGCGCTCGAACTGCCGTCATAGCATGGTTAAAGTATGGCAACGGAACTTCACTATCCATTTTTGCGCCGGCATGAATAAGCACAGGATACGATTCAAACCCTGCTATCCTAAGCATTGCCGCAAGAAGCGCCGCCTTGTCGCGACAAACACCATACCGATTATTAAAAGTCACATCAATATCATGAGGCGCGTACCCAGGTGATGTTTCCTCCATCGTCAGCCCCATATATCGAATCTCCTGCGCAACCCATTTATATATTGCGCTTATCTTTTCAATATCAGAACCACCAGCTCCTACCGATGAAACAATCTTGTTAACACAATTGGTCATTTCTGCAGTTCCTTTTGAAAGATGTGGCACGCACAAATCCCAATACCATTTGGAAATTTCTTCCCAATCATTCGCTGTCGACATATATAAGTTTTGAACCTGGGTATAAAGCGGCGGCATCGATGGCTCACTAAATGCTTGAGGCGAATCCTTAGCAATCCATTCATGTACCACCGAACCGTCCTTTTGCTCACGCTTAGTATATGTAACATTCCCTAAGGGGTTGCGTAATGCAATCCTCTTGAGCGGACGATCTTTTGGCGCGATTATTCTAACAACGGAACGCACTATGGGACACGACCATTCCAAGATTGAAATGCTCGCAAAATGATTTTTAACCCGCGCCTTTGTGATCTCTCTTCTTATACGATAGACAAGTACATCACCAACTTTCAATGTTGGCACTGCACATGTTACCATACGATCCATGGGATCATATATATTTGCAGACATCGATGAATTGTCCGTTGACTCTTTCGTTGTCTTGGCAAAATCCACTTTGACCTTCTTGCCGTCAGATCCGATAATTGATACATCGATCAATTTCGCAATACCATAGCGTGCACTATAGGAAAAATTAATTACACTCTCCTCGCGACGTCCTTTCTCTGTAAGAACCTTAATCACACTCTCATCTTCACTTATGTAAGAACCATCAGGTTGATATCGTATCTCTTCTACTGATGAGACTAAGACGGCATCTGCATCAGGGTACTTCTCGAGTGTAACTTCCGAATAATAGGAGGTGGTCGAAGTAGATTGCGAAAGCGCAGGATCTGATGTGTCCGCCATTAAATTTCTATTCACCGCACAAATCGCAAACAGTGTGATAAAACATAATGCGCTTCTAAAATATTTCATAACAACTTCTCCAGTTCTCTTCTGTTATTCTCCAATTAGGCCCGCTTATTCATGCCATTGAATTTTCGCTTCATCATCACGACAAACACATCTGCTATATTCAACATTAGGCTTCCCGAAGAGGATCGCATAAAATGGCGTATCTTCCGAAACACCTACAAGCTCGGGCAATAATTCTGGAACCTCTTTTTGCACTAACTTTAAAAAACCGAACCAACACGTCCCAATGCCATTCGCCTGCGCAAGAAGATCAAACTGAGAACATGCCACCATAACATCTTCATTAGGCGTAACAACACCAGGAGACTTTGGATCACACGTAACGATTAGCATGCCTGTTGCGCCGCGGAAAAAAATATCTCGCTCACCTTTCCTAAGTTGAATAGCAGGCACGGCAATCCATTTGGGCAGAAGTTTCGTTCCATTGCGATGCCTCTGAAGTACACCAAGAAACTTTGCCCGGAACTCGTCCATCGCTTTTTTCGTTGATATACAGGTGAATTTCAATCCTCGCGCATTACACCCCGTGGGCGCATTGGCAAGGGTTTTTAACATACGCCTTAATAGGTTGCCATCTACATCTTGTTCCGAATACTTTCGTATGCTCCTACGCGAGCGTATCAAATTTTCCATCGCATTACCCGTCGGCAGATCTATATCACTCAACGATTGCGCATCCTCGGGATTATGTCCTTTAAAGGATATCGCTCCTGCACGGCATATTGCAAAGCAATGCTGACAATGCATGCACTTTGCGCTATTTGACATTTCAGGCAATCCGTCCGCACCAATTTCAAGCGCACCAAAGAAACAATCAGCAACGCAAGCACCGCAACGGACGCAACGCTGCACATCGAGTTCAAATAAATTCTTATTAGGATCAACTGACATAACGCCTCCGTCTTAATTTAAAAATTTTGCCGTAACCGATCGAGCACACGCCTTTACTTCGCTTGGCGTTCCCTGAACAACTATCTCACCGCCACCAGATCCGCCCGCCGGACCAAGGTCGACAATCCAATCCGCTGTTCTCATCACGTCAATATTATGCTCAATTACAATTATGGTATTACCCTGATCACGCAATTTCAACAGCAACTCCATCAGCTTTGCAATATCATCAAAGTGCAACCCCGTAGTGGGCTCGTCAAGAAGATACAGCGTTCTGCCGGTTGCACGTTTTGACAATTCACTCGCTAACTTTATTCTTTGAGCCTCACCGCCTGAGAGTGTCGTTGACGACTGACCAATGGCTATATAACCTAACCCGACATCAACAAGTGTTTTAAGTTTTCTAGCAAGAGAGGGAACTTTTGAAAAAAATTCATATGCTTCTGCAACCGTCATCTCAAGTACATCAGAAATTGACTTCCCATTATATGTTACTTCCAATGTTTCCGCGTTAAAACGTTTGCCGCCGCATTGTTCACATTTAACATACACATCCGGAAGAAAACTCATCTCTAATTTTCGAACACCATCACCAGAGCACACTTCACATCTTCCGCCTTTAATATTAAAGGAAAATCTCCCTGCTGTGTACCCGCGAGCCCGAGACGCCGCCGTTTTAGCGAACAGTTCGCGTATTTCCGAAAAGAAGCCTACATAAGTTGCCGGGTTTGACCGAGGGGTACGACCAATTGGAGATTGATCGATTTCAATTACCTTGTCAAAGTATGACTCGCCGGTTAATTTTTTATAAACACCCGGCGTCGCTTTTGCGCCATAGAATTTTTTCATCAGAGCGCGCTTTAGCGTTTCCTCAACAAGAGTTGACTTGCCCGATCCGGAAACTCCTGATACAACTGTAAATGCACCAATTGGGAAACGTGCAGTTACATTCTTCAAATTGTGCTGAGAACAGCCAGATATGGTCAGAAATTTATCGAAGTTGCTTTTGGGTGTATGATCAGCCGGCACAACACTTCGCCTGCCAGAGAGATAATCAGAGGTAAGACTATCAGACTTTAGCAACCCATTGAATGCGCCTTGATACATTAGGCAGCCGCCTTCACGGCCTGCGCCCGGCCCCAAATCAACAATATAGTCAGCTGCGCGCATCATCTCTTCATCATGCTCAACAATTACAACAGTATTCCCTCTGTCGCGTAATCCCTTAAGCGTAGAAATGAGCCGCTCGTTATCTCGCGGATGTAACCCTATTGTCGGTTCATCAAGAACATATAAAACGCCAGTAAGCCCTGAGCCTATCTGGGTTGCCAGACGTATACGTTGCATTTCGCCGCCTGAAAGTGTTGACGAAGCACGATCGAGAGTGAGATAATCCAAGCCAACATCAAGCAAAAATCCAAGGCGCTTGCGAATCTCCTTTAACACTTCATTAAGGCCTGAAAAACGTCTATCGCATTGAGGGTCAATGGAATTGAAAAATTCCAATGCCTTACCTACCGGCATAGACATTACCTCAACAATAGTCCTGCCCATAATCTTGGCGGCTCTTGATTCTGGCTTTAAACGAGACCCATTACAATCAGGGCAAATCTTATAACTCTGATAAGCCTCGTATTTGACACGCGTTTCCTCATCCTCCGCTTCATCAAGCCTCTTCTGCAATGTTGCAAACACTCCTTCAAACGGCCGATCAACGCTGCGCCATGGCAAGACAAGATTATCAGCAAAACCATGCATTAAATTTTCCCTGAACCGGGGCGGTAAATCACAATACCGAGCTGAAAGGTCGACATTGTACTGTTTTGCAATTTGCTCAAGCAAGGCGTTATAATACATAATCGCATTATGCCCTGCGCGGCGCCATGGATGGATACACTCGCGAAGAGGAAGCGTTTTATCGGGAATGACTAATTCCTCATCAAAAAAATATAATTGCCCTAACCCCGAACACCGCGGACATGCCCCAAAGGGTGAATTAAAAGAAAAACTACGCGGTTTGAGTTCATCAAAAGAAATCCCACATTCTACACAGGCATTTAATTCACTATAGACTACTTCTTGGTTAGTCTGGAGGTAACCGACTTTTAATATCCCTTGACCACACTTCAATGCCAACTCTACAGAATCCGTAAGCCGTGTACGATCACATGGAAGACTGAGACGATCAACAACAACGTCAATGTTATGAGCCTTCTTCTTGTCTATCTCAGGCAACTCGTCTATGATGAAAACATCGCCATCAATTCTTACGCGAGCAAAGCCCTTCCGCTTCAGCTCTTCCAACACATTTTCATGACGCCCCTTCTTGCCCTTTACGATAGGCGAATATATTATGGCTTTCCCGCTCTGCTTCTCTATCGCTTCTACAATTTCCTCCGCACTCTGCCTCCTCACTTCACGCCCGCAATTTGGACAATGTGCAATTGCGGCTGAACCATAAAGTATGCGAAGATAATCATGAATCTCCGTAACTGTCGCAACTATTGAACGCGGATTGCCGCTTGTTGTACGCTGCTCAATTGAAATAGCAGGACTTAGCCCTTCAATTTTGTCTACCTCGGGCTTTGCCAAACGATCTAAGAATTGTCGAGCATATGCGCTTAACGACTCAACATATCGACGCTGCCCCTCGGCGTATAATGTGTCAAACGCCAAAGATGACTTGCCGCTACCAGACAAACCTGTAACAACTGTTAAAGAATTGCGCGGTATCGTAACATTGATCCCGCGCAAATTATGCATCCTAGCATTGACAATCTCAATATCCATGAACGACATCAAACGTTTTTCAGATCAAGCGAAAGCAGGAGTTCTGGATTAGACTGCTTCTTCTTAAGAGAATTAAGTATACTCTTCATCGCCGACTCTGGTCCAGCCGGAGCAAGATAACGACGCAAACTCCATGTCTTCTCAAGTTCCATTGGATCAAGCAATAGATCTTCTTTGCGCGTACCCGATTTCTCAATATCCATTGCGGGGAAGATTCTCTTGTCTGCAAGCGAGCGATCAAGAACAATCTCCATATTACCAGTTCCCTTAAACTCTTCGAAAATCACCTCATCCATTCGTGAGCCTGTATCAACAAGCCCCGTGGCAATAATCGTAAGGGATCCTCCACGCTCAATATTGCGTGCGGCACCGAAAAAGCGCTTTGGCCTATGGAGCGCCAACGCATCTACACCACCCGTCAAAATCTTACCAGAATGAGGCTGGACAGTATTGTATGCTCTAGCCATACGCGTAATTGAGTCGAGCAGAATAATCACATCGCGGCCGTTTTCAACTTGTCGCTTCGACATCTCAATAACCATCTCGGCAACATTTACATGGTGCTGCGGCTCCTCATCAAATGTAGATGAAAGAACCATAGCCTTTGTATTACGCTGCATATCTGTAACTTCTTCGGGACGCTCGTCTATAAGAAGAATGATAAGCATAGCCTCAGGATGATTCTCGCTTATGGCATTGGCCATCTTTTGCAGCAAAACTGTTTTACCGACGCGCGGCGGAGCAATTATCAATCCTCTCTGGCCAAATCCTATAGGCGCAAACAAATCAATTACTCGCGTTGAGTGCTCTTCAGGTTTTGTTTCAAGGATTATTCTCCGTGTGGGGAATGTAGGAGTAAGATTTTCAAAATGAATAACACGAGCCGCTACCGATGGCTCTTTGCCATTAACTGTGTTAACATTCCCAAGACAGAAAAATCTGTCACGATCGCGCGGATCACGAATAGGCCCCTCGATAATATCGCCTGTTCTAAGTGCGTGACGTCGAATTTGTTGCTGTGTAACAAACACGTCTTCTGGGCAAGCTAAAAAGTTATTTTTTGCTGAGCGTAAAAACCCATGTCCTTCGCGAACAATTTCAAGGCAACCGCTTGCCAATACAGCGCCACCTTTAGCTAAGTAGGTTCTAATTGCAGCAAAAATCAGCTCATGCTTTCGATATGTTCCAAGCTCTTCCGGATCGGCCCCTGACATCATCGTATCAACTATCTGTTGCGCAGGCCAAATCTGAATATCCGCAAGGCGAAACTCTGGAAGATCAAAATTCCTATTGTTGCACGGTTGCGCCTCTGCTTTTTGCTGACGTTGTTCATGAGGAAGTGGCGCATTAAGCAAAGGGTTTACCGACTCAGAGCCATTTGCTCCTCTAATGGGAGAATTATTCGGTTTCTCACGACGCTGATGCTGATGATTTTTATGGAACTGCTTCTTATTGGCTACAGCCGGATTTGAATTTACGGGATTCTGCTGTTGCTTCGCAGGCTTTGCACTCAGTGCAAAGACATCTAATTCTTCTGCCATAATGGCCCTTTATTAATTGTTTAAGATCTTGTCGCGAGATACTCGACCAACTTTGCAGCCTGCGCTTTTAAGTCTTCATCGGTAGAATCGTTCAAGATCACATAGTTTGATCTCTTGGCTTTTATCGCAGGATCCATTTGGGCTGCAATTCTTGCCTCAGCCTCTTCGCGCGAATATCCCCGCGAAGAAATCATCCTCTCTATCTGTTTCTCTTTAGAGGAGATTATGCAAACTATTATATCATAATCTCCTTCCCAATGCACCTCGAAGAGTAAGGGAACGATTGCAATTGGAGGATTCTCAACATTCATCGCCTCTGCTATCGCTTTGCGAACTAGAGGATGTATTCGTTCTTCTAAATTCTTCCGAGCTGCCGCGTCTTTAAAAACTATTTTTTTAAGACGGGCTCTCTCTTCGGGTGAGATAAGCGTATGAACAATATCATCAGCATCAATTGTTGCAACGCCGAGTTCGTTCAAATAATGTGAAAGGAGGGATTTGCCCGAAGCAATCCCTCCCGTAATACAAACTTTCATTCGTATTTCTTACTCCTTGTCAGGAGCTGGCTTTACCTCTGCTCCTGCAGCAGAATCCTTGTGGGTTGTTATCTTAACCTCACGACCATGGGCATCAACGAGACGTGTTGTCACAAAGATGAGAAGGTTACGCTTTGAAGACCTTTCGGAGTGGCTGCGGAAGAAGCGACCAAGGAAAGGAATATCACCAAGGAAAGGAACCTTATCGTCCATAGCCTTACGCTGTTCGGTGATAAGACCACCCATGACGATCGTTGCACCAGGATAGACAGAAACCTTAGAGTCAATCGAGCGAACATGGAAGAACGGCTGTTCCATCGGAGCATCATAATATGTGATGTTTTCGCTGCTTGATGAAGAGAGGCTGTCCAAAGCTGATGTTGCAGACTCAACTGCACGAGAAGCAAAATCCTTCTGCTCTGTAGCACCAAGACCGGTACCAAGAGAAGTAAGAACACCCGTCAAGCCTTCAAAAATACCACCGATACCTTCAAAGCTCTCGAGGGAACTATTACCAGTAAACGGAATGCGCATACCGTAGTTCTTCCATGTCGGCTCGTCAACTACCTGAGTAATAAGCTGAAGATCAATCAAGTTACCGTTATCGGTGAGCGTGGGAGTTACATCAAGAATAACACCGACTTCACGCATAGTAAACTGCGAAGGCTCAACGATTGCCAAAACAGCACTCGAGCTATTGCCGTAGCCGCCTGACGATGAAGAGCTGGACTGGAGCTGGACGTCGTAGTCGGTAGGATAGATGTACTCAGTAACAACCTTAATTACAGCCTGCTCAGCTGAACGAGTAAGCACCTTAGGGGCTGAGAGCAAATCTGTATCACTGCGCTGTGAAAGCATGTGGAGAATCATTGAAAGATCAGCACTGCCCAAGAACGCATTCATACGCATAAACTGGTCGTTCGTGGAGTAACCCTCGCCAGAAATGTGGTTACCAAGCGTCGAAAGATAACGATTGTTTGTTGAATATCCCGTATCGGAACCAGTTGCTCCGAATCCGATATTACCCTTGGCACCAGAACCACGAATCCAAGAAGCACCCTTCGAAGAAGCATAACCAGCAGCCGCAGTAGAACCAACAGTAGTGTCAGGATTGGCTACGCCGCCGCCCCAAGCGCCAAGACCTGCAGAAGCATCACCGCCATTATCAGACGAGGCCTTCTGAGATACATTCCACTGACCATTCTTAATACCAAGAACCTTTGACGCGCGATCGCCGAGGCCGAGAGTATAATCACTATTAAGAATCCACTCAAAGCCCAGAGAGTTCAAATCGTCCTGGCACACCTCAACGAAGCGTGTCTCAATTTCAATGAGCGTTGGGTTCATGTTCATCTCATTGAGAGCGTTTTCAAGCTCGGCAAGGTTCTCAAGGGTATTCTTCACGCGAAGTTTACCAAGAGTGCGGATATACATAATGGAGGAACCCTCGGGCCATTCAACACCCATAAGACGGAAGAATTCCTTCCAATCCTGCTCTTTATTCTCTTCGCCCTCAGTAGCGTTGTTGGCATTGTTTCCACCAAGGAAACCACCGCCGCCACCGGCGCGC
>JAEIGA010008240.1_pt1 | contig 15789 bp, 10 predicted proteins | sample 9270691 | NCBI WGS metagenome assembly JAEIGA01 (sample SAMN17057246, study PRJNA624740) | gut metagenome | biome: biome; isolation source: fecal sample | host: Bos grunniens | place: China: Xizang | collected 2019
CGGCCGCCAGCGCTTGCTCTACGACAGCCTGGAGCCCCTCGCCTCATCCCCCTTGCTCTGCTCCTTCTACAACCACGAGCTCCTCTCAAGCATCGACCGCGCCCTCTCCCCCTCCATCGAAGGCCGCTACCGCTCCGTCGCCGAGTGGATGAACGACCTCCGCGCGAAGTAAGAGCCCCGATATTTTATTTGCGTTACCCGCCAAATTCCGATTTTGCGGCGTATAACGCCATTTTTACACCCTCTACGGGCGTTTATTGCCTGTAATAATGCATAAATATACAAAAAACGTGTAAAAAAGCAATTTTTACACAAAGAGCTATTGACTTTTGGTAAAAATGGTGCTAAACTGCCCTCGTGCAGTAAAAACGCAGTTACTACAACAAACATCTTACAAAAAAATGAAAACTACCGTCGAATTGATCGATATTGCCGAGGTGCGCTCAGGGTTCAATGCCCGCCGCAGGGTGGAGGAAGCGCCGTATGGCGCCGTGCAGCTGCTGCAGATGAAGGATCTGAATGATGCTGAGATGAGCACCTTTGAGGAGCTTATGCGCATCGACACAGCAGAGGCGCCTGCCGAGCGCTCCCTGGTGCACGCCGGGGATATCATCATTCGCACGCGTGGCGGCAGCAATGCCGCCACCTACATAGCCGCGGAGCCCACACTACCCACCCTACCGGCATCACCCTTGCTCCTTATCCGCGTGGCGGAGGGGGGCAGGGTGCTGCCGGCCTACCTCGCCTGGCTGCTCAACCAAGCCGACGTGCAAGAGCAAATCACCTACATGGCATGCCGTGGTACCGCCGTGCCCCTCATCAGCAAAAAAATGCTGGAGAAAATCACCCTCACCATCCACCCCATGGAGCAGCAAGAACAAATCGTGCAAATAGCCGCCCTCTCGCGCGAGGTGCAGCAGCTCACCCATGAGCTTGCTGATACCCGCGCCCGCTACGTCAACGCCCTCATCCGCTAAGCCCCCGCCCCCACACACTATGCAAGAATACGTACCCATCTTCCGCCAATTTTACACCTTCATCACCGGCAACGGCCTCTTGGCGTCGGAGCCCGCCACGCTGCTGCTTACCCAGCTCGTGGTACGCAAGGCGCTTTCCGATACCGTGGTGGAGCACAAGTCCTGCTTTGAGGGCGCACACGCCCTGCCGGCAGAGCATTTCCTGTGCAACGCGGCGGAGGCCCCGCTGCTCCCCTCATTCACCCACTTGTTGGCCTCCCTGAGTGAGCAAAGCGTTGCTGCTGCCACCGGCGCGTTTGATGCCGCGTGGGTGCCGGCACTGCTGCCGCATTGGCGCCCCCTCCTCAGCCCCATCCCCACTGAGCTGGAAGATGCCTACCTGCAGCCCGTCATGCAGAGCCTTACCACCCTCCGCCTGCCCATCACCCCCGCCGGTGAGAGCAGTACTACCGCCCGCTTCATGAAGGAGTGGATGCGCCACATGGGCGAGCTGCGCCGCGACAGCGTGCCCACCCCTCACCACTTGGCCGCGCTCATGGCGGAGCTGCTTGCCCCCGCCGCTGCGGATGCCGTGTTCGACCCCTGCGCCGGCTGCGCCACCCTCCTTACCCAAGCTGCGGAGCACGCCGGCAGCAGTGCCACCCTCTACGCCCAAGAGGTGAACTGGCACAACTACCTCATCGGCTGCGCCAACCTCTTGATGCACGGCTTCTCCGCCGCCCGCTTCACCTGTGCGGACAGCATCATCGCCCCCGCCTTTGCGGAGGAGGGCCGCCTGCAGCAATTCGACAAAGTGATGTCCATCCCCCCCTTCGGCATCAAATTCCCCGCAGAGTGGGCTGCTGCTGCCACCGTGCTCGGCATCCCCCATGGCAACCGCTCCGCGAGCGTCTTCCTCAACCATTGCCTTGCCCGCTGCAAAACCACCACCGGCAAGCTCGTCATCTGCATGCCCCGCAGCTTCCTCAACGCCTGTGGGCGCGAAAAAGAGCAGTGCAAGTACCTGCTTGAGGCAAACCTCATCAGCGCCATCATCCAGCTGCCCCGCGGCGCCACCGGCATCGGCAACCTCCTTGCCTCCCTCCTCGTCATCGACTTCGCCCGCGCGCAAGAGCCCCACCGCGGCATCCTCATGGTGAATGCCACCCCCCTGTGCCCTGCTGCCAACCGCGGCATCTGCACCATCCCCGACGCCGCCCGCCGCGAAATTGTCACCTGCTGCAACTCCCGCGCAGAGCAGCCCGGCTTCTCCACCGTCATCACCCGCGAGCGCATCCTGGAAAATGAGGTCAAGCTCCTGCCCGAGTTCTACCTCGCCGACCCCGCCGCCGTTGACCCCGAATGCGAAGACCCCGCCGCCCTCGCCTCCCGCATTGCCGAGCTCGAACGCACCCTCTCCGAAAAACAAGCGCTCCTCGACTCCCTCCTCAAAGATTTTTGTTGTTCATAGTAGAGAGTCCGCGCGCAAGGAGGATGCTTGCCCCTTTTTCCTCCTTGCGCGCTTTCTTGCTCTGTACCGTGAGCTTCAAAGAAAATGGTGATTCTCGCGCGCGAATACGGCAAAGTTTTGCTCATAGACATATCTTCTAAGCTCACCGCCCGCTGAATTCATCAGACGCTGTCTGTCGAATTCAGCAGAGAAAAATACCGTTTACAATTCATTCGACCTTGTGGGGGCGAATGTGAATAATGATACCGGAATGCATGATATCTACTTGACAATAAAAGACGATTATGCATAATACGGGATAGGAATGGCAACGGCAGAACAGATAATGTCACTTATTCGGTCGCATACACGTGATGACCGGGAGCATTTCTATACCGTTGCACTTCAAATTGCCTCATCTGAAGCTAGAAAAGGTCATCGGACTTTTGCTGAAGATATACGTAAAGCTTTCAAATCGTCAACACCGGTACAATCAAAGCTCAAACAAGTTGAGATTCCTGAAGAAATGCAGGATGTCCTTGTTCTGCGTGAGCCTGACTGTTTTCGCAATCAACTCGTATTAGGTGAAGCTAATAAAAAGAGAGTTGAGAGAATTATGCATGAATATGTGCAGCAAGAGGTTCTCAAACAGCATGGCTTAAGTAATCGCCGTAAGATTTTACTGGCAGGGCCGCCGGGAACGGGAAAGACAATGACGGCAGGTGTCTTGGCAAATACTCTTGGTTTGCCTATGGTTGCTGTTCGGCTTGATATGATCCTTTCCCGCTACATGGGGGAAAGCAGTGCAAAGCTTCATCAAGTGTTTGAGTTTATTGCGAACAACAGGGCTCTCTACTTGTTTGATGAGTTTGATACCTTGGGTGGAGAGCGTGGAGGAAATGACGTAGGTGAGATGCGTAGAGTGCTTAATACACTACTGCTGTGTATTGAACAAGATAAGTCGGAAAGCCTTTTGGTTGCTGCCACTAATAAGCCCGATATGTTGGATAGGGCGATTTTCCGCCGCTTTGATGATTGCATTGAGTACACTATGCCTGATAAGAAGGACATCTCTCAGATTATTCGTAATTCTTTGTCAACTTTCTTAACTGATGACATAGCTGTAGATGCAATCGTAAATAGTTATGAAAATATGAGCTGTGCTGATGTCGTGAGCGCATGCCATGATGCTGTTAAGATTGCGCTTTTGGAAGGTAAAAATCAGGTATCTCAGCTTAATTTGGAGCAGTCTTTTGCAGAGCGTTCTGCAACGTTAAAACTTCAGAAGTAAATCATGCCTGAGAACTTACCATTACTCATAATCGCTCAAGAGGGCGAGCACTTGGCATTTTCACCACCGAACAAAGGTCGCTCCAAGACACTCGAGTATTCGTATGGGGATAGGGTAGAGCATGCGACCAGAATTTTGCAACAGTTTGATGAGATTCTTCTTGAAAACGCAAAGCTGAAGATTAACAGAGTGTCTCTTAAAACTCAGAGTGGTAAGGATTTCCCGGTTGATAAGTTGAACAAGAGCCACATGGAACTCTTGGACTGGCGAAAAGTTGAAGATGGTTATGCTGCAACTGTTCTTCTTCCTGAAAAGGCGGTTGCTAAGTTGAGAAAGAAAATTACCGATTTTCGGGATGCTGATTCTAGGAAAACGCACAGGCCAAAGAATGAAGATTTTGTGGGTAGAATAAGGGCGTTTCACCCCGCGATAGCAGACTGGTATTGGAAGGACCCCCTAGTCACATTGCCGGAAATTGAGGAAATTTGGATTGAGATATGGCTTACCAGAAAGGAAGAAGAGACGTCGTCGCGTGCGTTTGTAGACCTTTGTAAATCCAATGGAATAATCCATGGACAAACTCCGTTACTGTTTCCTGAGTATTTAGTCTATGTCGCACATGTTAATAGAGCTAAGTTAGCCGTATTAACACGCAATCTTGATTCCCTTAAACAATGTCGAGCATGCCGAGAGTTAACTTCTCTGGTAACGTCTGCTGCACCGGCAGAACAGGTGCAATGGTCTCGCCACATTATTGATCGTTTGCAAATACCCGCCGATGGCTCTCCTCGAGTTTGTATTTTAGATTCCGGCTGCAATAGGCATCCTATTCTCTCACCTCTTATTCAAGACGGATTATTGCTATGCGCTGATGATGGAAAGAGTGGTGCAGATTCACATAAAGATGGACACGGTACATCAATGGCCGGCATTGCTGCCTATGGTAATCTCAATCATGTAATGATGATAGCTGATGGTGCTGTGCGTCCTCATGCCATAGAATCCTGTCGTATTCTTGGGTTAGGTAATAACGATAGATTGCACGGTGAAGTGACATTGCGGGCTGTTAGCTTAGTTGAAATTGAGAGCCCGGAGGTGCCTCGTGTATTTTGCATGGCCATTACGTCGGCGCACCAAACACAAGTATTAGGTAATCCGTCTTCTTGGTCTGCTGCACTTGACTCATCCGCTTCTATGTATGGAGAGGAAAATCCCGAAGGCCGCCTATTCATCGTTTCTGCAGGTAATCGAACGGATTTTTTATGTAGCTCAAGTGACATGGCTGCAACAGTTCAGAATCCGGCTCAGGCATGGAATGTTCTCTCTATCGGCGCTGTGACTCATTTGACTGAATACAACGATTCAAGTGTTCCGCCTAACGCCGAATTGTATGCAAAGAATGGCGAGCTTTCTCCTTGGTCAAGTAATTCATCACTATGGAAAGAATCTGCTCCTATAAAGCCCGATTTCCTTTGTGAGGGTGGAAACATTGTGTTAGTTGACGGAGCGGAAGACAGACCCGACGACTTACGGCTGCTTTCTCCCTACAAAGATGAGTTTCGTGTACAATACGTACCTTTTGATGGGACTAGTTTAGCCTCAGGGTTAGCGTCACACATGGCTGCATGCATAATGCGTGAATATCCATCGCTTCGCCCTGAAACAGTCCGAGCTCTTCTGGTTCATTCTGCTGAATGGACAGATGAAATGAAACGTGCCTATTTGCCGCCCAAGCCCTCTGCTTCTTCATACATGGCTTTGGCTAGAATGTGTGGACATGGCGAGGCGAGTTTACCCAGAGCTCTCTCGTGCATGTCAAACAGCCTTACGCTTGTTCATGAGGGTGAATTAACGCCTTATTGCATGCGCGATGGTAAAAGTGTGACCTACAACGAAATGGTGTATCATGATTTGCCCTGGCCTAAGGCTGCACTTGAAGCATTAGGTGATGCATCTGTAGAGCTTAAAGTCACCCTCTCTTATTTTGTCGAACCTAATCCCTCTGCTATTGAAGGCCTTGAAAGCACCTATAGCTACCCCTCCTATAGCTTAAGCTTTAGCGTTCGAAAAGGTGTTGATACACGGGAAATTCATCTTAAGAAAATCAACAATGCTATTCGGGACGTAAATGATGCCATCAACAACCGGAATCAATACGACGGATGGCAGCTTGGGCGAAATGCCTTTGTTGGTTCCGTGCATTCCGATATATGGGAGGGGTGTGCCTCTGAATTGGCGGCTATGGGGGGAATTGCCATCATTCCCGAAGCCGGTTGGTGGAAGACAAAAAAAGCGAGTAATCGCTTCAATGATAAGGCTCGCTATTCGTTAATTGTTTCCATTCGCACAAAAGAGATTCATAGCGAAATCAACTTGTATGCTGAAGTCGAAAATAGGATTAAGCAAGAGCTGCAAACGGAAGTTGAAATAAAAGTGTAGCTTGTTCATGTAAATCGAGGCTTCCGGCAGGGGAGCAGATAAACCAATCATCGCTGAGTGCAAATTCTCCAAACACTGTGTGGAGATTCGAATAGGGCAATCACTGTTTGCCCCATTTAAATAAAAATGATAATCAGTGATTAGCATTTTTGCCCTGTCCACTTGCCAAAAATGAACATGGTACTAATGGTTCCATGTTCCTATACTTGCTTTGCCAATAATCTGGCGAAAATTCGAACAGGGAAGTAAAACTTCCTAGTTGCCTGATAAGTGCAAAATGCATGGTGCTGTTTATCATGGTATATTTCCGTCACCTCAAGGTTTTGTTGTTAATCGTTGCTGATTACCCGTGCGAAAGGAGGAAGCCCATATGTGCATTGCATGCATATTCTCTCAATTTTTTCCTTTATTCACCCCTCTTTTTAGGGTATAATGCCCTGTAGACAAACATACTCCCACATGGAAGACGATAAAATTTACCAAGTAGGCACCAATATTCAGGAAAAAGCTACCGTCATTTGGAATGTAGCCAATGCCATATTCGGCATTTTCAAACCGCATGAGTACGGCAAGGTAATTCTGCCCATGACGGTGATTAAGCGCTTCCATGACTGCTTGTTATCCACGCGGGAGAAGGTGCTGGCTGAGTATGAACAATGCGCCTCTAAGCCTCAAGGCGCTCAGGAGATGCTTCTTGCAGATGCCTCCGGTTACAAGTTCTACAACACCAGCAAGTTTACCTTTGAAACGCTGGTGGCCGACCCGAACAATATCGAAGCCAATTTCCGTAATTATCTGGCGGGCTTCTCTCCCAATGTGCAGGATATCCTCACTAAGTTCCGCTTTGAGGACCAGCTGAACACTCTGGTGGAGCACAACGCGCTCTTCCTCGTGGTGCAGGAGTTCGCTTCGCCCAAGGGCTATCTCGGCCCGGATAAAATCAGCGCGGTGGATTGCGGTTACATCTTTGAGGAGCTGGTGCGTAAGTTCTCCGAATCCTATGCTGAGGAGGCAGGTGCCCACTTCACCAGCCGTGATATTATTTACCTGATGACGGACCTGCTGCTCAGCGGTACCACCCCGGATGATGCCGTGGCAACGGTGTATGATATGACCATGGGCACCTCGCAGATGCTCTCTTGCATGGAGGAGCGCATTCACGCGCTCAATCCCCATGCCCTCGTGACCTGCTGCGGACAAGAGCTGAATGCGGAGACCTTTGCCATCGCCAAGGCGGATATGCTTATCCGCGGTGGCGACCCCGACAACATGCGCTATGGCAACACGCTCTCCGAGGACCGCTTCCCCGGTTACAAGTTCCGCTACATCATCTCTAACCCGCCCTTCGGTATTCACTGGAAGCGCGAGAAAAAGGTGGTGGAAGAGGAGCACACCCGCGGCGATGCCGGACGCTTTGCCCCGGGACTGCCCAAGATTTCCGACGGTCAGCAGCTGTTCTTGCTCAACGGTCTCGCCAAGCTGGATGCGGAAGGCCGCATGGCCATCATTCAGAACGGCTCCCCCCTGTTCAATGGCGATGCCGGTAGCGGCCCCTCCGAAATCCGCCGCTACATTCTGGAGCATGATTGGCTGGATGCCATCGTGCAGCTGCCCAATAATTCCTTCATGAACACCGGCATCGCCACCTACGTGTGGTTGCTCGCTCGCAACAAGCCTGCCCACCGCCGCGGCAAGGTGCAGCTCATTGATGCCTCCCACTGCTTCGAGCCCCGCCGGAAATCCATCGGTGATAAGCGCAATGACATCACCGCCACCTGTCGCTCCCTCATCATGCAGGCCTACGAGGCTTTTGAGCACGATGCCGTCTACGGTGACCCCGAGAGCATCTACTGCGAGAGCAAGGTGTTCGCTACGCAGGAGTTCGGTTACTACAAGATTACTGTAGAGCGCCCCCAGCGCGATGAAGCGGGCAACATCATCAAGAAAAAAGGCAAGCCTGTGGCGGATAAATCCCTACGTGACACCGAGAACGTGCCCATGACCGAGGACATCTCCACCTACATGGAGCGCGAAGTGCTGCCCTACGTGCCGGATGCTTGGGTGGATGACAAAGCCACCAAGGTGGGCTATGAAATCCCCATGACCCGCTACTTCTACAAATACCAAGCACCGGAGGCTGCGGATTCTATCGCCGCTCGTATCTCCACGCTGGAGGCGGATATCGCCGCGTCGCTGAAAAATCTTTTCTCCTGATACGTCTATGAATGAGCTTTCTGCCCAAACGGAGCTTTTCAACAACGTTGCCCTCATCATTGAGCAAGCGCGCCAACGCGTGCGCACGGCTGTCAATACCGCCATGGTGTACGCCTACTTTGAAATCGGCCGCCACATCGTGGAGCATGAGCAAAAGGGTGACTCCCGCGCGGAATACGGTAAGGCTTTGCTGAAAGAGTTGTCGGCTAAACTCACCGCCCGCTTCGGTGAGGGGTGGGGAATAACTCATCTCAAAAATATTCGTTTCTTTTATTTGACCTATGCAGAGGCTATCAAATTGGGCAATCACTGTTTGCCCAATTCTGAAACCGCATCGGTGGAATTTTCTAAACAGTGTATAGAGAATGCAAGCAAAAAAGGCAATCACCGATTAGCCAATTTCCAAACAACAGAAACTAAACATTTTATTCTCTCTTGGACTCACTACCTTGTCCTCATCCGTATCAAAGATGCCGCTGCGCGCAGCTTCTATGAAATTGAGTGCGCCGCCCAGAATTGGAGTGTGCGCCAACTGCAGCGGCAGGTAAACTCCTGCCTGTATGAGCGCCTCGCTCTCAGCCGCGATAAGGATGATGTCATGCGCCTCGCCAATGAGGGGCAAGCGGTCGAAAAACCGGCAGATGTGATTAAAGACCCCATCACCCTCGAATTCCTGGGGCTCAAACCGGAGGAAGCTTACACGGAATCCAAGCTGGAGAACGCCATCATTACCCGCATGCGCGATTTCTTGCTCGAGATGGGTAAAGGCTTCCTCTTCGAGGCTCGCCAGAAACGCTTCACCTTTAACGAGGAGCATTTCTATGTGGACCTCGTGTTCTACAACCGCCTGTTGCAATGCTACTGCCTCATCGACCTCAAGACCGATAAGCTCACCCACCAAGACCTCGGGCAAATGCAGATGTATGTCAACTACTTTGACCGCCACGTCCGACAACCCTTCGAGAAACCCACCATCGGCATCCTCCTCTGCAAAGAGAAGAATGATGCCCTCGTGGAGCTGACTCTCCCCGCCGATGCTAATATCTACGCCTCCTCCTACGAACTTTACCTGCCGGATAAAGCTCTCCTCCAAGCCAAAGTACGCGAGTGGATTGCTGAATTCGAAGAACAAGAAAAACTCTCCTGATTACCATGGCTAGACAGATGAAAGACAGCGGGGTAGAGTGGATTGGAGAGATGCCGGAGGCGTGGGAGGTTATCAATCCTAAGGCTCTCTTTAGGCTGCGAAAAGAAAAAGCCGCATTAGGTCAGCGTCAACTTACGTCAAGCCAGCAATATGGTATTGTATATCAGGACGAATACATGAAATTAACTGGCGCAAAGGTTGTCACCGTAGAAAAAGATTTTGAAATTTTAAAGCAGGTAGAATCAGGGGACTTCGTTATTAGTATGCGTAGTTTTCAGGGAGGTATAGAGTATAGCCCTTATTCTGGCTCTATTAGCTCAGCGTATGTAATGTTAATTCCGAACAAGAATTGCGTTTATTCGCCTTTTTATAAGTGGCTTTTAAAATCATCTGAATACATCCGAGCATTGCAGTCAACGTCAAATATGGTTCGCGACGGCCAAGCTATGCGATATTCTAACTTTGCTCAGGTAAGGCTTATTGTTTTACCAATGGAAGAGCAACGCAGAATAGCAAACTACCTTGACTCCAAGTGCGCCGAGATTGATAAGGTTGTAGAGCAAACCCGTGCGACGATTGAGGAGTACAAAAAGCTCAAGCAGGCAATCATCACCGAGGCTGTCACCAAGGGACTCGATTCCTCTGTGCCGATGAAGGATAGCGGCGTGGAATACCTCGGTTGCATACCTAGAGGGTGGTCAATAATTTCTATTGGACAAGCGTTTGTATATGTGGGTGGTTTTGCTTTCAAAAGTGAATTATTTACTATTACTGAGTCCAATTACCAAGTCCTTAGAATAGGCAACGTAAAAAACAACAATCTTATTCTAGACAATAAACAAATTTATATCGATGAAAGTTGCGCTGAAACAGCAAAAGTTGCAGAAGTGCGTACAGACGATATACTGTTTACTATGACAGGAACAAAAGGTAAACGAGATTATTTCTATACCGTGCGCATCGAAGATGGGCATATAGCGGAGAAGCGTTTGTTTATTAATCAACGCGTAGGTTTGTTTAGAAAGAAAAATAAAAAAATCAAAATGGCGTTTGCTAACTACTTATTGAAGGAAAAGCGAATATTAGATTACATTTTTTTAAGTGAGACCGGAACTGCAAACCAAGGGAATCTAGGGATAGAAACTATTGCTAGAACTAAGCTATATCTTCCTCCACTCGAGGAGCAAGAAGAAATCTGTTTGTACCTTGACGCCAAGTGTGCCGAGATAGACCGCATCATCGAAAAGAAGGAACAGCTCATTGAGGAACTTGGGAGTTACAAGAAATCGCTTATTTACGAATACGTCACCGGTAAGAAGGAAATAGAAATACATAAATATTCATAAGATGTCGTTTATTAATAAGTAAAGAAAAAATCGAAGTAGGAAGAAAAACTTCCTAGTTGGGTAAGAAATTGCATAGAGTGATAAAAAATAAAGATATAAAATAGAGATGAAAGCAGATATACAGGGTGAATTGTTTGACTTTTCCGCCGAGCGAGAAGAGCGGCCGGGAGTTCTTATTTATCAAAGTGATGCTACAGGGGTGAAATTGGATGTTCGCATAGAGGGGGAGACCGTATGGTTGTCGCAACAGCAGATGGCAGAACTATACCGGACAACAAAGCGCAATATATCCTTGCATGTAAACAACATATTGGAAGAACACGAATTAGAGGAAGAAGAGGTAACCCGAATCATCCTGCAATCTCGCATGGAAGGACGGCGTGAGGTAACGCGCAGCGTGATTCTGTACAATTTGGACATGATTATTTCCGTCGGATACCGCGTGAAGAGCCTGTTAGCGACACGCTTTCGCCAGTGGGCAACGGCTCGATTGACGGAATACATCCGCAAGGGATTCACCATGGATGACACCCGTTTGAAAGAGCTGGGTGGCGGGGGGTACTGGAAAGAGCTGCTGGATCGCATACGCGATATCCGCTCGTCAGAGAAAGTCATGTTCCGCCAAGTGCTGGATTTGTATGCCACCAGTGCAGATTATGACCCGAAGAGCGACATCAGCCGCAAGTTCTTCAGCATTGTGCAGAACAAGTTCCACTATGCAGCACACGGGCAGACAGCAGCAGAGCTTATCTACGACCGCGCGGATGCGCACAAGCCGTTCATGGGCTTGCAGAGCTTCAGTGGCGCTTTTCCCCTGCTGAAAGATGCGCAGATAGCGAAGAACTACCTGACGGAAGACGAGTTGAAGACGCTGAATAATCTGGTATCAGGTTATTTTGACTTTGCGGAACTGGCAGCCCGGCGTCGCCGTGTGATGCGCATGGAGGACTACCTGAAGCAGCTGGACAGTCTGCTGACAAGCATAGGAGAGCAGGTGTTGGAGCACCATGGGCATGTAAGCCATGAGCAGGCCATGCAAAAAGCAGAGCGCGAGTACCGAATCTATCAACAGATTGAGCTGTCACCGGTGGAACGAGATTATTTATTGAGTATTTCTGAGTTGCGACAAATTGCAGAAAATAGTAATCATAAGAAAGGATAAGAAGATATACAATTATTTGTAAAAGACTTTTAACCAATGCGGAAGTAAAAAATCGAAGTAGGAAGAAAAACTTCCTGGTTGGAGAGAAAAAACGGAAATAGATATAGCGGAAATGAAAGAAAAAGATTTTGAAGCCCACATAGAGGCAGCGCTTACATCCCCCGCGGGCGGTCTGACCAAGGGGGCGGACACATATGATTGCGCCACGGCTCTGTACAAAAATACCTTGCTGAGCTTTGTGCAGGAAACCCAGCCCAAGGCGTGGAAGAAATACACCCGCCTGGTGACGCGCAACCCGGAGGAGGCCTTCATCAAGGCATTCAACGAGCGCTGCACCAAGGACGGCCTGCTGCATGTGCTGCGCAACGGCTTTGATGCCGTGGGGGCGCGTTTCCGTGTGTGCTACTTCCGGCCTGAGAGCAATTTGAACGAGGAGCACGAGAGCCTGTACCGTGCCAACAAGGTGGAGGTGTACCGCCAGTGGTACTACAGCGAGACGTGCAAGAACTCGGTGGACATGGTGCTGGTGCTCAACGGCATCCCTGTGTTTGCGCTGGAGCTGAAGAACCAGCTGACGGGGCAGAACATCGACAATGCCCGCTGGCAGTGGAAGAACGACCGCGATCCGAACGAGCGCTGCTTTGGGTTCAATTTCCGCATCCTGAGCTATTTCTGCGTGGATTTGTATGAAGCCTGCATGGCGACGAAGCTGGCGGGCAAGCATACCTACTTCCTGCCCTTCAACCAAGGCAGCGCAGGCGCGGGTAAGAACGGCGGAGCGGGTAACCCCGCCGCTGCGGATGGAGATTTTGCCGTATCCTATATCTGGCGCGAGGTGTTCCAACGCGACAGCCTGATGGATATATTGCACCGCTTCATGAACCTTGAAACCAAGGAGGAGAAGGTGCGCCGCAAGAACGGCAAGGAGGATAAAGTGGTGAAGAAGACGCTCATCTTCCCCCGCTACCACCAGCTGGATGTGGTCCGCAAGCTGGTGGCGCACGTAAAGCAGCACGGCAGAGGCCACAACTACCTGATTCAGCACAGCGCAGGCAGTGGCAAGAGCAACTCCATTGCTTGGGTGGCGCACCGGCTTTCCACCCTGTTCAATGCGGAGAACCAGCCCATCTTCAGCAGCGTGATTGTGGTGACCGACCGCACCGTGCTGGATGCCCAGCTGCGCAACACCATCTCCGGGCATGACCACACGCGTGGTGTGATAGCCGCCATTGATGATGACAAGACCTCGCAAGACCTGAAGGACGCCATTAATGCCGGGGCGCGCATCATCATCACCACGTTGCAGAAGTTCCCCGTGATTTATCGTGAGGTGATTCACTACGAGGGCCGCCGCTACGGCATCATCATCGACGAGGCGCACTCCTCGCAGGGTGGCAGCGCTGCCGCCAAGATGAAAGCCGCGCTGGCGGATACCCGTGCCGCGCTGGAGCAGTACGCCGAGGAGGAGGAACTGGACGCCGAAGCCAACGACGCCGAGAACAAGCTGGTGCAGGAAATCCTGAGCCAAGGCAAGCACGATAACCTCTCTTTCTTCGCCTTTACCGCCACGCCGAAGGATACCACCCTGCAGCAGTTCTGCGAACAGGGCCCGGACGGCAGGTGGCATCCCTTCCACGTGTACAGCATGCGACAGGCCATTGAGGAGGGGTTTATCCTCGATGTGCTGCAGAACTACACCACGTACAAGACCTGCTGGAGGCTTATCCGCACCGCGGAAGAGAACGAGGAGATGGCCAGCAGCAAGGCAGCACGCCTCATCCGCCAATTTGCTACGCTGCACACGGAGAATATCCGGAAGAAGTCGGAAATCATCGTGGAGACCTTCCTTGAGACCACACGCCACAAAATCGGCGGCAAGGGTAAGATGATGGTGGTGGCATCCTCCCGCATGGCGGCGGTGCTGTATTTCCGCGCGGTGAAGGCCTATGCGGAGGAACAAGGCTACCGAAACGTAAAGCCCATGGTGGCATTCTCCGGCAAGATTGAGCTGGATGACGGGGAGGAGCTGACCGAGAGCAAGCTCAATGTGCGCGAGGACGGCTCACACATCTCCGAGGCGCAGACCAAGGAGGAGTTCCACAATAACTTCAACATCCTCATCGTGGCGGAGAAGTACCAGACGGGCTTTGATGAACCGCTGCTGCACACCATGATTGTGGACAAGAAGCTGCGCTCGGTAAAGTGTGTGCAGACCCTTTCGCGCCTGAACCGCACTTGTTACGGCAAGGAGGATACCTACGTGCTCGACTTCATGAACGAGCAGGACGATATCAAAGAGGCTTTCCAGCCCTTTTACCAAGAAACGCTGCTGGAGGGCGACCTGAGCTATGACCTGATTTACCAGACCAAGCGCGACCTGCGCCAATTTAATGTCTACCACGATGACGACGTGGAGAAGGTGGCGGAGGAATACTCGCGCCACAGTGAGCAAAAAGAGGCCGAGTGTGCCGCAGCCATCACGAACCTGCTCATCCCGGTTATCGCCGACTATAACACAAAGCTGAGCGAGGATGACCGGTACGAGTTCCGCCGCAAGCTGCGAGCCTTGTGCAAGTGGTATGCCCACATCGGGCAGATTACGCGCCTGAATGACCTGGAGCTGCACAAGGAATATGTGTTTGCTCGTTTCCTTATCAAGGTGCTGCCCACAGAGGGTACGCCCCCGGTGGATATCGAGGGCAAAATTGAGATGGAGTACTACAAGCTGGAGGAAACCGGCAGCGGTAGCATTCCTCTTGCCGGGACGGATGGCGTTTTGAAGCCGGGCACGGCTACTGCCGGTGGCGGGGCACCGGACAAAAAGGAGTTGTTGGACGAGCTGTTGGCTCGCATCAACGAGGCCATGGGCGGTAACTTCACGGAGGCGAACAAGGTGGCAGCCCGCACCATCATGGCCATGTTGAAGGAGGATTCATCGTTGGCCGCCTCTGCCCGTAAGTCCAATAAAAAGGTGTTTACGGATACGATTTTCACCGGAATCTTCAAAAAGGCAGTGTTGGACTGCTATAAGAAGAGTATGGACGGCTTCGAGGACCTGATGCAGGATGATGATAAGCGCAACAAGCTCCGCGAGCAGATTGCCCACGAGCTCTACCGCCAATTCCGTAGCAGTTATGATGCCGGCGAAGACCATGTGCTGGCTGTAGCTGAAAACATTGTTTCCGAGTATGAAGAGTGATGCGTGCACAATAACTCATTATTTGATGGGAGGTGAGAGGCATTCTCGGATGGTAATGGGCGCATAGGGCGCTTGTGGCAGTCGCTTATTCTGGGTAAGCTGCATCCGGCATTCCCGCATTTGCCGGTGGAAAATATGGTGTACTCCTCGCAAGAGGGGTATTACAAGGCGATTGAGCAAAGCAGTGCGCGTTCGGATTGTGCGCCGTTTATTGATTTCATGCTGGGCGAGATATTGCATACGCTGCAGCAAGCGGTGGTGGCGCCGCCGGAGGCTTGCGATAAGGTGCAGTTTATCATCCATTGCATACGGGAGAATGCGGCGATATCTGCCAGAGAGATGGCGGAGCGGGCGGGCGTGTCTCCCCGCCTGATTGAGAAGTACCTGACGGAGATGAAGAAGAAGGGCATTTTGCAGCGTGAGGGGGCCCGCAAGAGTGGGCGGTGGAAGTTGCTGCTGCCCGGTGAGTGATTTTATTCCGAACCGAGGTTCGGAATAAAGTTCGGAATAAAGTTCGGAATAAAGTTCGGAATAAAGTTCGGAATAAAGTGGGGGCTTCGCGTCTGTGCGTACTATGCCCGGCCG
>JAEIGA010008241.1_pt1 | contig 15788 bp, 10 predicted proteins | sample 9270691 | NCBI WGS metagenome assembly JAEIGA01 (sample SAMN17057246, study PRJNA624740) | gut metagenome | biome: biome; isolation source: fecal sample | host: Bos grunniens | place: China: Xizang | collected 2019
ACCTGCGGGCGTGCTTTTTGCTCGCAAAATGCCGCATGTTAAGATAAATATAGGGATAACGACCGCTTAATATATGAATAGAATGAGCTCTCATCCATCCACAGAACCTGCGGCAGAGCGCATAGACTGGTCAGCCTGGCTGGCTGAATATGGTGCACAGCTGCTTCTATATGCCCGCCAGCAATGCCGCAGCGAGGCAGATGCTGAGGATGTGCTGCAGGAGGCACTGGTGCAGCTGGTGCATGCGGTAGAGGGGGGCTCATTTACCGGAGCCAGAGACCAGTGGCGCAGTTATGCCTATACGGCTATCCGGCATCTGGCCATGGACCGGGGCCGCCGCGAGCAGGTTCGCCGCAATTATGCAGCAGCCCAGCAGGAGGTGCAGAGCGAGGGCGTGGAAGAAACACCCTGGCTGAGCAGCGCTGCTGATGATGAGTACCTGCGGAAACGGCTGGAATCCATGCTCCGCAAACTTCCGTCGGAGTTTGCTGAGGTTGTGGTGCTTCATATATGGGGAGAACACACGTTTCAGCAGATAGCCGATATGACCTGTAATAAATTATCAACCATTACCTCCCGTTACCGCTATGCCCTGCAGGCCTTGCGTAAGGAGCTGGAGGAAAATCCCATAGAAAGCTGAGCCATGAAGACATCTGCTACCGATTTTGATACTGCGGACACCCACCCCGCATCGCTTCCCGCTGCTTTGCAGGAACGCCTGCTGGCGGCTATGCAGCAGGCATCGGATGAGGAATCCGGATGCCGTGAAATGGAGCAGCTCCTGCGCCGCATGAGACCTGCCGCCCTGCCTGCTCGGCTGACGGGCAGGCTGGGGGTGCAGATGTATGTGGAAGCACAGCAGAAGCGCCGCCGGCGTTCCTACTGGTGGCGGGTCGGTACTGCAGCTGCAGCGCTTGTACTCTGTGCCTCCGGCATGACATTACTGATGCCCGGAACCGCCGTTGCGGAGGCAGATGCGAATCAGGGGCTGGTCAGCCGCAATATCATTGATGCGCGTAGCAGTAACCGCGTGGAATGGCGGCGCGGTGAGGCTCCTGTGCGTCACTATGAAGTTGTGTATGAGGATGCCTTTGTGCTGGAGGCTGATGATACCACGACTGTCATCCGCGTGCCGAATACAACCCAGGTAGAAATTGAGGAGGATTACTTGTGAAAAAGATTTTTTGCGGATTTTTACTGGCCTTGCTGATGCCTGTTTCCTGGGCTTCAGAGAAACCCAGGGCTATGTTTGGCGTGGTGACGGCAGAGAATCCGAGCCCGCAGCAGGGCGGGGTGATTGTGCTGGCTGTGCGCCCCGGCAGCCCGGCGGAAGCGCGTGGTCTTCAGCCTGGTGACCGGATTGAGAGCCTCAATGGCAGCAAGGTGGACACCCGTGAGGATATGCGCCAGCTGCTGGCCGGGCTTGTTCCCGGGGAGTCGGTTGAGGTGATGTATTACCGAGCCGGCGGGCAACAGGCCATGCGGGCTTCTGTGGTACTGGCAGAACGGCCTGCCAGGGGGCAGGGGGCATCATCATCTCCGGGAAACCCGGGTGCAGCTGTCGGCGGTGACCGCATGCTGCGCCCGCTGGTGGTGAACCCCGAAATCCGCGAGGCCATGAGGCAGCACCGCCGTGCTGTGGTGCAGCAACTGGCTGTTGTGGACGGAGAGTTTTCACCTCAGTTTGTTACAGAGCACCTGCAGGCGATTCGACACCTGGCCCGCGATGCCAATCCCCGTAGCCGTGGCTGGATGCTGGGTGAAGCCGGGGAGGTAACGCTGCAATTCAGGGATGCAGAGGGCATGCTGGTGCTGCATGGCGCAAACAAATTGCTGAGCCTGACAGTGTATAATGCCTCCGGTTTGTTGCTGCAGACCCTGCCGCTGAATACGCCGGAGCAACGCGCGGCGCTGCCTGCCTCCGTTACGGAGCGGCTGCGGAAGCTCCGTTGAGCAGCTGCCAGATGAGCTGCAGACTCATCTGCCCGCTTTCGTGCAGGGAACGGGGGCAGATGCGGCTCATATTATCGCGGGCGGTGTGCCACCAGTTGCTGCCGGAAAACACCGCAATGAGATTCAGACTGTCCACTCCGGCTTCCTGATAAGGTACATGGTCATCCAGATAGGACCCTGGCCATGCAGTCCATTTCATCTCGCTGAAGCCCAGGACTCTGACAGCCGCGGTATACTGGGCATACATGAAATCCGAGGTATCCAGCGCTGGTACGGCAATCGTCTTGTTCCGCCCGCCTACCATATCAAGGTTAATCTGCCAGCGGGGAAGCTGCCTGCCGCGGCGGGCGACATCGTGGCGGGATCCGTAGAGCCCGTCATTCTCGCTCATGTGAGGAGCAAATGCCTCCTCCCCATCCAGAAAGATGATTTCTACCCGTTCGTCAGTCAGCCCCCGTGCCAGCTCCAGGAGTACGGCGGCACCGCTGGCTCCATCATCCGCGCTTTGAAAATCGGGGGCAATGTTAATTTTTGTATCAATGTGGCAGCTGAGGAGGAGCGGTGCTGTTCCTGTTCCCCGGTAGGCTCGCAGATTGCACATGCTGACACCATTGGGAGCCTGGAAACGATTGCGTTCGGTTTGCCAGCCTGCGGCATGCAGGTGTTTTTCGAGGTATTGGAGCTGTTGTTCGTAGGCGGCTGAGCCGCTGTACCGCGGCCCCAGGGCGCAGATGGCGGCGCAATGGATGTAGGCGTTGTGTCCGTTGAAGCCAGGCGCGTCGGAAAGTTGGGCTGCTGCCTGTTCCTCCAAGGGGGGCGCGGGAGCTTCCGGCTGCGGCTCATCACAGCTGCAGAGCAACAGAAGCAGGGGGAACAGCAGAAGCAGACGGTGCATCACAGGTTTTCGCTGATGCCGAAAATCTGGAGGATTCGCACCAGATCCTCACGCCCGGCATAGGGGATTTCGATGACGCCGTTGTTCTTACCTTTCATGGAGATATTGACGCGGGTGCCGAAATCGTGAGAAAGCTGGGTGCAGACACGTGCATAGGCTGGGGGCAGCTGGGGAGTTTCACGCGGTTGCACAACCTCCGGGTTCAGCATGTTGCGAACCAGCTGTTCCGTCTGGCGTACTGTAAGAGTGCCACGAGCTACACGATGGGCTGCCAGAGTCTGTTTATCGGCATCCTTGAGCTGAAGCAGTACCTTGGCATGGCCTACCGTAATCTGGGAATCTTCCAGAAGGTCACGCACTTCTGCCGTCAGGTCGAGCAGGCGCACCATGTTGGCAATGACGGCGCGGGATTTACCCACGTGCTGGGCGATGGTCTCCTGCTTCATACCGAATTTCTCCTGCAGCAGGCGGTACTGCTCTGCTTCTTCCAGCGGGGAGAGGTCTGCACGCTGCAGGTTTTCAATAAGGGCAAGTTCGGCCACTTCCTGGTCTGTGGCTTCGTGGACCACAACCTTGACGGTAGTCTGCCCGAGGCTGGTGATGGCGCGCAGGCGTCGCTCGCCGGCAATGAGTTCGAAACTGCCGTTGACCTTGCGAACGACAAGGGGCTGAATGAGCCCCCTCTCTCGGATAGAGGTGGCCAGTTCCTCAATCTGCTGCTCGTCAAAATGCCGGCGCGGCTGGAATGGAGAGGCCTTGATGTCCTTGACATTGGCTTGAATGACGCGGTCCTCGTCTGCTGCGATATTGACGGGAGAAGCAGCGGTTTCCTGCTTCTTCATGATGAGGGCACCGAGCCCTTTTCCTAATGCTTGCCTGGCCATAATGTGTGGGCGCGATTCTATCGCATTCTAACGTGAAAATCAATTCAATAATGCCGCATACTGACACTCACGGAGATAAATATGAGTCATGTTATCTTGCGGGCAGAAACTCAGCAGATAAGACACCAGGCAGAACCCTGCCGGATTCTGCCTGGTACTCTGGGGAAACAGGAAGCTGCTGCTTAGCGGCGGCGCTTGCCCCGGGGCTGTTCCTTGGCTTTGGGAGCCATGTTGATCTGGAAGGCTTTTTCCGGATTGTTGGCCCAGGAGGTGCAGCTCATGATGCCGGTGAGTTTGCCATCCTTGCTGAGTTTCAAGGAAAGCATGCCATCTTTGGCATCATATACTTCCGCGGTAGGCTGGTCGGGGTCGTACTGGCCGTCATAAATCGTGATGTCCAGCTGTGTGGTGCCGTCTTCCTTGGGGGTAAGGTCACAGCGGCCGGCAATGTCGAGACTGGCTTCAGGCAGCTTGGTGTCGTAAATGGTACCGACAAACTGCACGGCGTTTTCAAACTGCTTGGCCTGCTCGATATGCAGGGAAATTTCACCGAAACGCTTATCGCGGGTCCATTCACCGGCAAAGAGCTTGTCGTCTGCCAGAGCCTGCACATAGCCCTGGATGCACTCCTGCCGGGCGGCTTCCTGGGCGGCTGCCTGTTCCGTCATTCTGCGGGCTTCTTCCTCGGCTCGGGCCTGATGCTGGGTGAGGGTGGCACGAGCGGCTTCCTCGCGGCCTTTGATGTAGGGCTCTGCCAGCTGGTTGAATGCAGCTACCTTTTCCCGGATGAGGGCCTTGCGGCTTTCCTCGAACTCGGGGGTGAGGATGGGGGCATCCTGCGGCAGTTCGCTCTGGGCTGTGTAGTCGTTAAGGGCCAGCAGGGCGGCGTTATCCACCACAATGTTGCTGAACTGCCATGCACCGTCCACATATATTGCGGTGAAGGTGGCAGAGGCTTCCACCTCGTCTCCGGTGTTTACTACCTTGCGGTACACAGGGGCTTCTGCCAGTTCCTTGAGCTCATTGAGCGGGGTCTGCAGATTTTCCGGCAGCGGCTTGGCTATGCGGTCGGCATCGGTAATGAGGTCGGAGGTAGCCCCCACCTGGAAGAGGTAGACGGATTCCGGCTTCATGGAAGTGTTCGCGGCTTCGTTTACAGCTTCGCGCTCTTTGTTGAAGGCTGCCGGCGCAGCATCTTTGGCATACAGGTCTTCCTTGATTGCCATCTTGATGCTGGCACCCATGCTGATGCTGTTGTCTGTATTCTTGGTCGGGGTGCTGCAGGTGAGCTGGCCTGCGCTGGCAATCTCACAGCCGCTGAGCTGTTCCATGAGCATGCGGGTGATATCTTCGTTGGACGGCTCAGTCGGAGCTTCCGGAACAACCGGCTCTGCTGCGGCCTGCTCGGCAGGTGCTTCTTCCCCGGCTACTGCTTGCTTGATTTCATCGAAGCAGGAGGTGAGCATGGTGGCGGTGGCGGTCAGAGCGAGTGTTTGAATAAGCAATCTCTTCATGGCTTGGCACGGTCGTGATGTGGCTTCATATATTGCACTATTTGTTTTCTGATGTCAAGCTGTCCGCGCGTTCTGCGCTCGTATGTGTCACAAAAAAATGATGCAGATGGCATCCTTGTCCGGAAAAGGATTGCCTCTCTCTGTTTTTTTTGCTAGAATCAGATAAACGCATGAGTGCAGCAGATAAAGAAAAAATGTGGGATGTGTTCAAACCGATACTCAAGCGGTACATGCTGCCGCGCTGGTATCTGATTGCGGGGGGCGTGGTTGCAGGTGTTGTGGCGGCTGCGGCTGCGGGTTTCGGCCTGCCGTTTATGACTCAGTACATCTTTCCCGTGGTGTTCGGGACGATGGAACCGCCTGCTTTTCTGAGGGATGCCATCAATTACCTCTTTGCTCCGGAAGATATGGAGCGTGCCGTCATGTGGCTTGCGGCTGCCTTTATTCCGCTCGTGATGGCTATCCGCGGGCTCGCTACCTACTCCAATACCTACCTGCTTACCCGCGCCGGAACCGAGGCGCTCATGGAGCTGCGTGTAGATGTCTTTGCCCGCCTGCAGTGGCTCTCCTTCTCATACCATGACCGCCGTAGCCGTGGTGACCTGATGACGGTGGTACTCCAGTATACCCAGATGGCGCAGCAGGGGATGGTGACTATTTTCAATGAGTTGGTGATTCAGCCCCTGACGCTGCTCTCAGCGGTTGGTTATCTTGTTTATGCGGCTTGTTCCAATGATGAAAGTGCCATTCTGCTGGGAAATCTGCTGATTTCCTGTGCCTGTGTGCCGCTGGTGCGTCTGGTAGGTAAGAAAATGGCAAAGCACATGGGTAAGGCTATGAAGGATATGGGCATTATCACGACGGTGGTGGAAGAGACCTTCTCTGCCCAGCGTGAGGTGCGCGCGTTTAATCTGGAATCTTACCGGGAATCCCTGTTGCGCGACTGCATCCGCCGGTTCAACTCCATCATCATCCGCATGAATGCCTGGAAACAGAGTGTTTCCCCGTCTGTGGAGGTGGTATCGGCTCTTGCGCTGGCCTATTCCCTGTATCGCGGGTGTAGTGACGGCCTGACGCTGGAGCAGTTCTCGGCCATTGCCTTTGCTTTCTATTTCTGCTATGAGCCCATCAAGCATCTTGGTGCGGTCGCGAATAACTGCCAGGTCATGGCTGTGGGAATCGAAGGCATCAACGAGGTGCTGAATGCGGTGGATGAGACACCGGAGCCGGCAGAGCCTGCCAGATTATCTATGCCCGTGAGCGGCTCAGTCGATTTTGAGGGTGTAAGTTTCGGCTATAATGAGGAGAAGGTCGTGCTGCGCGATGTGAATGTGCATATTCCTGCGGGGCAGGTGGTGGCTCTGGTAGGCCCCAGTGGTTCCGGCAAGACGACATTCATTAACCTTATCTGCCGATTCTATGATGTGAACAGCGGTGCGGTGAAGATAGACGGGGTGGATGTGCGCGATATTTCGCGGTCAGACCGTACGCAGAGCATCGGCCTTGTCTCGCAGTTTGCGGCCTTGTTCCATGCCTCCATTTATGAGAATATCCGCGCCGGGCGCCCGGATGCCACGCGCGAGGATGTGCTGGCCGCCGCCCGTCAGGCCAGGGTTGATGAGTTTGCCGAGCAGACACCCGAAGGCTACGACCGGGTTCTGGGCGAGGGCGGTGCCGGGCTTTCCGGTGGCCAGCGCCAGCGTGTTTCCATTGCCCGTGCATTCCTGAAGAATGCCCCGGTTCTCATTCTGGATGAAGCGACCTCTGCTCTGGATATGAAGAGCGAGGCGGCCATTCAGACCGAGCTGGAGGAGCTGGCAAAGGGGCATACGACCTTTGTAATTGCCCACCGGTTCAGCACCATCCGTATGGCACAGCGAATCCTTGTCTTTGAAGAGGGCCGCATTATTGCAGATGGCACGCATGCGGAGCTGTATGAGCAATGCTCTCTCTACCGCAACCTGTATGATGAACAGGTGCGCCAGGCAGAAGAGGAGAAAGGAAAGGAGGCAGAAGCATGAAAACTCTGATTTATTTCTGGAAGCGGTTTATGTTGCCGCATATCGGACTGTTTGTCCTGGTGCTTGTTACGGGGGCCGTGGCCGCTGCTGCCAGTGGTGCCGGTGTGCCTTTCATGGTGAAATACGTTTTCCCTGTTGTATTCAGAGGGAACGAGACTTCTACCCCGGAATTGCTTAACGTGATACCGGCGCTGCAGTCGTTTTCTCCGGATGCCTTGCTGCTGCTGGCCTGTGCCTCCATGCCTGCGGTATTTGTGGTGCGCGGACTGGCCATGTGGGGCAATGCGGTGCTGGTGAATATTCTCGGAATTCGTATTTTGGAAACGCTCCGCATGCAGGTGTTCTGCCGCGTGCAGGAGCTCCCCATCGCTTTCATGGAAAGCCGCCGTAAAGGCGATGTCATCAGCCGCATTCTGGCAGATACATCCAACGTCCAGAACATTCTGACCACAGTATCGAATGACCTCATCAAACAACCTATTACGGCGTTCTGTTCCATTGCAGCCTTTATCTTCCTTCTGGTAAGCTCTGGGCAGGGTGTCCTGTTTCTGGTGAATCTTATCTTCATTGCGCTGGCTGCCTGGCCCATCATGGAGTTTGGCAAGCGCATTTCGCAGAAATCCCAGCGAGCCCAGCAGGGCCTGGGTGAACTGAATACAACCGTTCAGCAGAATCTGGAGAATCAGCGCGAAGTGCGAGCCTATGCTATGGAAGAGCGAGAGATTCAGGATTTCCGTGAGGTTTCCGGCCGTCTCCAGACAAATCTTGTCAAGCTGGTGAAATACCAGAAGGCTCTGATTCCCGTCATGGAGGTTGTCACGGCGCTGGCGCTGGCTTTCCTGCTGGTGCGGGGGCGTATGTGCGGCCTGACACTTACAGATTTCATGGCGATTGCGGCCTCACTGTTCTTCATGTTCGATTCCATGAAACGGGCCGGCACGGCATGGAACCGCTTCAATGAGGCTCAGGGGGCGCTGAAGCGCCTGGCTGAAGTCATGTATGAGCCCAACACCATTCCTCAGCCTGAACATCCGAAAAAGTTTGACGGTCGCGCCCGGGGTGAAATCCGATTCCGCGATGTCAGCTTCGGCTATGACCCGGAAAAACTGGTTCTGCGGGGGGTGAATCTGACGATACCTTCCGGGCAGATTGTGGGTCTTGTGGGCCCCAGCGGGTCTGGCAAAACCACCTTTGCCTCCCTGATTCCTCGCTTTTACGAGGTGACTTCCGGCGCGATTGAGGTAGATGGTATTGATGTGCGCGAGCTCGATTCGCATGACCTGCGCGAACAGCTTTCGCTTGTCGGGCAGCAGGCTCTGCTGTTTGCTGGTACTATCCGGGAGAATATCCGCCTGGGGCGCATGAATGCCAGCGACGAGGAAATCATGGCTGCTGCAGATTCTGCGGCTGTGTCGAAGTTCCTGGATGCCCAGCCCAGGGGGATTGATACGGAGCTCGGGCAGGGGGGAGCCGGCCTTTCCGGGGGGCAGCGCCAACGCGTGGCCATTGCCCGTGCCTTTGTGAAGAATGCGCCCATTCTCATTCTGGATGAAGCAACCGCTTCTCTCGATGCGGAAAGCGAGCGTGAGATTCAGGAGGAACTGGACAAACTGGCCCAGGGCCGCACGACTCTCATTGTTGCACACCGCTTCAGTACCATCCGCAACGCACATCGTATCCTGGTGTTTGATTATGGCCGTATCGTGGGTGATGGAACTCACGAGGAGCTGTATGCTTCCTGCCCGCTCTATAGGGACCTGTACGACAGACAGGGTATAGAGAGTTAGCAGTCGCCGCACTTTCTTGCTAAATCAGGCCTTTCTGCTTTGCTGGCAGAAGGGTCTTTTCTTGTACTCCGGCTGTGTGTTCCGGAAAACAAAAAAGACCTGCATGGGCAGGTCTTCCGGACGAAGAGCGGATGATGGGATTCGAACCCACGACATCAACCTTGGCAAGGTTGCGCTCTACCACTGAGCTACATCCGCGATATTTCTGGAGAGCGGATGATGGGATTCGAACCCACGACATCAACCTTGGCAAGGTTGCGCTCTACCACTGAGCTACATCCGCGTGTTTCTGGAGAGCGGATGATGGGATTCGAACCCACGACATCAACCTTGGCAAGGTTGCGCTCTACCACTGAGCTACATCCGCGTTTGCATTTCCACGTTTTCCGTGAAAGCGGGGGCTATTATACGTATCTGTTGCAGCAAATCAAGCCTTTTTTTAGAAAAAAATCCAATATGGGTAAAAAATTGTTTTTTCTTGTCTGGGTAGTGGTATTTGCTAGAATGAGAGGAAATGAAGCGTTTGTTGTTGATTTTATCGGGCTTGATGCTTTCTCTGCCGCTGGCGGCGGAAGAGGGGGGGCTCTGCCGTATTCATAGTGATGAATACCGGCAGGAAGTGCAGTTCCACTTTGCCGAACCATTGGTGAGCCATACTGTTGTGGAGAATGGGGGCAGGGAGGATAAAGACTCTCTGAGCGCGGAAGAACTGGGGCTGGATATTCTTCAGATAAGCGGTGACAGCCAGCATCCTCCCATCCCTCATTGGCGGGACCAGGACTGCCTGGTGGTGAGATTTGCAGAAGGGACTTCCTGCGAGACTTCGTTCCAGTTGAAGTTGCGCCCTGGTACCCGGTATCTTGGCGGAGCTGTGGCTCCTGACAAAGCTTGCAACTTCCGTTGTCCGCCGGACGGATTACGCGGGCGACCCTTCATGGATGAACGGGGGCTGGGAGTGATGGTGTGTGCAGAGCGTCAGACAACAAAGGAAAGCCGGGGATTATCCGCAGATTCTCCCCTGCGCTTCGTTTTCCGGGAAGCCCGGAGACGCTTTGTTTCAGGCAAGATATATTATAATGAGCAGGTGGAGGCGGGGGTGGAACCTGCTTATCTGCGGCAGGGCATCGGGGACGATTCGCTTAAAGTGCTGCAGAACCGGGGAGAGTCTGTCTGGAAATCCCTGCAAGAGGATTCCCCCCTGCCGGGACACGTGGTTGTGCGGCCGAAGAAGCCGCTGGATACAGATAAGGAATGGCATTTGCTGCTGGAGGCAGGCGAGGGTTTTTCAGACTGTTATCCAGTTTGTGAATATGCAACCCCGGAGCCGGAGCTGGGCAGCGGTGTGGACTGGGTGTGCCGTGACGGAAAAACATACCTGAGGGTCTTATTCAGTGCCCCTGTGAAGGCTGCTGATATGCCTGGTTTATTTGAACGCATGGTATGGGCTGTGGGGAATGTAGAAGCGCAGGCTGATGGGAATGCAAAGAAAAAGCTCGTGCTGGATGGCCGTGAAATAGAGTTCCGCTACGCAGGGATAGAAGAAGTGCCACCGGTGGGGCAGATGGGGACATTCCGCTCCCGGCAGGAAAATCCGCTGATTTATGTGGCCCCGGGCCGGGCTCGTGGTTTTGCGGTGGAGGTATCAGCAGCCGCACCCGTTCTGCTGGATGTAGTGCTGCCGGAGGAGACGACTTCGTATTTGGGGTGGAAAATGTCGGGAAGTCACCGGCACAGGATTGCGTTGAATCCGGCATGGCCGGAACTCTGCCATGGTCGTGATATGATTGTGCCCCGGAAAGGGGCCCGCTGCCTGCGTATGCCCTGTGCCAATCTTGCCGCTGTAAAGGTGAGTGCCTGGCGTCTGCCTTACGAGATGACCGCCAGCGCTCTCGGGCATTCTCTGGAAAGTACGGCCCGCCTGGTTGCAGACAAGCTGGAGGCCGATCTGCTGGATGCCCGCGAATGGCGGGGGATGAGTGTGCGTGAATCGGAGCTGGAGCAGAGGGAGGAGCGTTTGAAGGAAACGCGCGCAAAGCTCCGGCAGTCCGCTGCCCGCAGTCGTATGGTGCTGAAGGACGCGCAGGCCTATGAACCGCATCTGCTGCAGACCGGGAAGGATGGTATGCGCTTCCAGGATGAGCTGGTACTGAAACTCGATGATGTCACCGGGGGGGAGCCGGCTCCCGGAATGTATCTGTTGCGCCTGGAGTCTCAGCCCAATGAATGTGTGCAGCGTGCCCTGCGTCTGAATGACCGGGCAGAGGAATCGCTGAATTCTCATACCGATGTCGTGGTGCAGGTTACGGATTTGAATGTCACCATTGCTGAGCGTGCCATCATGGTGAATCATTACTCAGATGGCAGTCCGGTGCAGCAGGGAAGTATTTCATACCAGGATGAAAACCAGCAACCTCATCGTCTGGTGCTGGAAAATGGAATAGCCTGGCTGCCAGAGGATTGGAGAGGCGATTGCAAGATAGTGGTGCGTGCCGGGGATGATATGGTGATGGTCAGGATGCCGCGCAGCTATTCCTCGCGCCGGGGAGGGAACGGAGAGTCTCACTCGACCATGCTCATTCTTGACCGCCCGATATATCGCCCGGGGGATTCTGTGCATTGCCGGGCGGTGTTGCGGCGGCAGCTGCCGGATGGCAGCTGCGCGGTGCCTGAAGAAAAGGTGGCCCGGGTGATTCTGCGCCGCCCGGATGGTTCGGAGTTGGAGTCCCGCGAGTTATCGCTGGGCGAATATGGAGCTCTGGATACAACATTCACTCTGCCGGAGGGGGAGGACGATGTTGCCGGAAACTATGAGGTAGAAGTCACATGCGGGAGCATCCGCTGCCGGCAGGTGGTGGCCTGCCAGGTGTTCCGGCGTGATGCATTCAAGGTTCAGCTCAAGCTGGAGGTTGAGCCCGTGGCCCCGCAGGAATATACCGTGAAGGTGGAGGCGGTGGATTATAGCGGAACTCCCCTGGCTGGAGGAAAGTGTGTGTTGAATCTGGGTCAGGAGGAAATACAGCTATCGCTGGATGCTGCCGGCATGGCTGAGGTGAAGCGGCAGGTGACGGAGCAGCAGCGGGCCGCGGGCATCATCGCTGTGCGCGGCTCTGTGGCAAACGACCGGGAGGAGTATGTGGAGTGTATCCCTGTGCGGAAACACATTTTCCCGGCAGATTTTTATATGGAGCTTCGCGGGGATAGCCTGTTCCTGTATGATTCGCGCACGCTGCGGCCCCTGGAGCGAACCCAGGAGGTGCAGGTGCGGCTGGTGGATAGTGAAGAGAAGCCTGAACCCGGACCAAACGGCCTGGGGTTGATGAAGCGGCATGAAACCGTATGCTGTGAGAAAACGCTGCTGGTACCGGCTCAGAACTGGCAGGGTACACCCCTGCCAGGAGCAGAGGAATGGACGGGTACGCCTGATACTGTTCTGGTGCAGGGGCGCGATGCTGCCGGACGCGTGGCCTCTCTTCGCCTCGCCTATCCCCGTCCATTTGCTCCTGTCTCGTCGTCGGAACTGCAGTTGGCCCCTGTGGAAAACGCCGTGGATATGCGCCTGAATGCCAGCCGTGATGCCGTGGCCCATGTGGTGCTGACATGCAGAAAGAAGGACCGCCACCTGACCATGCCGGTGAAGAAGGGATGGAACACGCTGAAACTTCCGCTTCTCGAGGGCGAGGAGGGTTCCCTGCGGGTAACAGTAGTGCTGCCTCGTGAGACTCCGGCTGGCACGGCCACCCACGTCTCCGGTACTTGCTTTATTCCCATCTGCCGGTATCATCTGGCGGTAGAGCTGGGGGTGTCGCAGCAGGTATGCCGTCCGGCAGAAACAATCACCCTTTCCGGGCGCGTGCTGGCCGGAAAGACTCCGGCCAGGGCTGCAGTCACGCTGTATGCGGTGGATGCCGGCATGCTCTCCGTTGGCCGTTATGAACGGCCGGATCCGGAACGCTGTTTCTATGAACGGAGCGTGCCGGGCTTCAGACTGAGTTATAATAGCCCGGAGGGGAAAGCCTCCGGAACTCCTGCAATGCATTTCCTGCCTGCTTTCTGGCGGGGCGATATCGTTGGCCGCGGCTATTCCTTGTCTCCGGGGAATATGTCGGATTCCGGTTTCATGCCGCTGTCGGGCCGTTTGAACGGCTCTCGCTATATGTGGGGAGCCGGGGCGTTGGGGATGGTTTCGCGCAAGGCGAAGCGGGCTGTCGCAAATATGGTGGATGATGCTATGGGGTATGAAGCCTGTGCGCCGGCACCATGCTGCACCGTTGCTGGTGATGATGCAGAAGCTGGGAGCACAGAGGGGAGGCCGCCGCGTCTGCGTACGAATTTTGAACCGGTGGCCGTATGGAAGGGGGCTTTGCAGACACAGGCGGACGGCTCGTTCGCGGTGCAGCTGACCCTGCCGGATACTCTGACTACTTACCGGGTCTATGCTGTAGCTGTGGGGGATGATGGCAGGCGTTTCGGTTCGGCAACGGGAGAATTCACGGTGGCTCAGCCGGTGATGCTGACCCCTGGCACACCTCTTTTCATGAGCCTGGGAGATACGCTTCGCCTGCCTCTTTCCATTGTTAATAATACAGATGAACCGGGTACGTGGAAAGTAACTATGGAGGGAGCATCTGCCGCGCAGGAAATAACGCTGGATGCCCGGCAGGGCGGTACGCTGTACTTTGATTTCAAGGCGGCAGAGGAAGGGACTCAGCAGCTGCGCTGGACGGCGCTGGGTAAACCCGGTAGCGATGCTGTGCAGGGGGAATTCATGGTCCGCTTCCCCGCTCCTGTCCTCAAGGAAACGCATCGGGTCGTTCTGAGTTCTGGCGATGCCTCGCTTCCTCTGGCTTCTCTGCTGGGGGATGCGGTGGGTGTGGCCTCCCGGGGCAGGCTGGAGCTGGTGGCTTCTGCCAATCCGCTGCTGCATCTGGCCGGTGCGGCTGATTTCCTGCTGGAATACCCCTATGGTTGCACGGAACAGCGGGCTTCTGCCCTTATTCCCTGGCTGCTGTATGATCAGCTGGCTCCCTTCTGCCCGGGAATGGCACGCGTCTCTCCGGAGGAAGCCCGGAAGGTGGTGCAGGAAAGTATTGCAGAACTGCTGCGCCGGCAGTGTCAGGATGGCGGGCTTTCCTACTGGGGGGGCTGGGAGCATTCTTCCCTGTGGGCTACGGCTCATGCTGCTTACGTGTTGAAGCTGGCCCGGGAACAGGGGCATGAGGTGCCGGAGGAAAGCCTGGATAGGCTGTTCCGCTACCTCTGGTGCGCCTCTGCCAATGAGGAAAATTACCGCACCCGCTTTGCCATTGCCCGCACGCGTGGTAAGACCGGGCAGATGAAGGATATTCTGCGCGAGGCGTTGGAGGAGGATGAGAAGAAGGATTCGCTGCATCGCGAGACCAGGGCGGGCGTGAAGTTCATGCTGAGTATGCTGGAGAATCCCGCCGGTGCAGATGCAGCGTTCCGTACGTGGCTTCGAACGATTGCGCGCGATTACCGCCACGGCTCAACACAGAGCAATGCCTGGAACCTTTTTGCTCTGGTGGAATATCTGAAGCTCGGGAAAGAGCAGGGCGGTGGGGCTGCTCTGCTCTTGCAGGATGGTTCGGTGCTTGAACTCGGCCGGGGGAGCACTACGGTTCCGCTTCCCTGGCAACCTGGGCAGGAGATGAAGTCGCTCCCCACAACGCTGTCAGCCAGGAATGGTACGGTATACGCCACCCTGCGGGTGCGGGCACTGCCGCCTGCATCGGATTATCCCGGCGTAACCGAATGCGGTTTGCAGGTGACCCGCCTGTATGAAACCAGGGGCGTGGATGGTATCTGGCGCCCGGCCTCCTCGTTCAAGGTGGGCGATGTGGTGCGCGTGACACTCACTTGCGCCAAGGTGGCAGATGAGCTCAAGTACCTGGTGCTGGAGGACTATATGCCTGCCTGCATGGAGGCCATCAACCCACAGGTACCGGGACAGGCTGCCGGACTGGAGCCGCTGGAGTGGAGTTTCTGGTTTGACCACCGCGAGTACCTGGCCGACCGGGTGCGTGGCTTCTGCACCCGGTGGGAGGGGCGGGATCTGCTCAACATGCGCTATTATGCCCGCGTGAAGCGCGCGGGTTCTTCCATGGCTCCTCCTGCCCAGGCTCAGCTCATGTATGAACCTCAGATATACGGGCTTTCCCCGAATGCCCGTATCATTTCTGAGCCATGAGGCATGAAGGACTGTAGCGACAGGTTCTGAGCAGACACAAAACCGGGAGAGGCCACACACTATGCCTCTCCCGGTTGCTTTTCTCTCTATTGTCTGGTTTTCTGCTAGTCTGCCTGATATCTTATTCAGCCCAGGTCCAGGAAATCTTCTTTTCCACTGTAGGTGCAATGGCGGCTCCCACCGGGCAGTTCTTCACCGCGGTTTCGAGCAAGGCTCGCTCGCCTGCATTGGTGGCATGTGGTACGGTGATATGGAATTTCAAGGCGGTGATGCCGTTGTGCCCTTCCTCGTACCCGGCATCAATGCTGATGCCGATGGTGTTGATGCCGCGCCGGCTACCCAGGTAATCCATCATGCTGGCCATGCAACTGGCTACGGCGGCGGCCAACAGCTGGGCGGGGGAGGGCTGTTCGCCGTGTCCACCCAGAGCAGTGCTTACATCGGTGGTGAATTCTGCCTTACCCTGCGGAAAGCTGGTGCGGCAGCGGAGTGTTCCTTCTGTGAGAGTCGTGGATGTGTAGTTGCTCAT
>JAEIGA010008242.1_pt1 | contig 15788 bp, 12 predicted proteins | sample 9270691 | NCBI WGS metagenome assembly JAEIGA01 (sample SAMN17057246, study PRJNA624740) | gut metagenome | biome: biome; isolation source: fecal sample | host: Bos grunniens | place: China: Xizang | collected 2019
AATCGCAAAACTCTGGCTGTGGTCGTGTGTTGAGCATCACGCTCAAAGTTCTGCTAGTATTGTTGGCATTGCCTTTCTTGGGGACTTTACTCACGGTATTATTCGCCATAGTAGTAGCATTTAGTGGAGTAACCTTTGGTTTGGGTACAGCTTTGCCTTTCTTGCCCATGCTCACACCATTACCTATGGAATTTTCTCCACTCTTCACCGCATTGACGATTCTTTGTATTATTCTTATCATCGGACTCCCAATCGTGATGTTGATACATACAATTGTCGTGTTTATGCGTACGCGACGTGGACCAAAAGCACGTTTCTGGTGGATAACACTCATTTTGTGGCTACTCTCATTGATGGGATTGGGTTCGTTGGCTACGCATGTAGTTACTACTGTAGATGTCGACAATATTGTCAAGACGATTGACCAATGGGATGACATGGACAACCTATCATTGTCATCTGAAACTCGCATGGTGGAACCATTCCATGCTATTGAAGTATATGGTGCTGCACAAATAACGTTGAATCATGCTGATACCCAGCAACTGATCGTCAATGCCCGTAACCTGAATGATATTCTAACGGAGGTGCGTGATGGCGTGCTGTATGTCACGGTACCTAACAAAACTTACGAACCAATGGTTTTGGATATCACAGTCCCTACCTTATCTCTCATCCGTGCTGTGGGTGCAAGCTCCATCGAAACGGAATATGCCAACACCTTGGTTGCCAACGAATTGACTCTTGATCTTGCAGGCGCAGCAGAAGCAGATTTGGATCTGCAAGTAAAGAATCTCACGATTGATGCCAAAGGAGCTGCTTCCTTAGATTTATCGGGTACTGCAGACAACGTCAATATCACTCTGGCGGGAGCAGGAGAGATTGATTCGGAAGCACTTATCGCTCAGAACATGCATATCAATTGCATGGGAGCAAGCAAAGCGGAAGTGTATGTTACGCGCGAATTGTGGGCACAGGCTGCGGGTGCTAGCAAAATCACCTACAAGGGAAACCCTCGCATCCAACAAAATATTGCAGTGGGTGGAAGTTCAATCAAAAGAGACAAATAATTTGCTGATAATGAGCATAAAAAATAAAGGGTATTTTGAGATGCCCTTTATTTTTTTGCTTGTTTGCCTGCTCGGCTCAATTGGATGGAGTTGAAAAGATTTTGCCAAATGATATATGCGGCAGGTGCCATAGATGCCACGGGTACGAGATATGCTTGTGCCATCCAAATAGCGAGGGTTGTATTCTTCTGTCCAAAGGCTTGTCCTGCGGTGATACGACTCACTTGCTCCATGCTATAGTTGGCTGCCTCAGGATTAATCAATACATCTCGATAATCTTCGCCCTTGGTAGTCGCTGGAAAGCTAAGGCCAATCCATCTTCCTAACCCAAACTGCAACAAGCATGTGGCGATTGAACCTACGCACAATATGCCAATTGTCCAATAACTATACTCCTGATGGATAAGGGTATAGGTCAAGTCTGCCATCAGTACGATGAGGGTCATCACCCATACATAGAATGGCATGGTAGCCCACTTTTTAGACAGTGTGAAAGTCTTGTCACTACCTTTTTTGCGTTGATAGAAATTATAGCCAATGCGTAGTAACCACGCCGCAAAAAAAGGTCCTAACAATAGCGGACTAATCTTCTTGAGTATCATCCAAAACGCGGTAGTAAACTCTATACCTGCACTTGGATTAACTACAGGAAAAAAAAGTGGCACAATAATCGCTGTGGCGATATTGCTTAGTAGGGTAAACGAGGTTAAATTCTGAATACTTCCACCCAATTTGCCAGCAATAATGGGTGCCGCAGTGGCGGTTGGCATCAATATGCACAACATCAATCCCTGAGAAATGATGGCAATATCATTGGCACCGATTACCATATCGCCAAATTGATCTATTACCTCATTGCCGATAGCCAATAGACCATAGTATATCCCAACACCCAGTGTCAATTGTGTGAGCAATACCACGCAATGCCATGTTCTCAGTCGCAAATCCAATGGGTTGATTTTGCAGAACGTAAAGAAGAGCATCAGGAAAATTAGCGGAGGCAACATCCACGTTAGATGTCGAAATACCGGAAAACCGACTACACCCACAAGCATCGCCAGCGACAACGCATTCCTATCCAAAAATGATTTAATATCCTTCATTTCCTAATCTTCTAAACTACTTATTCACTGCCTTGATGCGAAATCCTTCGGCTTTCAGTTGCGCAAGCAGGCCATCTTCACCGCCGAGATAGATGGCGTTCAATGTGATAAATGCCTTACCTTCTCGCAAGTGAGGTGTTAGGCGTTTTACCCATTCTTTGTTGCGTTTTGCAAACACTTGATAGTCAGAGTAGGAGAGTGATGTCTGATTATCAGGAGCTTTTACAAAGTATGCCATGTCAGTCAGACGTCCGTATTGATACATCTCCCGTATTGATCGCTCGAATCGCACTTCTTTTTCGGGATATTCCACTACTTTTAGCAACTCTTCGCATTGCCAATGAAATGGCTCACGATCAAAAATCATATACATGGTTTCTCCCACATCATCTAAACCATATACAGGTATGTTGGATTGCAATGCCACTTTTTCAAAAAAGGTTTCCATACTACGATCTTCATCATAATTGAGCCATCTTTTCATGAGTTCGTTGCGGTACATTTCTGCTAGGTATGAGGGTTTCATGCGACCTAATTTGTCCAATCCCATACTTAAATTGATACGCAGTGCTTGGTCAATCTCCAGATATTGTTCGTTGGTGTAGAAGTTGCGTAGTTGTACTGAATCGGGTAGGAGAGCGGCTTGGCGGAGGGCGCCAATAGCTTCATAATCTTGTATGGCAAACTCGGTAATAATTTTGTTGCATGCTGCATAGCATTTGAACGCATTGGGAATAGTATCAATAAAACTCATATCCATCATACGATTCGTGGCTAAGATATAGGATGGTGCAACTGCCGAGTTTCCCGATATGCGATATAGCACTTGAGCATGAGTAATCCCCCAAAAGGAGATAATTAACGAATAAATTCCAATTAATATATATCGTTTCATTGGAAGCGTGAAATTAAATTATATGCCTGATAGATTCCTAACTCGCCTGCTTTGCTGAGATCTGCGATACCTTTCGTGTGATCACCAATATAGATATAGGTTAATCCGCGGTTGAAGTATGCTTCTGCGAAGTCGCTGTCCATCATGATGGCTTGGGTATAGTAGGAAATAGCTGCTTTGAAATCTTGTTGGAGGCATAACATATTAGCTTTGTTATAATATGCAAAGGAGAAATCCGGTAGATTGTTGATTACGTAGTCATAGTCGCGCATCATCAGTTCGAATTCTGCTTTGTCAGTTGCTTCGCCCATAAAACGCTTATATTCTAATAATTTGTATCTCCAATTGGCACGGCAGAAATAGGCGAAATATAAATGGCTATCTATCAAAATAGCGCGGGTTACATCATCCAATGCAGAAGAATAATCTTGTACCAATGCAAACTCAAACGCACGCGCAATATAGGCAGCACACAATTGTTGATTGTTCTGTGAATGCGGCATTGCCAATTGCTCAAGCATATCGATTTGATTTGAAAGATTGCTGATTTGAGCAAAATGCTGATTTACCATATCTGCGGTGAGAGTGATCTCTTGTGTTGTGAAACGCAAAGATGAGGGTAGACGCATCGTGCGATTATAGGCATCTATAGTTGCGTGCGAATAGTTGGTTTGTCGTAGCGCATTAGCATTGGTGTTGGTGGCGTAGTACGAGAGAAATATATTGGGTTCGTTTACCACGTCAGTATATCGCTTTTGCACCGAGCCACGGGTGTCGCTATCATATTTATTTTCCTCTTCATTTGCTTCTTGATTTTGTGCTGCAAGAGCAGAAAACTCTTTGCGACGATCACGCTGTTGTGGTTGCGATTCTGCCACTTGCATGTTTGTTTGTAGCGACTGAATGCTATCTTTCTTTTGCTCAAGATTATATGCTTCTTGACGCAATTGGTACGCCTCTTTGTTATGTCCTAATGATGTTTCTGCTTGGGCAGCGAGATAATAGGCGGGCAGGAAATATGGATAACGTTCAATGATCGTCTGAAAGTCTTGTAAGGCATCTTTCCATTGTCGCAACTGCAATTGAACTAAACCACGTTGGTAGTAGAATTCTATCTGGTCAGGGGAAAAGTTGATGGCTTGTGTGAAGTCCTCCAAGGCACGATTATAATCTCCGAGCTCTTGGCGTAGAACTCCACGGTTGTAATAACATTGAGCATCGCGTGGCGATAGTGAAACGGCTTTATCGTAGTCACTGAGTGCACCGCGATAGTTGTGTTTGCGGTAGTAAATAATACCACGGTTGATATAGTCGCCTGCCCATTTGCTACCATGTTCAATGGATCTGCTTAGTGAAGTGAGTGCTTCGTCTTGGTTGTCTTGTAGGAGTTGTACTAGTCCGAGTGCCGACCAATTGGCGGGGTTCTGTGAATCGTATTCGGTGGCTTGTTGAAAGGCGTTGAGGGCACATAAAGTATCCTTACTGCGTAGGCAGATACTACCTTTTTCGAAATGCAATGAAGCCGATTGTGGTTCACGATGGAGTAGGTGATTAATATCTTGCAAAGCGAGGTCGTATTGCTTTAATTCGGCCAGTACATCTGCACGCATTGCAATATAGGTTTTATTTTCAGGTGCAAATATTAATGCTTCATCAAAATCGCGTTTTGCTTTCTCGAGTTGATCGGTTTGGCGGTAGATAAATCCGCGTGTGTAGTATGCGCCTGGTTGGAATGGATTACGCTCTATAGCGGCATTACAGTCCATCTCTGCACCCGTATAGTCGCTCAACTGAATCTTGGCAATCGCACGTAGTAGATAGGGATCACTAAGATAGGGCTTAAGCTTGATTACTTGATTAAAGTATTGGATACTAAGTACATAGTCATCAAAGTATAGCGCATTGCGTCCGATTGCTGTGATACGATCGGTGTTGAGTTGTGCATAAGTGGACCCAAGAGTCAGGAAACAAGAACCAAGACAAATAAGCAATATTTGTCTAAGTACAAAGTGGTATATCTTTGCTCTTGGTTTCTTTTCCATCATTTACATCCTGCTTCTGGATCGAACCACTCGGGAACATCAAACTGCTCCTCATTGCTGTAGCCCAACTCTTCGTTCGCATATACCTTTTGCATATATATTGCCCAAATAGGCAACGCCATGTTGGCTCCTTGACCCGCCGACATGTTATCGAAGTGAATGCTGCGGTCTTCGCCTCCGACCCATACACCACTAACAAGTGATGGCGTAAAGCCGACGAACCAGCCGTCGGAGTGGTTTTGTGAAGTACCTGTCTTTCCGCCCATTGGTGCCTTTAATCCATATCGGAAACGTGCACGCACGCCCGTACCATGATCCATTACGTTGCGGAGCATGTAAATCATTTTATATGCGGTCGTCTCGCTGATGATTTCATACGTGTTAGGAGTAAAGGTGGCTAAGATATTGCCGTTGTTATCCTCAATGCGGGTAACATAAAGTGGCTCTATACGAATACCTTTATTAGGGAAAGTGGTATAGGCATCTACCATTTCTTTCACACTTACCTCACATGGGCCAAGACACAAGCTCACCACAGGGTCCAGTTGCCCCTCGATGCCAAATGAGCGCATCATGCGTACTAACTGCTCTGGTGTAAAAAGCGACATCAGGTAGGCAGTAATCCAGTTGCTGGATTTCTCCAATCCCCAATTGAGTGTCACCATCTCTCCTTGGTTGGCGTGGTGGTCGTCGCGAGGAGTCCATGCTACGCCATTGCCGTCGATGAGTGTGATAGAATCGTTAACGGTACTATCGCATGGCCACATACCTTCATCCATCGCTAGAGTAAAGAGGTAGGGTTTGATGGTAGAGCCCACCTGACGGCGACCTGATGTTACCATATCGTATTGGAAATGGCTAAAGTTAGGACCGCCCACATATGCTTTCACAGCACCCGAGTGTGCATCCATAGACATAAAACCACAACGTAGGAAATGCTTATTCCAACGGATGGAGTCCAATGGTGTCATAAGGGTATCTATCAATCCATCGTATGAGAATACGTGCATGTTTACTGGTGTATTGAATACTTTCTTGATGTTCGTTTCGCTCATACCTTGTTTTTTCAGTGCGCGATAGCGGTCGGTTTGGCGCATAGAGCGATTCATAATGCCATCAATCTCCTCTGGTGTGAGATCTTTGGAGAAGGGCGCATAGGATTTCTTTCGTTTCTCGCGAAAGAATGTTTTTTGTAGGTCTTGCATATGTTCGCTTACAGCCTCTTCGGCATATTGCTGCATGCGCGAATCAATAGTAGTATATATGCGCAAACCATCTTGATAGAGGTCGTATGGCGTACCATCTGGCTTATGGTGTTTGTTGCAGAAACCGTATAGAGGATTCTCCTCCCACTGGTTTTTATCGATTTCGTACTGTAGCATATTCCACTCGGAGTAGTTGCTCTTTTTCGGCTCTTTGGCAGTCAGCACTTGGCGCAGGTATTCGCGGAAATAGGGCGCAATACCTTGCTTATGATCTACTGATTGGTATTTTAGTTCCACAGGTAATGCTTTTAGCGAATCACATGCTTGCTCGGTGATGTAGTCATATTTACACATCTGGTTGAGCACCGTATTGCGGCGATTGAGCGCATTTTCAGGACGGCGGCGAGGGTTGTAGAGTGCAGGGTTTTTACACATACCCACCAACATAGCTGCTTCTTCCAATTTCAAATCCGCAGGCGTAGTACTGAAATACACCTGTGCTGCCGATTTGATACCTACTGCATTGTAGAGGAAATCAAACTGGTTTAGGTACATCGTGAGGATTTCATCTTTTGAATAGAGGCGTTCCAGTTTGGTGGCGATTACCCATTCGATGGGCTTTTGCAGGGCACGCTCAAAGATATTGTTGGCACGTGGTGACCATAGTTGCTTGGCTAACTGCTGGGTCAATGTACTGCCACCTCCTGCTTTTCCGAGTTTCATGATTGCACGCATCAGAGACCTTACATCCACACCCGTATGATCATAGAAACGCACATCTTCTGTTGCAATGAGTGCATGGATCATATTAGGCGATATGTCGGTATATTCCACGCTCACACGATTCTCGTTGCGATAGTAGCGTCCAAGCAACTGCATATCGCTGGAGATGACCTCTGTAGCAAACTTGTTTTTAGGGTTTTGCAATTCGTCTAGTGGTGGCAGATAACCCAACCAACCTTTGGTAATCATCCAGAATATGAATATGATAATCGCGATTCCTGCACTTATGATGCTCCAAAACCATATTGCAAACTTCTTTTTGAATACCTTGTTTTCCGTGTTTACTTTTGCGTTTCCTGTTTTCATATTAAGTCTTCTATTATTCGATTCAGAATGTGGTAGCCTTTGGTTGTCGCTGCTATGCGATTGCCTTTTTTCTCAAGTAGGCCTTGTTCAATATAGGGTTGTGCTTTACTTGTATCTATTTCGTTGATGGCTATACCTTGATTGGTGCGTAACCCTAGCATGACACGTTCCGTGTAGCGTTCATAGGATGTTAGTGTTTCTTGTTCTGGCTGTAAGTTATGTACCATAGCTTGTTTGATATACGTGTCAAGGTCGTTGATATTCCATTTTCTAATATTGCCGTCGTAACTGTGTGCGCCTGCCCCTAAACCGATATAGGGAGTGTCATTCCAATAGTTAGAGTTATGTTTTGATTGGCGATTCGGTAATGCAAAATTGCTTACTTCGTAATGCTCGAAACCATGTTTGGTCAGTTGTTCTACTATATGGTCATACATCTGCATCTCGGTATCTTCATCCACAGCTTCTATCACGCCATGTTCCAGCAGGGTGGTGAGCGCAGTGCCATCTTCGTACATCAGCCCGTAGGTTGAGATATGTTGCACGCCCAATTGCAATGCCTCTGCCACGTCATTTTTCCATTGCTGCATGGTCTGGGAAGGTAGTGCATACATTAGGTCGATAGATATATTATCCAATCCTTCTGCTTGGGCGATAGCTACTGCTTGTCGTGCTTGCTCGGCGGTGTGACGTCTGCCGATAAGCTGCAATAACCCGTCATCAAAACTCTGAATACCGATGCTTAATCGGTTGATACCCATGTTTTTCCATGCTCTCACTTTTTAAGGGGTGATATCACCGGGGTTAGCTTCGAGTGTAAATTCTTGGGGATGTAATTCAGCGCATAGTTGTACAATTTTGGATAATGTAGAACCATCCATGGTGCTTGGTGTTCCTCCTCCGATATAGATGGTCTTCACCTCTTCTTTGAGTTCCTGTTTTCTACTTTCCCATTCTGCTAGTAGGGCATCCGCATATTGCGCTTGCTTTTCGATGTGTGTGGTAGAAAAGAAGTCGCAATACTTGCATCTGCTTTTGCAAAAGGGTATATGTATGTATACTCCAGCCATCCTAGCTTACTCTTCTTTTGTCTTATCGCCCCATAGGAATTTCATCCACTCTGCCATTTTCTGCTCTTGTGGGCTTCCTTGTGCGTGCCATAATTGTGTACCTTGTAATGCATCGGGCATAAACTGTTGCTTTACAAAGTGGTTAGGGAAGTCGTGTGCGTATTTATATCCCTCGCCATATCCTAACTCATCCATCAGTTTGGTAGGCGCGTTGCGCAAATGTAATGGTATAGGTAGGTTGCCTGTCTTGTCTACCAGTTCCAGAGCTTGATTAATGGCTAAGTATGCGGAGTTAGACTTCTGTGAGGTTGCCAGATATACAGTTGCCATTGCCAATGGAATACGACCTTCTGGCCAACCAATCTTTTGAAGTGTGTCGAAACATGCATTGGCTACTAACATGGCGTTTGGATTAGCCAAGCCGATATCCTCACTGGCAGAAATTACTAAACGACGAGCAATAAACTTAGGGTCTTCACCTGCTGCCACCATGCGAGCTAGCCAATACAATGCTGCATCTGGGTCGCTACCGCGGATAGACTTGATAAATGCCGAAATAATATCGTAGTGTAGTTCGCCATCTTTGTCGTATGCAACAGGATTCTGCTGTAGTTGTTTGGTGACTGTTTCGTTATCAATGACCTTTACCCCAGAGTTTGTGACAAGTTCGATGATATTGAGCAGTTTGCGTGCATCTCCACCTGAATAGCGGAGGATGCTTTCGGTTTCTGTCACTGTGATTTGTAAGTTACGGATATGTTCATCGTTATTCAGTGCGCGATGAAGCAATTCTTGCAGATCACTCTTTTCCAGAGATTTTAGCACATATACTTGGCAGCGGCTCAATAGTGGGGTAATCACCTCAAAAGAAGGATTCTCTGTGGTGGCACCAATCAATGTGATGGTTCCATCTTCCACTGCCCCTAACAGACTATCTTGCTGCGATTTGGAGAAACGGTGAATCTCGTCGATGAATAGGATAGCTCGCCTATCCCCCATTGCCGATTGCTTATCGCCAAACAGGCCGCTATTCATGGTAGTATAGCGTTTAGCTTTGTCGATCACTTCGCGCACTTCTTTTACGCCACTGGTAACGGCTGAAAGGGTATAGAATGGGCGTTCTAATTCGTGGGCAATGATACGTGCTAGGGTGGTTTTACCTACGCCTGGGGGGCCCCATAGGATGAATGACGACAAGTTGCCGTTTTCTATCATTTGGCGGAGGATGGCTCCTTCTCCTACTAGGTGCTTTTGTCCTATGTATTCGTTAAGCGTCTTCGGACGCAATCGTTCTGCAAGTGGTAACATTTTCTCTAAACACTAAACACTAAACAGTCCTCATTTTTTCAATCTCATTCTCATGTTCTGTAGCCGTGAGTTGGCGGATGTGAGTTTCTGTGCGTACATCGGTATCCTCTTTGTATACCAGATAATGGTATTTCCCTCGTGCGGCTACTTGTGGTAGGTGAGTGATGGTGATGATTTGCCTTGCCTCTGCCATTTGTCGCATGATTTCGCCCATTTGGCTAGCTATGGTGCCGCTGACGCCGGTATCAATCTCGTCGAAGATGATGGTGGGTAGGCCGTTGCTATTGGCTATTAAGGCTTTGATGCATAGCATCAGACGGCTAATTTCTCCTCCTGATGCCACTTCTGCCACGCGGCGCAATGATTGGTTGAGGTTGGCGGCAAAAAGGAATTGTACATTATCTTTGCCCGTTTCGGTAAAGTCGTCTATTGGCTGAATATCCACCGCTATGTTGGCATGGGGGACGCCTAATCGTTGCATATCTTCCACCAGATGCGATGCAATCTTTTCGCATACGCTTTTGCGTGACTGAGTCAGCTGCCGAGCGGCATGCTCTGCCTCGTCTTTCCGCCTTTGACTTTCAACTCTCAAGCTCTCTACCTCCTCGTCTATGTTCTCAATGCGCTGCACTTGTTGGGCGAACTCTTCGCGTAGGGCAATCAACTCTTCCACTGTTTGTACGCGATGCTTTTTCATCAGTGTTTGTAGCGTACTCAATCGCTCTCCCACTTGCTCCAAACGGATAGGGTCGCTCTCTGTGCGGTCGTATAGACGTTGTATATCGGATAGAATATCTTTGAGTTCGATCTCCACGCTGTCTAATCGCTGTGCCAACGCGGCATCGGCATCTTCTATGCGTGTGGAATGGATCATCGATAGTGCACCATGGTCGCTATCTAGTTGCTGTATGGCTTGTGCCAAACTGGCTTGTATCTCTTCGGCGTGCGATAGTCGATATTCCTCCGCTTCTAGCTCCTCTATTTCGCCTGCCACCAGTTGTACTTCTGCTAGCTGATTATACTGCCATTGCAGGTAATCGGCATCGGCTTGTATTTTCTTGGCGAGTGCTTCGGCTTTATGCAGGGCGGATATTGCTTCTTGATAATGGGTGTATGCTGCGGCATATGCTTCGCGTTCGCTATCATTGCTTGCGATTGCGTCTACTATGTGTATTTGAAACAGGTCATCGCCCAACATCAGACTCTCGTGTTGCGAGTGAATATCTATGAGCTGTCGTGCTAGTGATTTCAATTCAGTCTGCGTCACCACTTCATCGTTTACGAACGAACGTGAACGCCCACTCGCACTCAGTTCACGACGGATAACCAGTGTGTCTAACAGCTCGCTTTGCGAGCGATCTAACAGCGAAGCGATCTGACTTCTCACAGCAGAAGATGGTCTAAACGTAGCTTCGATGATGCAGCGTTCTTCGCCTTCGGTAATGCTTTTGATATCTGCACGTGCGCCCATCACGAGGTTGAGTGCGCCCAGGATAATGCTTTTACCTGCACCTGTCTCACCGGTCATGACGGAGAAACCCGCCTGGAAATCTATATCCAAGTGCGAGATCAGCGCATAATTGCGTATGTGAAGATGAGTCAGCATAATTAGCCCACAAAGGTACAACTTTTTTCTTAATTATACAAATTATTTAATTATTTTCAGAAAAAAACACATCACGTTTGCATAAGTCGAAAAAAAGTAGTAATTTTGTAGCGTAATTTAACAACCAAGAAAGATTAAAGAGATGGAAAATCGTAGATTTGAAGGAAAAAATGAGCCAGAAATCGTCTATTCACGCGCAGTGAAAGCCGGTAAGCGCATCTACTATTTAGATGTTAAGAAGGCTCGTAATGAGGATTTGTATCTTTGTATTACAGAGAGCAAGCGTAAGCAAACAGGTGAGATGGAGCCACCACAATTCGAGAAGCACAAAGTGTTCCTTTACAAGGAAGATTTTGCGCACTTCACCGAGGGGCTCAACGATGTAATCGCCTTTGTACAAAGCCAACTCGGCACTATCGAGGAGCGTCAAGAGTGGACTCCTGAAGCGGAAAACGTGGAGGAGAAAAACGAAGAGAAATCCCTGATTGGAAGTATCTTGAACAAGTTTAAATAATCTGGCTGATTATTTCGTCGGCTACCTCCTGCTTCAGAAGAAGTGGGAGGTCTTTTTTTGTGCCATTGGCATAGAGTAGGGTGACCTTGTTGGTATCTACACCAAAGCCTGCTCCAGTGTCTTGCAGCGAATTGAGCACTATCATATCCAGGTTTTTGGATTGTAGTTTGCGCAGAGCATTGGCTTGCTCATCGTGGGTTTCAAGGGCAAAGCCCACCAGTGTCTGGTGTGCTTGTTTGGTTTGTCCCAACGCTGCCGCAATATCCGTAGTTGTTTTCAGCTCAAGGGTCATGGTTGTTTGCCCGGGCTGTTTTTTGATTTTCCTATTGGCTGCTTCTTGAGGGGTAAAGTCGGCTACAGCGGCACATAGGATGGCTATGTCTGCTTGTGGGAAAGCTGCTTTTGTGGCGTGGTACATCTCTTCGCTGGATAGTACCTTGACCACTTGCAACGGACAAAACGCCTGCCATGCTTGCAGCGACAAGTGGGTGGGTCCGCTGACTAGTGTCACTCTTGCACCTCTATTTAGGCACGCGCGCACGAGCGCATAGCCCATCTTACCGGTTGAGGCATTGCTGATGTATCGTACTGGGTCGATGGCTTCTTGGGTAGGGCCGGCGGTGATGAGCACGTGCTTGCCTTGTAGTGTCTTGGGTGTTAAGGCATATTCCACGGCGGCCGCTAGTACCTCAATCTCCTGCATACGTCCTTTGCCTGTCGTGCCACATGCCAATGGGCCCTCTGCACAGTCTAGCATGGTGATGTTCTCCCATGAAGCTAATTGCTCGATGGCATGCTGTGTGGCGGGCGACTGATACATCTTGTCGTTCATAGCGGGGGCTATCACCACGGGCTTGCGCATGGCAGCAAAAGTGGTAGTGAGTGCATCGTCAGCGATGCCGTGTGCCATCTTACCTAGTATGTTGGCTGTAGCGGGCGCAATGAGCATCAAGTCTGCCCAATCGGGTAGGGAGATATGTTCGGTGCTGTGCTCATTGATGGCGGCAAACACGTCGGAGTAGACTTTATGCCCGCTCACTGTTTGCAGGGTAAGCGTGGTGACAAACTCCAAGGCATGCTTGGTAGTTGTCACCTGTACGTCTGCCCCTGCTTTCTTGAGCAGGCGGATGAGTTCGGGAGTCTTATACGCAGCTATTCCGCCGCTGATTCCGACTAAGATATGTTTGCCAGCTAAATTCATTTTTGGACGCTTCGCTATTGGACGCTTTGCTACTGGACGCTTCGCTATTGGACGCTTCGCTATTGGTTTTCGGGAAACTCCTATAGCTCGCTTCGCGAGCGTCCCATAGGGCTCTGCCCGTCCTATAGCCACTCCGTGGCGTCCTATAGCGGCTCCGCCGCGTCCCAGCGCAGTTTTACTTCAAGATATCGTCGCGGTTGCTACTGCGATAGATCAGTTGATTATCGATAAGCTCTTGGGTTGCGATCAAGGTTGACTTAGGCAATTGCTCGTAGTTCTTAGAGATCTCGATTTGCTCGAGGTTCTCGAAGGTCTCATCCGCAGAGTCTTGTGGAATAGAGAAGTCTTGCAATTTAGCATCCAATTCTTTTTTCATTGTGGTGCTAATTTGGTTGCTACGTTTGCCAAGTATGGCAACTGTTTCGTACACATTGCCTACTTTTTCGGTAAGCTCGTTCATGTCCCGTGTGATAGTAGTTTTTGGGGCAGTAGTTTTTTTGTAATCGATCATATTAGTGTAATATTTTTTGTATTTCTTTGTTAATTTTCTCCGCAGCGGCGATGTGTTTAGAGTTGGGATACTCGGTGATGAAGCTATAGTATTCATCTTCGGTATCGCGTGCTCGGTCTTCTTTTTTGCTATCTACCGAGTGGATGGTTTGTTGGTACTTTGCTTGTAGTACGATCCAGCTCAGTTGTTCTTGATATTGGTTGGTTGGGTAATTTTTGATGGCATTTTTGGCTATGATTTCGGCGCTGAGGTAGTTGTTGCCCAGATAGGTGCCGAGATTGTAGTAAAGCTTGGCATTCAGATACTCTTTGTATGCCAGTTTGTCGTAGAGTTCGTTCATCTCTTTGTAGGCTTGCTCTACGTACTGACTCTCAGGGTATAGTTCCACAAATTGTGTATAGAATTCGATGGCTTTTTTGGTATCTGTTTGGTCTAGTCGTGCATCGGGTGCGTCGAGGTAGTAGCAGTGTCCTACTTGGAATCGTGCTTCGATGATATATCTGCCTTTTGGGTAGTTGCGTATATATGCTTGATAGTATTCTGCGGCGGAGGTGTAATCTTTTTGCCCCATGTAACAGCGTGATAGATAGGCTAGTACGTCTTGCGAGCGGTCGGTGCCACGGTAGTAGGGTGCCACGTCGTCGAGTAGTGTTTGTGCTTTGACGTATTGCTGATCGTTGAAGTAGCTGAGTGCTTTTTGATATTTTATATCGGGGTCTTTTTCCTTGAGTAATTGTTGATATTCTCCGCAACTACCCAAGCAGATGACACATAGGATGCTGCATATGCTTCTAGCTATTTTGTGTATAAACTTCTCCATTTCGAAATGCCTATTCTTTGGTCAAATTACAAATTCGCTGCAAAGGTACAAAATAATATGCACATACGCAAGCGGAGCGAGCATTATTTGTAAAAAAGATAGATATAAAAATTGTTATTCACACTGGCAGATGTCCGAAGGTAGTGAAAAAAATGATATGTGCAAATAAAGTGGCGAATGAAACGAAAATTATTGACACAACCAAAATTGTAGATTATTAGAGTATATTAACCAAAATTATTTTGGAAAGAGAAAAGTATGGTGTAGTATGGTGTAGTGTGGAAGGTGTAAAGTGTAAAGGCGAGGAGGAAAGAAAACAAGCGCGGAGACCGCGCTTGTTTGGGATAGGGAGTATGTTGGTATGGGTTACAACTTCTGACCTTGGATGGTGTAGGTTTGACCATCTTGTAAGATATATACCTGACCATTGCGGAGGAGTTTTTGAGCTGGGTTGGCAGGGTTGATATACACCTCTGGGGCAGATGTTGGTGTATTTGCCTCGTAGATGGCTTGGATAGTAATGGCATCTTTGATTAATGTAGCCACTGGTTGCCAACCGAGGAATGTGAAACCCTCGATCTCTGGTGCAGCAGGTATCTTGATTGTAATTGCTTGGCTAAGTATCTCGCTATCACCGTCCTCACTATTGGTAAAGACGATAGTCATATCACGGTTTTCGCCCATTTCGTATTGCGCATAGATGTCCAAATCCGCTGTGATTGAGTCAAACTTTTGATCCCAACCCGTAAAGGTATATCCCTCGTGGTATGGATTAGCAGGGGCTACCGCCGCAGACTGGTATTCGACGGAATCTGTCTTGAGGAGAATGTCGTCGTCGAAGAAACGCACACGGTAGCGGTTGATTTGGTATTGTGCTGTGATAGTCATGTGGTCGTTAACTGCGCTGAAGTCCTTATCCCAACCGATGAAGGTGTATCCCTCGCGTGTAGGATTAGCAGGAGCGGTAGCGGCTTTGCCTGGGGCAACACTTACGGATGAGAGCACGGTATCATCCCAATCCATGAAGGTAACGAGACAACCACCTTCAATAGCAAATTCAGCGGTGAGAGTGGTGTCGGATGTTACTTGGATTGTGCGAGGGTTGTCGGTATTACCGTCAGACCAACGGAGGAAGGTGTAGCCCTCGTTAGGAATAGCGGTAATGGTTGCTTCTTGGGCGTAAAGACCTGCACCCGTTACTTCGCCCCATTGGTCGTTGTTGGCTTGTAGAGTTACTAAATAGCCAGTATTGATATTGAGGAATGATCCCCAATAAGTATGGCGAAGGTAAGCATTGTATGCAGATTGCGGAACGATTAATGTGCATGTAGTCGTAGGAGCTTCAAGATTATCT
>JAEIGA010008243.1_pt1 | contig 15786 bp, 9 predicted proteins | sample 9270691 | NCBI WGS metagenome assembly JAEIGA01 (sample SAMN17057246, study PRJNA624740) | gut metagenome | biome: biome; isolation source: fecal sample | host: Bos grunniens | place: China: Xizang | collected 2019
ATTTGATGAGGTGTATGAAATGAAGAAAAAATTAAGACGTTTTTTCATCAGGATTTTCAAAAAGATTCTTAAATTTGTTCAGGACATCAGAAGAAACCATCTTTATTACCACAGATGGCCCCGCCTTTATAAAAAATATTCTCAGAGACCCATTGACGAGAAAAAGGTTGTTCTTGCCTATGCGGGCCACTATAAGCAGATGCCCGATAACCTTGTTGCGATAAAAGAATTCCTTGAGCCGCTGGGTTATAACTGCGTTGTGATAAACACTTCCGATGCAGACCATATGTGCAAAAACAGATACCTCAACCAGATTATGAGATTCTTCTACGGCAAGGAGTTTTTTGAAGCCTACGGCAACGCAAAAGCTCTTTTCCTGACCGACTATTATTTCCCCGCCTTTGCCTGCCAGCCCCGTGAGGGTCAGAGCGTTGTTCAGCTCTGGCACGGCTGCGGTGCATTCAAAAAATGGGGCTATTCAACAGCCGAAAAGAAATGGGGCGCAAGCAAGGAATCGCTTGATAAATTCCCCATTCACAATACATATACCCACGTTTGCGTATCGTCACCCAAGGTAAAATTCGCCTATGCAGAAGCTTTCGGTTGCAAAGAAGATATTTGTATGCCGCTCGGCGCACCCCGCACAGACGTTTATTTTGACAAGGATTTTGTTGCATCCTGCCGCGAAAAGGTGCTTGAACAGTTCCCCAAAATCGGCAACAGAAAAATTATTCTCTATGCGCCCACCTTCAGAGGCAACAGCATAAAGAAATCATATATGAAAAACAAGCTTGATATTGAAAGAATGCGAGAAGAGCTCGGCGAAGAATACGCTCTCGTTATCAAGCTTCATCCTCTCACCGCAAAGGCATTCAAAATTGACCCCGAAGACGATTTTGTTTTCAATGCTTCAAAATGCATCGCAATCGATACCGCACTCTGCGCTGCAGATACGGTTATAACAGACTATTCATCGCTTATTTTTGAATATGCTCTGCTCGAAAGACCGATGATTTTCTTTGCCTATGACCTTGCAGCTTATGACGATTCAAGAAGCTTCTACTTTGACTATGAAAGCTTTGTTCCCGGCGAAATTGTTGTTGACACAGAAGAAATTATCAGCGAAATCAAGCGCCTTGAAACTGACTTTGATGTTGAAAGAGTGCGCAAGTTCAAGGACGACTTTATGTCTGCCTGCGATGGCAACTCAACCCGCAGAATCGCCGAAACCGTTCTGGGCATAAAAACAACTCAGGAAGCTAATAAATAAAGAGGAATTAACTATGGTTTACGTCACAAGTGACCTCCACGGTTATCCGCTCGAAAAATTCAAAGCCCTGCTTGAAAAAGCAGGGTTTTCTCAAAATGATTTTCTCTATGTGCTCGGCGATGTGATTGACCGCGGCACAGAAGGAATAACATTGCTCCGCTGGCTGATGGCTCAGCCCAACGCTCAGCTTATCCCGGGTAACCACGAAGCTATGATGCTCGCTTGCAGTTTTTTGTTTGATGAGATTACGGATGAATCAATCGCAAAACTTACCGATGAAAAGCTCGCTTCATATTCAAACTGGATTGCCAACGGCGGTGAGCCGACCCTCAGGGCTCTGCGCAAGCTCGGCAAAGAAGAGGTTGAGTACATTCTCGAATATCTCCGCGAAGCTCCGATTTATGAAACGGTATCCGCAGGCGGCAGAGATTTTCTGCTGACTCACAGCGGTCTTGGCTCGTTTGATAAAACAAAAAGGCTATCCGAATACTCGGCTTATGACTTTTTATGGAACAGACCCGAGCTGAACACAAAATATTTTGTCGGAATAACAACCGTTTTCGGCCACACACCGACTTTTTGCTACGGCGATGAATATGCCGATAAGGCAATTTTCACCGAAACCTGGATTAATATCGATACAGGTGCCGCCGCAGGCAAAAATCCGATGATTCTCAGACTTGATGATTTAAAAGAATTTTATGTTTAAAAGCAACCGACCGTTCCTCTTCAGAAACAGTCGGTTGCTTTATTTTTATTGTTTTGTTACATACCCGAACCTATGCGGTATCCGTATTTAAACGAAACAACAAATACGCTGATATAATATTTGAAGTATGAAATAACTCTGTCAAACGGTTGAAGCAAAATTGTTATCACATCTGCATTATCAACGTCAACATAACCGCAGTCGCATCTGCCGTTTTCTGCGAAATCGTGAGGTTCAACAACACTCGTTCCGCAATCTATGCACAAATATATATGGCCCAACCCCAGATTCGAAGGCATATAACCGAACGCCTTGTGGGTATGGTCAACATATCCGCAGGCACACTTGCCGCTTTCGCCAAGCTCATGCGGTTCGGTTACGGTTGTTCCGCAATCCTTGCAAACATAAACATGACCCCAATCGGTATATCCTGCCGAATATGTTCCTGCCGAATGGGTATGGTCAACATATCCGCAGGCACACTTGCCGCTTTTGTCAAGCTCATGCGGTTCAGTTACGGTTGTTCCGCAATCCTTGCAAATATAAACATGACCCAAATCGGTATATCCCGCAGAGTAAACGCCCGCTTTGTGAGTATGCTCTGCATATGCAAAAACGGTTGATATTGAAACAAGAATTGAAATAGCCAAAAGAAAAGCTGTTAATTTTTTCATTATTTATACCTGTCCTCCATCTGTTTTGGTTTATTATAGCATCTGTTCAAGGCGATATCAAGCCTGCGGTATTGACAACTTGTTTTTGTGTGTTAAAATGTAGAAAAAAGACGAAAGAACGGTGCCTTTTATGAAAAAACTGTCGGTTATATTTTTTATTCTGGCCATATTAATCTGTTCTGCGGGATGCAGCAAAAAATGCGAGCATTCCTGGGCAGAGGCAACCTGTACGGAAGGGAAAACCTGCACCTTGTGCGGTTTGGTTGAAGGCACGCCCGCAGGCCATAAATTCGGCCCCGCAACCTGTACATCACCCGCAACCTGCGAGGCATGCGGAGAAACAAGCGGAAACCCCATTGATCACAACTTCGGCTATGCAACCTGCGATTCACCCGCAAAATGTGTTGCCTGCGAAAAAACCGACGGAGAGGCTCTCGGCCATAAATATTCGGGCGGATACTGCATCCGATGCAACGAAAAAGACCCGAAATATGTTGCTTGCGGCACAGTAAAAGGAACTGTTACCTATAAATATAACGATTCTGTCGGCCACAGAGGTGATGAGGGTGCAACCGTAATGGCAATCCCTTGCGGCGATAATGCAAACACCGCCAAATATGATAACGGCAGAGCTTGTGTGGGCATAAACGGTGTTTACGAAAGCGGCATAGTTGTTACCGAATGTGACGGCAACGGCAACTATTCTTTTGATAATCTGCCCGAAGGCGAATATGTTTTCCTTATCATCTCAAATGCCACAACAGACAGAATGGCGTTTCTGGACAAGGAATATTATGAGGATGTTATCAACGCATTTTACGGCGATCTGTTCTCTGACGAAGATCTGGAATCTCTCACCATAAACATCGGCCTGAGCAAATACGATTATAACTATGAAAAGGTTCAGGCAAACAAAACCTACACCATCTCCCACGATTTCGGCATTACATATGCCTGATTTCAGCTCCATAACATAAACATATATCAGCACCCTGATGATTCAGGGTGCTTTTTTTGCCGGATCTGCCACGGTACAATCACAATTACAGCATCGCAAACCTCTCGGTTATGATTAAATCAGACAAAGCAAACAGCCACTCGCTCCGCATATAAATCAACCTCGGGAGGAATAACCGTGAAAAGCCTGCTCATCAAATCAATTTCGGTTGCAGCTGCAATAATCACAACTTTAAGTTCAATTGCATTTTGTGTTTCATATGCCGTTTCGTGGCCCGAAATAAACAGCAACAAGCCACTCAAGGCATATACAATCAGTTCAGACGAAAGCATCCCCGCTTACAGCTCATCTTCGCTCTCACACCAAAACGGCACAATCCTCAGCACAGACGAAATCCACGTATATGAAATAAGCCAAAACGGAAAAGGCGAATACGTTGCATACTGCTCATATCCCATTCCCAACGGCAGAAAGATTGCTTTTATTCCCCTGAGCGCTGTCACAACGGCAACCGCACCCTCGGAAACATACACTTCAAGAGAAGCAGTCACCGCCTACTCAAAAGCAAACAGCTCATCAAACGAAAGCAACATCAACAAGGGCGACACGGTCTATAAGCTCGCAGAAAACGGCTCCTGGACTCAGGTTATTTACAATATCGGTCAGGCAAGCAATCCTTCGGGCTGGCGTATGGCATGGATTCCCTCAAACAACTACAGCAACAGCATCAGACCGGTTGACAGGGCAACCTTCCCCTCATCGCCCGAAAAAATCTCCGTTAAAAAAACATCGGGAACAACCGCCGAAATAAAGTTTACAGCCGTTTCGGGCGCAACAGGATACATTGTTTATATCTCCCGCGACAACAGCAACTTTGAGATCTGCGAAAAAACAACAAAAACTTCAGCCTCAGTTACAATAAAAGAAAATGCCGTTTGCTATTTCAGAATCTGCGCATACAAAACAGAAAAGGACGGCTCTGAATCCCTTGGAAATCCTGCAAAAACAGCCGCAGTAAAGTTCAGCCCCTATAACACCGCAGCGGCTGTTTCATATGCAAAGCAGCACGCCTCTGAAGGAAAGGTTCTCTGTGCAGAATTTATTGCAGATTGTGTTGCGCAGGCAGATATCGTTATTCCCGACGTCAGATGCTATAAATCATCAACAAAATCGCTTGCGGGAAACTCTCTCGGCGCCGGCACCAATCCCCGCACAGACTCTGAAGCTCAGCTCAGATGGTTCAAGGATAACGGATTTGTTGTTATAAAGAATCCGATCAATTCCCAGATTTCCGTCGGCGATCTCGTCTGGAACACCGCAGACGGCGACGACAATGTTGTTATTATCACAGGCATGAGCAACAACGGAACTCCTCTTTATTCTTCAGTCAATACCGATTGCGATACACCTCTTGACTCAGCAAGGTTTCTTGTTAAGCTAAGCTGAAAAAGCACACAAAAAAGCCCGCCGAAACAACAGTTTCAGCGGGCTTTGCTTATTCAGTTTTCATTTTCAGAATATGATTTTTCAAAAACTTCCGCATATGTTCCGAGGGGGCAATCCGTAAGGATACATAAAAGCAGGAAGCATTCATAGGGATTTGCAAAATAAAGCTTGCCCATTGCGCAGTCCTCTAAAATCGAATCGGTGTATCCGATAAATTCCGAAAATCTTTTTTGCGGATTATCAATGCCGTTATCCTGAGAAACAACAAAAAAGCTGAGTGTTATCAGATCAAAGCGGTCAATATCGGAATTGCCCGAATTTATATCGTGAAGATGCTGGCGGTTAAGGCGCTTGTTATCAAAATGCTTGGCAAGAGTTGAGTTTGAAAACTTTTTCAGATTGCCGTTTTTATCAACAGGCACTCCGCTGTAGATGAATTTCTCAACATCGTTTTCGGTTATATCCTCTGCTGTCCATGACTTTGCTTCCTTGCGTATTCTTTGAATTTCCGCGCTTTTTTCTTCCATTGTAATTCTTAACGAATTATCGGTTTTTCTGACATATTCGTGTATTTTTTCTTCGGTTTTCAACAATTCTTCTTTATTGAATTCATCGGCAATAATTCCGCGGGCTTTGTTATACAGGTTGGCAAACCAACTTTTGGCAGTAACGCTTATTCTTTCGGTTTTTTGCGAAAGCTTGAGATACGAAAGCTGTTCCATAAGCGAGGCTTCGTCTGTTATGCCCGAGAATTTTGTTTTTAAGCCGATTGTTTTGTCGAGAAACATATCGCTTATTCCGTTTTCGGAAAGACCGAGATATTTTTCCTGCAAAGCAACAAAGGAAGAATATTTCAGCTTGTTTCTGAAGCAGTACCAGCAGATGATTTCAAACGGATTTTTGAAATCAAAATCTCTTTCGCGAAGAGCTTTTTTGAGAAAAGCCGAAACTTCCTCAGCGCTCATTGCAAGGCCAAAGCCGAGGATGAGCACAACATTACGGTTGACCGAGGACTGGGTAAGCCAGTTTTTGGCAAGCACGCTCGGCTTTGAAGAAGTTCCCGTAAAAGACATCGGAGTTCCGTTTTCACGGAAACAGGAAACGATGATGGACTGATATTCTTTTACATCAACTTCTTCAAAAGGCTCTTCGAACCCCGCTTTAAGATATATGTAGCGTTTAAGAAAATCGCCGAAGGAAACCAGCTTCATCTGCTCAAGCAGATGGTCATAGATAACCTGCGAATCTTCGCTGCGGAATTTCTCGAGATCAGCCGAATCATAAAATTTTTCTTCGGCATTGAAGGTTATATCAAGAGGGTTGTAGGTGTTCATTAGTTATTCTCCTTCAGAGAGTACTACATACATAGCGGGTCTGATGCCCAAAACAAAGTACGGGGCATTTGAATCATTAATATCATTTTCGGCAGAAACACTGCATATATTTGCCGCATCGTAGGAAGTCCTTAAATACCATGAACCGTAAGGAACATCAGAGCCAAGAATCAACGCCTGACTTTTTGCATAAGATGTTCCTATGCCCTTAAGAAGTTCATCGTCATTGATATACTTGGTTATCTCGTTTCTGGACGGAAGGAAAACCGTGTCATATGTATTACTTACCACAATTTGATTTCCGCTTTCGGAATTATAATCTTCGTTTTCTATCATCGATGTTTTTATCAACAATTTTTCTTCTTCAGAAAATACCGTGTTATAAAAATCATCCATCAGCCACGAACGAACAGAACTGTGTTCATAGTCTCTTGCGCTGATTGTCTTTTCCGCATCACTATATAAGATATCTCCGTAAATTGATATATACAGTTCATTGTTGAAAGCCTGAGCATCAAGAATTTTTTCAGAAACAAGCAATCCTGTTTCCTCATCAACAACATACCATTTTACGGGATCATAAGAAAACCAATATGTGTTGCCTTTTACGTATCCGTTTGAAAACTGGGCAGAAAGTATTGAATTATCGCCTGTAGTGCCGATCGGTCGGTAATCATTAATCCGGACAGCCCTGTATTTTGAGCCGTCATAAACCACATCAGCATATTCCATATAGTCGCTCGGTTTCATTGAACCGAAGTTCAAAAGCCCGTCTCCGGAATAATACTCATAAGAAATCCAATCCAAATCCAGTCTGTTGAGTTCGTTCAGCAGCTCGCTGTCATCAACAAGGGTTTGCGGATAAGAACCGAATTCAACAACCTTCAGGCTTCTTCCGTCAGAATGAAAGGCAGTTTCATAAGAATATAATTCAAGAAAATCAACAGCAGTATCCTCCGGACTCTGAAATGCAAACGAATATTTACGGGTTGTTGTCGGGGTCACCGTTGTTGCGGTGGTGGTTTCTTCGCTTGGTTTTGTGGGTTTTATGAATTTAAATCCGACAGCACCGAGCGCCGCCAGAAGCAACGCAACGAATACCGCAACAACCTTTTTGACGGTTACGGCAGATCGGCGCTGCTTTTGAGGAGAGGCTTCTTTTTTCTCTTCGGCAACAACCGTTTTTTCTTTCTCAATCGCGGGAGCGTTGACAACAGGTGCCGCAACGGGTTCACCGACAGGAACCTGTTCATCTGCCGGAACAAGAGCCTGCAAGGCTTTTTTCATTTCCGCAGCGCTTGCAAATCTTTTATCCGGGTTGTAGCTGCAAGCCTTTAATATGACGGCTGCTGTTTTTTCGCTTGCCCAAACGGGTTTTGGCAGTTCTTCTCCGCTGAGCCTGCGTTTGTTTGCTTCAACTCTTTCACCGATACGGATCATCTGCTTTTCGGGGTCAAGAAACGGGTCTCTGTTTTTGTTGAGAAGCTTATACATAACCATGCCGAGCGAATATATGTCGACGCGGTTATCGTATTTTCTTTCTCTGACAACTTCCGGTGCGACATAGGCGGGCGTTCCCTTGTCGGACATCGTGCTCCGTGTTTTTTCAAACTGCCTTGCAACACCGAAATCGCCGAGCTTGAAATTGCCGTTTTTATCAAGGAATATATTGTCGGGCTTGATATCGCGGTGCATAACGCCGTGTTTTTCGCAGGATTCAAGTGCGGAACACATATCAATGCCCAGTTTTATAACATCCTGTTCTTCAACCTGATGCTGTTGTATATACTCTCTGAAGCTTGTGAGAAGCTCCATACGGATATATATATCCCAGCCGATGCCGTCTTCGTGCTCAACAATCTTATAATCATCGATGGAAACGATGTTAGGAAAACCTTTGAGGTTTTCCATAACACCTATTTCGTTTGCAAAGTTGTCGACAATATCGTTAAAATACTCTTTGGACGCCTCTTCCGAATATCCTTCAAATTTCAAGGCATCAATTTCCGAGCTTTTGTGGGGAACGGAAATGATTTTTATTGCGCATTTTGAGGTAATGCCTCTTTCACGGCGCACACATTTATATACCGAGCCGTATGCACCTTCGCCGAGCTTTTCCTCGGCGGTCCATTCGGGCCATACTTTACTTAAATCAAACACTTAATCACATCCTGAAGCATTTGTTAATTATTGCAGGGGGAATTTCTCGGGGTATACGGCTGTATCGGGGCTTACCGCCCTCATATAAACACCGCCGAAGCCGTTGTTTCCGTCAAGGCCGGTATAACCGTCGTGAAGAACGACGAGCGAACCGTCTTCCGCAAGCTTCAAATTGATGTTATCGCACTCTGTTTCGTTGATAACATAGTTGATGTTTATAATACCGTTGCTTCTGTAAAGAATATTGCTTATTTCATATCCTTTATTTTTTATTTCGTTGAGAAGTTCTTTTGCACCGTCGCACTTAAGGAATTCCTCCTGAGATATTTCAATTGCGCCGTATTCCATGAAGGATTTGCTTTTTTCATCCCAACGGAAATAATACTGTTTATAAGTATGGCCTGCACCGTCAATGAAATTATCATAGGCGGAAAAAGAAACACCTGCTCCGTACGGACGAACGATTTCCAGGCAACCTGTCATATATCCGTCGGATATGCTTACATCTTCGATTTTGCCGTCGATTACGGTATATAAATGGGTAACAGCCATAGTTGTGAAAACCTCTTCAATTGAAAAGAACCATCTGTCATTAATGCAGACTGTCTTATTGTTGCCCATATAACCGCTGTCTGCAGGATATTGAATTCCCGAAACATCTTTAATATCCTGAACTCCGTTTTCCGTTATATAATAAATCTTTCCATCGGTTGCAACATCTGTTATTTCATCATAAGTAAACTGATAAAGCATCATCTCAAAGTTGCCGTCGTTATCATAATCACGGCAATTCATTGTCCGCATGCTGTTTTCATCGTAATATTCGCTTTTCTCGAAAATTTCAAATAATTTGCCTTCTGCTGCATTGTTGCTCAGCTTTCCGTTATCAAACTCATCAACCGCATATGCTAATTCAATGTTTTCTGCAAGAGAATCCCAATTTTCATAAAAAACAGATTCTTCAATTTTCATCGAATCTTCCATACCCTCTGCATTTCCGTGTAAGTTTACGGTTGTGCTCATATAACAGGTGGCTTTTTCCGCATTATAATCATGTTCCTTGTATGTTGAGTTAATCATAGCAAGCTCGTTCCCGTCATATGAATATGAAACGGAGGTGGCATAGCCTGAACCGCCTATCTTTTTAAGCGAAAGAAGATATTGACCGTCTTTTTTTGTCAGCAAAAACATATTGCTCCATCTTGCCGAAACAATATCTTCAAATGTGTGAATATTAATAACCTTATCCTTCTGAATATCAAACAGGTAAACATCGCAGTATACACGGTAACCGTCTGTAAATTCCAGGCAATAAAAGCATTCTTTGATACCGTCATTATCAATATCTATATAGTTTATATCTTTGCCTCCGGTCCATTCCGAAGCCCCTTCTTCCTCCTCTGGAAAGAGATACGAACCGTAACAAAGTTCCTGCCCCTCTTCGCTGTTGAGATATGCGGCATACATTTCTTCCTCTTTATTGGGGCTCTGAGCGACGGTTTGCTCAACAACTGTGTCTGATTCCCTTTGTTTTTTTATTGCATTTGCGCCGAACACCAAGCCGACCGCAACAACTATCAAAGCAAGAACTGCCGCAATTATGCCGGCGGTTTTTTTTCTGCTTTTTGAGGGCTTTGAAAGAGCGGGAGCCTTTTCTGCTTCGGGTTCTTTCGTTTCGCTTATATCAGGAACATTTTTCGGTTCAGGTTTTTTCTCCGCTTCCTTTTCGGTAGTTCTGATGATATTTATTATTTCGGATTTCATCTCTTTTGAGCAAGAGAATCTTTCTTCCTTGTTGAACATACAGGCTTTGAGAATAATTTCCGCAACGTTTTCATCTGCATCTACCGGCTTCGGCAAAGCTTCGCCGTCAAGCCTGCGGTTAACCGCATCCGCTCTCTCCTGATAGCGGATCATCTGTTTTTCGGTATCAAGAAACGGGTCTCTGTTTTTATTGAGAAGCTTATACATAACCATACCGAGCGAATATATATCGGCACGCTTATCGTATTTTCCGCTTATTACAACTTCGGGAGCCATATATGAATATGTGCCCTTGCGTGACATCGTGCTTCTTGTTCTTTCAAGCTGCCTTGCAACGCCGAAATCGCCGAGCTTGAAGTTGCCGCTTTTATCAACAAAAATATTATCGGCTTTGATATCGCGGTGGATAATTCCGTTTTTCTCGCATATTTCAAGGGCTGTGCAGATATCTCTGCCGAGCTTCAGCACATCTTCGTTTGTCATTGAATGAGTTTCGAGATACTGCTTGAAGCTTGTGAGAAGCTCCATACGGATATAGATATCCCAACCGATACCGTCAACGTGTTCAACGATTTTAAAATCTTCAACCGAAACGATGTTTGGGAATCCTTTGAGATTTTCCATAACCCCGATTTCGTTTGAGAAACTGTCAACTATATCGTTGAAATATTCTTTTGAGGTTTCGTCAGTATATCCTTCAAGCTTCAGAGAATCTATCTCCGAGCTGTCGTGAGGAACGCTGATAACCTTGATTGCGCAGTATGAAGTTATGCCTCTTTCACGGCGTATACATTTATATACCGAGCCGTATGCGCCTTCGCCGAGCTTTTCTTCTGCGGTCCATTCGGGCCATACTTTACTTAAATCAAGCATTATACTTCCTCCCCTCTGATTTCACACAATACAACCGTAATATTATCCTTGCCTCCGTTTTCAAGAGCTGCATCAACCAGCTTCTGAGCGGAGGTTTTTATATCACTTTCGCCGAGAATGTTGCCGATTTCAAGATTGCTTACCATATCTGTAAGCCCGTCGGAACAAAGCAGAAAACGGTCGCCGACATCCAATGAATCTGTTTTAAAATACGGTTCAATAATAAATTCTTCTTCGGGAATTCCGACATACTGGGTGAGCCCGGGTTTTGAGCCCGGGTAACTCTCTGTATCTGTGTGTTCGGACGAAATCTTTATCAGTCTGTCGTTTGCAAATCTGAATACGGGGCTGTCGCCGAGATTGCTTACGATATATTCATTGTTTTTGAAAAGAAGAACGGATGCGGTTGATCCCATTGAAGAGATTCTGTTTTTCGTCATATAATCGCAAACATTTCTGTTCATCTGCATATATGCGGTATTAAGCAAATCTTCCGAATCTATTTTATATTCCGAATCCGATTTATAAAGGGTATCGGCAGAAATATATGCCGCAATCTCTCCGCAGCTGGCGCCTCCCATGCCGTCAAAAACAGCAAACAGCGGATTGCCTTCAACAGAAACCAAGCCTTCCAGAGGATAATTGAGCCCGTCGTTTTGGGCTTCAAGATAATGTTTATCAACCAGGAAGTTATCCTGATTTTCGTGGCGGATGCAACCTTTGTTGCAAACGCATATAAATTCAATGTGTTTCATCAAACCACACTCCTGAAATCAATTATGTAGTATGGAGAATTAAAAGTCAAGCGACTTTCCTCATCAACCTTATTTTAATTGTGTAAAAACACGGGCCGTAATATGAAATGTACTGTCGGTGAGGTACATTCCGGATTACGGCAGACAAAAGCTTGCGGTTATGATGAAGCCAAGGTAAGCCGACACGAAAAATCGGCAAAGATTCTGAAAAGGAGAAAAGATATGTTTTTTTCGAGAGATAAGCCTTGAAACACCCTGAAATTCAGATTCATACAGAGGTGATTCTATGAACAGCAAAATTGAAAAAATATTATCGGCCGCACTTGTTGTTATCACGGTTTTCGGTTCGATCGGTATTCTGACATTTGCCGTTTCACCGTGGACTCCGATCGCCAGCGGGGCTTCGGAAATCCGCGCAGACAGAACGGCGGGGGACGCAAACACAGACAGCGAGGTTGACCTCAAGGATATTGTAGTCATAAGACGCTGGCTGACGGGCGGATGGGACATAAGTATTGATAAATCAAATGCCGATGTTAACCGTGATGAATTCGTTGACCTGAAGGATATCGTTATTCTTCGACGGTATCTTTCAGGCGGCTGGGGAATTGACCTTGAGGCTTTTGAACCGTCGGTTCAGGAACCCGAGGCCAATAAGATTAAAATTGAACCGTTTATTTACGGAACATCTGAAAGGGGCCGTAATCTGACTTGCTATTCATTTACACCCCCGAGCTTCAGCAGAACAGTTTTATTGAATTTTGCAATTCACGGATTTGAAGATGACTATGATGCAGATGCTCAGGTTCTTGTTGATGCCGCAAACGAACTTATCGCGTACTACAGCAAATACGAAGAGTTCGGCGATTGCAGGCTTCTGATAGTTCCGTGTTCAAATCCGGACGGATTAATGGACGGTATAACCGAAAACGGATTCGGCAGATGCAATGCATCGGGTATAGACCTGAACAGAGATTTTGATGCCAATTATTCCCCGAACAAAACACCCGGAAGAAACTACACCCCTTATGCTTTTTCGGCGGCGGAATCAAGGGCATTGAGAGATTTGTGTTATGAATACAAACCGGATATTGTCTGCGATTTTCACGGATGGCTGAATTGCACAATCGGCGATTCCGAGCTTGCACAGGTTTTCCGTCAGGAGATGAACCTGCCCCATCAGACAGCATTCACATCAACCAATGCAAAAGGATATTTTGCAAACTGGGCACATCAGCAAGGTTCGTTGGGCCTTCTGGTTGAATTCAAAAACACTCGTTTTTCAACGGAAAACCTGATAAATGCAGTTAACCGATTGATAAGCGGAAACTATTAAAACGGGACAGACAAAAAAATAATCGATAAACAAAGGAAGATTTTATGAAAAAGTTTTTAGCGGTTTTTCTGGCAGCGATTATGCTGGTAAGCATGATTCCTCTTGCAAACACAGTGTTTAAAGCATCGGCTGTAACATACACACCAAGACTTACAGCTCCGAGCAAATCTGATTCTCATTATTACAGCGGCAATATTTTTTATCAGTGCGGCTACGGTATGCCGAACTGCACCTGCTATGCATTCGGCAGGGCGTGGGAGTTGCTCGGAAGCGAGCCTCGTGTGAGCCACGGTAATGCCGGAAGCTGGTACTTCTATAACAAAAAATACGGATACTATGCATACGGTTCAACTCCCAAGCTGGGCGCCATCGCCTGCTGGGACAGATACGATGAAAACCGCGGCCATGTTGCGGTTGTTGAAAAAATCAATTCAGACGGAACGGTTACACTTTCAGAAAGCCATTACCAGGGCACAAACTTCACAACGAAGATAATGAAAGCAGACGGTTCAAACTACTTAACAAATTACAGATTTTTAGGATATATCTACATTCTGGAAGGCTATGTTGAGCCCCCCGCACCACCAGAACAGTTCAAAACAATCCCCGAGTTCAAAACACCTGTGAAAGCCTACCCCAGAGCAACATCGGGCGTGATTACGGTTTATGACAGCAACCTCAGCGCATATCCGACATCTTCAAGATACATCGCATATAACGACCTTTGCACAATCAACGAAATTTATTCAAACGGATACTGCAGCGTAACATATCCCACAGCAACCGGAACAAACACGGCATATGCAAAATCCTCTGATTTCATTGCGAACGCTGTTTCGGTTCCCTATACATGGTCACCTTCAACCAATCTCAATGCATACACAAGAGCCGATATGAAAACACAGTTCGGTTCGGTATTCACAACAGACTCCTGCGCAGTTGTCGGTCAGTCAGGCAATAATCTTCAGGTTATCTACCCCGTTTCAAGCGGCGGATATAAGATGGGCTGGGTAAATTCTTCATACACCCCCGTTGCACCTGAAGCAACCAGACCCTCCGTAACCATCCCCGGCCCCGTTGCAAGCGGAGCCTTCAGCGGAAAATCAATCGTTGCGGTTGCTCCCAAAAAGATAACCTTCTCAAGCACCGCTTATATCAGCGCAGGCGATACCTGCATACTGACAAATGTTAATCCCAACACAGGATACTGCACGGTTCAGTATCCCAGCGGCTCAAACGATGTTTTCACCGCAAAAACTGTTAGAACTCAGACCGTAGCTATCAATGAGTTCATCAACTATAACGGTTCTGCACAGGCTGAAGTTGCACAGATCCCCAATCAGCTGACAGCTTATCCCACTCAGTCAATGACAAACACCGTTGGCAGCTACACCTCAAACTGGTGGCTTGATCCCGGCGATACCTACACAACCATCAACAACGTCAACGGCGCAACCGAAGTTTTGTATTATTGCAACCAGGGCAAGCATAACGGATATTGGAAGCTGGGCTGGGTATGGCTTGATTACTACACTCTCGACCTTAACGGCTATCTTGATAACTCTTCAAAAGGCAACCTCGGTTCATACGGAACGGCAGACATTTATGTCAACGGAATCAAGAGGGCAGATGATGTTTCAGATTTCTGTATCAGCTATCCCAAGGGCAGCACATATGAAATCAAGGATGTAAGAGCTTATAAAGGCTATACATACAACGGAGTTCAGTCTGGCAGCGCCGCAGGCACACTCACAGGCAATGCTTCCGTTTCATTAAACTTCACAAAGAATCCCGTAACGGTTTCAAACATCGTTGTCACAAGCAATCCCGCAAAGACAACTTACCTTGAAGGTGAAAGCCTCAACACAAGCGGTCTTGTTGTAACCGCAAACTACAGCGACGGCACAAACAAAAACATTACCTCTTCATGCACATTCAGCGGATACAGCAGCACTCCGGGCGATAAGACCGTTACCGTTTCATTCGGCGGCAAAACAACATCGTTCGGCGTTTATGTGAAGAGCAAGAGCCCCGCCGAAATCTCAATTGCAACAAAGCCGAGCAAGACAACCTATTTTGTCGGCGATAAGCTTGACCTTTCAGGCCTCTCGGTAAAAGCAAAATATGATAACGGAACCTCCGCAACAGTAACAGACTACAGTGTTCTTTATGCTGAAGATATTACGGACACCGCAGGAACAAAAACCGTTATGGTTACATACATTTACAATGATGTAACAAAAACCGCAAGCTTCAATGTGACCGTAACAGATGTTGATCTTTCAGGCATTGCAGTTAAGACAAGTCCCGCAAAGACAACCTACTATGTTGGCGATTCACTCAACACAAGCGGTCTTACTCTCACCGCAACATATAACAACGGCGCAACACAAACCGTTTCAAGCGGTTTCACCTGCACACCCACCGTACTCAGCACCGCAGGCACACAGAAGATTACAGTTACATACGGCGGCAAATCAACAAGCTTCAATGTGACCGTAACAGAC
>JAEIGA010008244.1_pt1 | contig 15782 bp, 24 predicted proteins | sample 9270691 | NCBI WGS metagenome assembly JAEIGA01 (sample SAMN17057246, study PRJNA624740) | gut metagenome | biome: biome; isolation source: fecal sample | host: Bos grunniens | place: China: Xizang | collected 2019
ACGGCATTGTCGTTCAACCTTGGATTTTTGTCGTAAGGCGTTAGTTCTGAAAGTGCAATATGTTGAATCTGCATTGATGGAAAATCCCCCTTTTTTTATCGGTTACGGTTATCACACACATTCATAATAGCACAGAATGAATGACTTATAAAGATACTTGAAGAATAAAAGTATCTGGAAAGTGGACTTTTTGCATCTTTAAATCTTTAACGCATCTTTAATTTTGTAAAGTGTTGATTTGCAGGGGATTCCGGCTCCCTATTAAAGATTTAAAGATTCTATATATATATTTTATATATTTTTTCATGTACGAGAGACTGATAGTAGTCAATACATCATTTTTTTTTCGTACATAAAAAAAGTGGAGAATAAAGAAGAATCATCTTTAAATCTTTAATAGAGTGCGTGTAAAGTATTGATAAATAAGAGATTAAAAGATTAAAGATAGGATTTTGCATCTTTAATGAAGTTGAAACATCTTTAATGAGCAGCTAATGAGCGGCTAATTCCGGCTAAATTAGCTTTTATCGGCTAATGACGGCTAATTATCGGCTAATTTAGCCGATAAAGTTCGGAAAAATGTCGCTTATAGTAGGAAAAATGCAAAAAAGTTTAATTTTTTGCTTGACTTTTTATCAAAAGGACGCTAAAATGCCCCCGTCAACACGAAAGACCAACAACGAACAAATAGAAAGACAACGACAATGAAGACCCGCAAGTACAGCATCGTGAAAGTCGCCAACATCATCAGCATCCTGCGCGAAGACTACCCGGTTAAGACATGGTTCGTGAGCGACTTCACCGAACGCAAGCTGACCAACGCCATGCGCAAACTTGAAAAGGAAGCCGCCGAGCGTGACATGGTAGCATTTTTCGAGCGCAACTTCTAACCCACAAGCCCCCGAAAGGGGGCACAACATCTAACCTTTAGAACAGACAATGAAATACCTCCTCGAAATCAATCAGGTCGGCACCAAAACCCGCAACGGAAAGAAAATTAATTATGCCTATATTCGCATTTATGAGGGCGAGAAAACCCTCTCAGAATGGGGCTTTATGTGGCATCGCATTCTTGAAAACGTGACCCTCGAAAAATCTGCTGAGAGCACCGAGTGGCACTTCAAAAGAGGTCTTAACCGCATTGACGATAGCGACTGGTGCGAAATAGGCTGGTCTCCCACCGTATTGGAGCTGGTCAAGAACTTTAAGAAAGGCAATCCGCGAAATATTTTCTTTGAACTTTAACTCATGCCCCGGGCGAGCCCGCCGCCCACAAGAGCGGGCACCACCTCAACCAACACATACGACAATGAACAACGAACTCATCACCAACATTGCAAACTACCTCACATATTTCCTTGCTAACACTGACCGCTATGTCATCACGAGCGACATTCCCGCCGACCAGATTGCCATTTTCACTGACAGCCTTTTCTTTCAATGGCAGAAAGAAGTTGCCGAGTGCGCTGATGCAGTCCGCCAAGTAGTAAAGGCAGAGGGCAAGCGGTATTTCATCATTGCATGCAGCAGCACATTCCTGATGGACGATATGCGACACATTCTCGAAAGCGGGCTTGCTAAAATCGCAGGCCACGCATTCGTTGATAGCAAAACCATTTGGGATGGTAAGCTTCGGAACGAAGGTGCCGCAATCGTTTTTGAAATCATCTAACCAACACAACAAACGTGAACAAAACAATAACCAACGAAGAACTGACAGAAGCCGGACGCATCGTGAATGAGATTAACAACCTCAAGATTGAACTGAATGACCTGCTTGAAATGGGCGACATTCGCGGAAACATTCATTATCTGCTAGAGGACTATGTCAGCGCGATTGATACCGCCGAAGCAGACCTGCTCGCCAATGTGAAGCTCCCCCACTGCGAATGGGCAGAATAACCCTCAACCAACTCAACGAACATGAACAACCTCATTGAACAACTGAAAGACGCTGGGCAGGACTTCGAGCTCTACCCGACCACGAAAGAGATGATCCGTACCATCTTCGAGCACCGCCGCCATCCGTGGAGTGATGGCAGAGGATTCCGGGTGGATGACTTCGGGAACGTGCTTGACATCGGCTGTGGCACGTGCAACTTCAAGCGATTTGTGGACGAGCTGAACGAGCCGTTGAAATCACCAGACGGCTACCGGGACAACTGCGTGAGCATCAAGCAGTACTACGTTATGGAGAAGAGCCGCATCCTGATTGACCGCTTGCCAGCGGATGCCATTGTTCTGGGTGTAGATTTCCACGAAAACACGCTCATCGACAAGCCCGTGGACACCATATTCTGCAACCCGCCCTATTCCGAATACGAGGATTGGGTGGCGAAAATTATCACCGAAAGTGCGTGTAAATCCATTTACCTCATCATCCCTCAGCGGTGGAAGAACAGCGAGAAAATCCAGCTAGCCTTGAAGCAAGTCAAGCCAGTGTACAGTGCCCGGAACAACTATGCGGATGAAGAACCTTTTGAAGTGTTAGGCTCATTTGACTTCCTCGATGCCGAACGCGCTGCCCGTGCCAAGGTAGACGTTGTGTTCATCAACAAGGGCTGCACCCCAGCCGACAGCGGTTTTGACAAGTTCTTTGATGAAGTCTTCGCCATGGGTAGCAAGGGCGACAAGTTCGATTTTCAGAGCGCCGAATACCGTGAAGAAATGAAGAATGAACTGCTGGCCGGACGAAACAAGATTGAGACTCTGTGCAATGGTTACGCAGCCGCACAAGAGACATTATTCAACCATTTCAAGGTCATCTGCGGGCTGGATGCCGACATTCTGGAGACCATAGGTGTGCAGAAAAAGAACGTGAAAGAAGCCCTGAAAATGAAGTTCAAGGGACTCAAGACGCTGTACTGGAACCTCGCCTTTGATTGTCTGGACGAAATCACCAGCCGCCTGACATCCACCAGCCGCACCAAGATGAAGCAACGATTTGACAAGCTGCTGACAGTAGACTTCAATGCAGCCAACGTCTATTCGCTGGTGATCTGGGTCATCAAAAATGCGAACGACTATTACAAGAATCAGATGATTGATTTCTTCATGGCCATGAGCTCACCGGAGAACGTGCAAAACTACAAATCCAATCAGCGGGTATTCACGCGTGACGGCTGGGGCTACCGCAACCAGAAGCACGACCACTACACACTTGACTATCGCATTATCTGCACCCGCTCTGCCCTGCCCGGTGAGGGTGAATCATACCGCTGGAATCCGACTTTGGGGCAGCAGATGGGGCACAAAATCTCCGATGTGTGCACCGTGGCCAACAACCTCGGGTTCCATGTAGGTGAGACAGTGTTCCCGGCTGACTACGGTCAGAAAGGCTATGTCATGCAGGGTGACGGCACGGTGTTGTTCGAGTTCAAATGCTACAGGAATGGGAACGTACACTTGAAGTTCAACAAAGAGTTCATCAAGGCTCTGAACGTTGAGGTGAGCCGTGAGCTCGGCTGGATTCATAGCAAGGAAGATATCGCCCGGGAGTTCGTGCTGGAAATGGCAGCTGGAGCGGAAAAATACTTTGACAAAACGCTGAAAATCGGGCTGTCGAGTGTGCCGCAGTTGATGAATAGCTGAGAAAAAATTAGGAAACTTGCAAAAAAGTTGCATTTTTAGCTTGACTTTTTTGCAAGTTTCCATTAAAATGCGCTCAGCAACCAACCAAAGACAAAGAACATGAACAAACTGACAATCGAATATGTAAAAAATATCGTGGTAGGAAATCGCGTACACCTCTGGGTGAAACTCTCCACCGAAAACGAAACGCGCGACTGCTGCTACACCAGACACAACCGCGTTTGGTGCTACGAAAGTGGAGACTGTGAGCCTGAAATGAGCAATGAGCTGCGCATTCTTTTTGATGGCAAGAAAGGCAATGCCGCACTCTATAAAGTTTATAACAGCTATCCGCACACCCCAGTCACCCTCGAAGCCTAACCCCTAACCAACCGCACGAAAAATGCTCAAGAATATCATACTCGCCGCTTATGACTTCCTCTGCGAATCCTGCGAAAACGCAGGAGAGCGATTTTACAATCTTCCCCAAGCCGTCCGTTTGACCGATGAAGGGGAAGCAATCAGGAAAGAAATTGAAGCCGATTTCGATTACTGCTTCAAGGTGCGCAACGATTTCATTGACGCAACCAACCCTATCGACTCGGAAATGATGAAACTTCTCGCCTAACCCCTAACCACCGCACGAACGATGAAAAACACATATTACATTCTGAACAAGACCGAAGTCCTGAAGCTGACCGAGAGCGCATATATCGCCCTGCATGAGTTCGACAAGGAGCACGCTGTTCATATAGTGGTAGAATACAATGACGGATTCATTCTTTCCGTTTTTAATCAAGGCGAGCATCGCAAAGTGCGTGTTGACTGCTCAGAATATATCCGCGAAGTGCTCTGGACACAGCTTGGAGTAATCGGCTTCGACTCGGTTACTAACGGCCAGAATAAAGAACTTGCCGAGCGAGTCAACGCAGGTGAAAATCTGCACGTCTTTATCGCTCAAGAAAAGAAAACAGCCTAACCCTTTTACCCCCGCGCCCGGCGGGAAAACCGGGCAACAAACGACTATGAGTATTGACTTCTTATTTCCAATGGGTATGTTTACATTTTTTGCGATTCTCGCACTCCTGCGCTTTGGGCTAGAAGCGTGTTTACAGTTACTAATCTTCGGGCTTGTCTTTAGCACCTTAACGTATCTTTCTGCCAACCCCTAACCACCGCACGAAGATGAAAATCTACAATGTAATCAACCGCGAAACCGGGTACAGCGAAGAGTTCAGCAGCGTATCAGCCGCCAAGCGAGCCATGAAGCAGCATAACGCACGCGGCTTCATAACATGGATTGACCGCCGCTCGGGAGACTGGGAACCGCTGGGCGAGATTGAGCTGCAAGGCTCGAATAAGTCCGCGCTGGTACACCATGGAAAGCTCACTCGCTCATACTAACCTTTCAACCCCGCGCCGGGCGGGTTATCCCGGCAATACTTATCATGACAAGAACCCTCGCCATCTTCGCCCTGTTCGCCGCTTTAATCTTCGGAGCAGCCGCCTACACGCGTCCGGAATCCACTCCCGGGCAGTACCTCCACAACACCATTGACCCCGCCGTTTCTAAGGCTGTGAAGTCATTTCAGCGACTTCCCTATGTTCGGCTGCTCGACTGGGACGGTGTTAATGACTATCACCCCCGGCCAACATTGAAGCGGCTTGAAGTAGTTCCGGCCACGGAAACACCGTACAGACCGGAGGAACTGGAAGAAATCTATCCTTCAATGTAATTTTTTGCAAAAAAGTTGTATTTTCCGCTTGACTTTTTCGCAAATCTTGCTATAATGCCCCTGTCAACCAACAATAGAACAACGAACAATGAACAAAAACATCTCCATTGCAGCTCTTGCAGCCCTGAACAGCAAGCGTGAAACCCTCAAGACCCGCATTGCTCGCTACACGGCTTACGTTGCAGCCGACAAAGCTCTGATTGCAAAATCCGACAATGCTGCACGCAAGTACGCATCCCGCCTCCGCAACCATGAAGCGAAGCTTGAACGATTTAAGCAGAATCTCGCCAAGATTGAAGCCACACTGGCAGCATAAACCTTTCCACAAACACCATGAAAACACAACTCAATAACGAAATCGAACAAATCCCTGATATGGGAATCCGTGACCTGACCCTCGAAGTGCTTGAAGCAGCCCCGGATTGTTTTTGGACAATGCCAGCCAGCACTTCCGGTAAATATCACCCGGAAATCTCACTTGGCGAGGGCGGGTTGATCCGACACACAAAAGCAGTGTTCAAAATCACCAACATGCTGTTGGATATGGTTGATGCACCTGACAACGTTCGCAGCATCTGCCTTGCAGGTGCTCTGCTGCATGACTGCTGCAAGAAGAACGATGATGAAAGATATACCGCATTTGACCATCCGCGCCGCGCTGCCTACCTTGTGCGGAAAATTGCCAAAGAGCTTGAAATTGTCAGCAATGAGGACGTGAACATCCTCACCGGAATTATTGCAGCTCACATGGGGCGCTGGAACACATCCGACCGTGAGCCCGATGTGGTTCTTCCGACCCCGAAAACACCGATGCAGCGCCTTGTTCACACCGCTGATTATCTGGCATCCCGAAAGGACATCACAATCGCTGGAATCTAAAAACCTTATGTGTATCAAGAAAAAAACATTGGCGCAGCTCGTGCGCGAAAAGTACGGTGACAACATTTCACAGTTTGCAGATCGCTTGCATACCAGTCGGGCATCTGTGGTGAAATGGGAGAAAGGCACTCCGGTACAGTGCAATGCCCGAGCATTGCTGAACTACGCTTGGAATCATGAGCTGAACATGTTGTCCGAAGTGAGCGATGAGTTCGCACAGCTCCCGCCCCCGGAGATGGTCAAGAAACTGCGTGCTAACTTTGGTGACACGCAGAAGCAATTTGCAGCACGCATCGGAGTGACAGAGAACCTGATTACTCGACTGAACAAGGGCGAGAGTCCTGCCGGAACGACCCGGAGACTGCTGCTGGAAGTGGCAGCACATCCGGAGCGATTTGCCACCGAACTGAAATCATTTAAGAAATAACATCTAACCTATTAAAGACTATGGCACTCACAGAAGAACAACTCAAGAACCTGAAACCCGGCGACATCATAGACATTCGTGGCTTCGTTAATCTACCCCTCTGCAATGGAAATATCTTAGTAGAACTCAGGTATGAGTTTGACCACCGGACGCTTCCAGCTTACCAGCGCATCAGCACCGAATTTATCTCCCTGCCCCCGGAGCAACCCAAACACGACCCCTGCCGCCTGTTCAAAGAGGGGGATATTGTGAAACGTAGAACAGTAGACGGACGCACCGACCCAGACGTGCCAGAAGGCATCAACCTTACCGTAACAACCGGCGAAGCTAAATATGGCAACGTTAGAGTGCAAGAACCAAACGGACGCAGTATAGTGACAAAAGCAGTATTCCTCGAACTCATCACCCCGGTGGAAGAGCTGGAGCCGTACCGCATCGGTAAAAGCGACTACAACGGCTTTGTGAATATCGAAAAGAAAGGGAAAATCATAGCAATGATTCCGTATGGCAAAGAGCTTCACGAACACAAGACCGAAGAGCAAGCCCTTGCCACCGCCGAAGCCGAGCGCGACCGCCTGAATGCAGAGCATAGAAAGGAGCACGGAAATGACTGATTTCCCACGCTGGCCGTACATCGTTCGTAACGCCATCCAAGGCAACACTCCCGGCTACGCCATCTACAAGGTATCATTTGTCAAGTTCATCCCGGAAGATTTTGAGAATGGAAATTCTTTCGAGAAACTGCAAGCCGAACTCGACCGCTTGACCGGAAAAGGAAAGGAGCAGAGCAATGATTGACTTTGAGAAACAACCGCTCTGCGAACATTGTTGCTTCTGTGTAGGCTGGGCATACCCTCGTGGCGAGCAAGAGTGCTCTGCCGGAGTGCTTTACAAGGCTGATGGCAGCTGCCGTGGTGCCGCCGACTTCATCGAACAGCAGAAACTGGATGCTCAGGAATATGACTACGATGAGTCAGAAGAAGAAGATGATGATGACTACTACGAAGAAGAGGAAGAACCCGAAGAAGAACAGGAGGACGAAGAATGAACCTGCAATACATACAGAGCGAACTCTTCCGTGAGCTGCTCAACATCGAGACGCTACTCAATCAGGAATGTACCACGAGAATAACAAAAGACATTGATACCTCTGTGTGCTTTGAGATTTTCGATTTCTCAAAGATTGCGACTACAGGCAAATGGAAGCGAGTTTTATTCTGCCGCGTAGACTCTCGCAAAATCACCACGCCCGACCAAATCACCGCCGAAATCAACCGTATCTGGCAGGAAATCCCCGCCGAATGCAAGAAAGACCCTGAAATGACTATTTCCAAAATGGAAACTGACAACCCCAAGAAACCATGACCATAGAACAAAAAGAACAATTCCGCGCAGAGCTGTATGACCTGCTCACCCGCTTTGGAAATGCCATCGGCATTAAGACGCACAGCATCTACGCGTGCGAGTACGAGGGAGACACGCCACCTGACGGCGGCGAAGTCTACGAGAGCATACAGGAAGCCTGTATGGCAATGGACAACTACGCATCGGAGGAATAACCATGACCTTTCCAGAAGCCATAATGACTAGCGTTTGCGTAATTTCATCACACCTCCTTGTTTTTGCTCTTGTTTACATAGCAACAAAAAACAACTAACCATGACCAACCGCGAACTCCAAGACCAGCTCAAACAGTACCCCGATGACATGCCTGTTACCGTCAACGAAGCGGAAACAGATGACGATTACGACATTGATTGCGTCCGCATCGGCACTGTCATTGATGAAAACGGAACACCACATGCCGAGTTGATAATTCACATTTAACCCCCTCGCCGCTTGCGGGATAGCAACCCGCCCGGAACCCACGCGCCCGCGCACTCCGCTGCCGCATGTTTCAACACTGGAACGATGCATTCAACAACATCCTATCAGACTCACTTCGTAAATCGTAAATCGTACTTCAAACTCACCCACCCATGAACAACAACCCCGATTGTCACCCAGAAACGCCCGAAAGTGGTCAACAAAATGCAGAAGAGTTTGCCATCGAAACAATGAATTTCTTAAGCACTGTGGCTAGAAACGCTGAACATCTGGCACGAAGCGCGTGGAATGCGTTTTACTCTGCCAAATACCTTGACCAGCGCAATGCCCTGCATGAACTGAACGAAGCTCGCATTTATGCACGCTGTGTTCAGCGGAACCTTAACTTGCTCCCACCCACAACAGACTTCCCGAACACCACCTGTCAACCAAAAGATGACAACTGAACCCAACCGTCAAGAAAAACTTGACACTTCGGAGCGTGGGACTTTAGTCCCACCACACCCACAAAACGGAATAAAAAATACCGAAAATGAGTAATAAACCAACAGTTGACAACTCCCTGCATTGGGTAAACCCGCGAATCTGCGTCACCTGCATTCATTACAAGCAGAACCGATGCAACCTGACCGCTTTCCACTTCTCGCCGGAACATCCGGCTTGCTCCCGTTACATATCCAAAACACCAAAAGACACCATATGAAACCACCATCCAAAATCAAAGCATTCTTCGAGCTCATCTGCATGTGCTGCTGGGCAACCATCGTAGTCCTGTTCTACCTCACCATTCTGCTGCTGAAACTGTCACCGTTCATTCTGGTGCTGGCTGTGGCGATCTGGTTCATTTCTCAAGTGTTGTTATGAAACTTCCAAAACACAGAGCCTTTTTTCGCAAAATAAATGAGCTCAAAAAGAAAGGATACGTCACCACTGATGTCTTATATCAGGCTGATGGTGGGTTGAGGAAAAAGAACAACATTCCCCCTCGTGCAAACATTTCATCATTAAGAACGGCCCTCTGGCACAAGCGCGAAAAAATACGCTATGAGCGAATCAACGCGACTCTCACAATGTGGCACTATGAGGAAGCCTTGGGCGCCTTAGCTTATATGTATTACCGCAATGGTGTGCATTCGCAAATACACTCCTCACATTACATCGAAAACTCACATTTGACTGCAACTCCGGCCATACTCGAAAATCCGAACTATCAACCACGACCACAAATCTTGCAATGCACCGGAGTCACAGCTAATCGTCTTCTAAAAATGGTTCAGTACAGGGTCATTATTCCGTATTATGACCCGGCCACGAAAAAACTACTCTACCCAGTAGACCAAGTGCGAGAACGCGGTTGCTACCGACCGATAAACTCCGTCCGCAAACACCTTGGCGAACGTGCTGCTGAATACATAAAAGCAAACCGACCGGTCTTGCAATGGAATTGGTGGGCAGGTAAGGTGAAAATGTACTATTGTCCCGAAATCATCCACTTATGAAAGCACACGAAATACCAGAAAAAGACCGGAAGTGCATCAACTGTGCCTACTGTGGCATGTACGATGCAACCTGCACCCACCCGGAGAACGGCTTCCCATCCATCAACTACGACCAGCCGCCATGTGAACACTTCGAGACAGAGGAATTATATGGTCAAAAAAGCGAAAAAAATTAAAAATAAGCTTGACATTGTGGGGAAAATTGCTAAAATGCCCACGTCAAAAGGCGTGTGTGACACGTCCGGCGGCATGGGTACAAAAGGCAACGTATCTTTATAAGATTGACATAATCTGACACCTTCCCGAGCTGGTGTAAAATGCTCGGGGTTATAAAACTGTGTGTAGCTTAACCCGGAAAAGCGCCCGCGTCCGAATGGGGGACAAGGGAGATGCGGTTCAAATCCGACACACGGCCTACAAATCGCGCGGTAGTGTAACTGGTAACACGATGGTCTCATAAGCCGTCATTGAGGGTTCGAGTCCCTTCTGCGCAATCCGCTGTACATGTTCCCGATTCCGGGGAAAGCAACGCAAGGCTTCGGGAGCCTGTGCAGCAAAAAGCAATCAAGCACCGTTGGACGGGTCATTCCGAGTTCTTTTTGAACGAAGGTCTCTAGTTTCTTCAAAGTGAAACGCATGTTGATTGCTTTATCTGGAAGCGTGCCAGAATGGTTATTGGAGCGGTCTTGAAAACCGTGGTCAGCAGAGATGTTGTGTGGGTTCGAGTCCTACCGCTTCCGTTCAAAATGTATAGTAGCTCAGTTGGCAGAGCGGGGGATTGTTAATCCCTAGGTCGTAGGTTCGAGCCCTACCTATACAGCTCAAAACATGGAAGAATGGCCGAGTGGTAAGGCAACGGCTTGCTAAGCCGTAGTCACCCGAAAGGGTGCGATGGTTCGACCCCATCTTCTTCCGTCACTGTTCCCTCATCAGATAGGTCTGTGTTCGCATAGGTTGAGTCTGGGGTCGGAGCGGTAAACCGGGGAGTCACCACCGGGCAACGAGTGGCAAGGTCGAGATGCTGGGTGCACCAACTGCTTCTCGACCGCACAGGGGCAGCGTCCTGTTCAAAACGCTGACCAATCCGGGAACGTAGTTCAGAGGAAGAACCAGCCCCGCTAGGAAGTGCATTAGAGTCGTGGGTTCGAGCCCCACCGTTCCCATCCAAAAGTTCGGTTCGTATAGATGGTCAGTACGCTAGACTTTCAATCTGGAAAGGCGGGTTCAAGCCCCGCACCGAATGTTCAAAAATCGGGTGTATAACTCAATTGGTAGAGAACCGGACTTTTAATCCGGGAGTTTCAGGTTCGAGTCCTGATGCACCTACTAGCCTGTCAATCGTGATGAGCCACTGGGGGAGCGGTTGATGGGTTGTACCAGCTCGGGGAAAGCTGGTGCAGTTTCATACTGTAAGAATGAGAACCTCCCCCGGCGAGGGTCAGTGGCAGCCGGGAAATCAGGCTCGTGGTGTAACGGTAGCACTGGAGATTTTGAGTCTCTTTGACATGGTTCAAATCCATGCGAGCCTATCCCGAACGCGAAAGCGCCCGGCAATGAGATATTGTTGGTTGTTCAGACTATGCGGTTTTCATTTGTTCATTGTCTTTGTACCGCATGTCCTGTCATAATGCAGTAGCCCCCGGTGGTTAATTCCACCGGGGGTTTTCTGTTATCGGCTAACATCAGCTAATTTGCGGCTAAATTAGCCGATATTAGCTGCATTTTAGCTTTTCTTGACAAACACTCTTTGAGTCTTACCATCGAGATGCTTGTGAACAATCTCCATCCCGAACCGCTGCTTTATCTGTTTCGAGAAAGCAATCTTGCTCAACGGGTGATGATTGTTGGCTATGCAATACTCTGTATACAGGCTGTATATGCTGGTATTGGTCTGGTTCTCCACTTCCAACTCGGGATTCTCAATGAAGAATCCGACAAGCGGATTGTTTGTCTCTTCAAACTCTTCAAGCTGAATCTTCACCTTGTCAGATTCGGTGAAGCAATTATTTTCGAGAACACGTCTCAACCCTTGCACACCCAGTTGGATCAGGTACTCAATACATTCAGGTTCTTGCAGCTCATATTTGATGAACGGACGATAATCCGGGTCATTCTTGCTGAAATGAGCCAAGAACGGAATGATGACCAGTCGGCGCTGGATTGCTCCACCACGGTCTTTGATTTTCGGAATCTCATTGGCCGAAAAAAGCATCTTCGCGTGATTGTTGAACTCAAATGGCTTGCCGTACTTTTCATGCACCTGAATGCGCTCACCTGTCACCAGCTTCTTAAAGATAGCCGAGTTCGGGATGTACCCATCATCAATATCATCACCTATGTTGGCCAACTTGCCAAACAATTCAGCGTTCCGATAATCTTTGTTCAATTCCGACAAGTCAAGTGATGTGATGTTTTCCTCACCCAGCGTTGTCTTCACCATGTCAAGGAAGGTGGATTTGCCATTTGAAGCCCCCTTCTCGCGCGTTCCATCACCAACAAGTATGAATGCCTTACCGAAAGCATTCCGGCGGTAAAAACAATATCCTACTGCTTCCTCCAGCAAAGAACGGATTTCCTCATCACCGCAAGCCAACTTTGTCAGGGTTGAATCCACCAGTTCTGAGTAAGCACCCGGTGTATAATTGAAATTGATTTTGTTGGTAAGAATGAGCTTTTCAGTGAACGGCAGCAGTTCGTTTTTGAATATGTCGAGCACACCATTCTTGAATGCAATGTATCGAGCCGGAGACGGTTCCACGTTTTCCAAAATCAAAAGGTTCAGGTATTTCAGAACCTCTTTGCGCTTGGTATCATTCAGACCTTTGATGATGTTAATCATCGCATTTTCGATGTAGTCTATGTTGTTGACATACACACCATCGCGGTATATATGCAGCTGGCCATTGATTTTCACGATGTTGGCCTTGTCGCGAAGATACTCTGCAAACTTATCGAACAGGAATGTTTTCTTGTCAAAAAACACAGGTGTGACTTCCTGCTCAAATGCTTCCTTTCGCAGAATGGTGTTGAGCTCGCTTTCCGGCAGCGGCTCTGCCAGCACATATTTGTTTATGATCCGAATGCACGCAGCCGCTTCATCCTGACTGAATCCGTTGCTCTGCAACGTCAGGATGTACCCGAACAAGGCCGGGTTCCGACCATCACCATTACCCATCTTCCAGAACTCGGTCGGTGAGCTCACCGGGGTGAAGAATGCGGGCACTTCCTCGTATACCTCAGAATCGTACAGAATGGGGCGTTCCTGCCCTTTGAACTTGAGAACAGAGTAAGCATTAAGCCCCACCTTTATATCGGCGCGTAAACCGCATGCTAGGCGCGTTGCGGTGCTACATTTCTGCACGGTGTGATTCCTGAACAGAATATGCACACCTCGCGTGGTCTGGTAGACACGGCATTTCAGCTGCATGTCCTGCACGAGCTGAAATGCTTGTTTCCCCTGTGCTTCATCGTCAAAATCCAGCAGGATTGTCTCACCATCCAGTATTCCGGCGAACTCATCAAGCTGTTTGACTTCATCATATGTCTTGAGTCGTTCAACGTCCTTGAACTTCTCCAGACAGCGTTTGTTTTTAGTGGCAACGTAACCTCTGAACATAATATGTTATTCCTTTCCGAGAAATTGATTTACTTGGCGTTTTGCCATGTTTATGTAAAAATCTTTGTCGAGTTTGTCCGGCACTGGCATACCATTCACATTGCGGTTGACAATGAAGCAGTTGATTGATGTGTTGGCAAACTTCTCCGGGTTGCCACCAGCTTTCACTTTGAATACACCGCCATCGGTCAAATCTTTGCTGGCAAACACGCGCAAGGTTTTGTCGTACAAGCGGTTCATACCCCACATTGCGTATCGGTATGAGCTGGAAACGCGGCAAATCTGCTGGAACTTTATCAACTCATTGCAGCCGTTGATGGTGTCCTCAACCGGGATGCCCTTGATGAAGTAGTTTTTCACCGCTTCATTGAGTATCGGCGTATCATAGTCGAGCTTGTTCTGCTCTTTTACCACCCCACCTTTCGCCTTGTATGAGCCATCCGCTGCAATCACAATGTAGTTGTTTACATCCCGCTGAATGACTTTGACATATTCATCAAACTCAAGCACCATGCCAGTGCGAGTCACCCATTCTTGTGCGATTTCCTCCACAAGCTCTCTGTTGTCTCTCAGTTTCACAAGAATACCATCGGTGTTTGTCTGAATGATGTCGCAGTGTGGTGCCAGCTTTTCCATCAAGTCTAATAGCAGAAGTTGACCGCCGATGCAAATGTTATTTGCCTGACGCGGGTCATAAAGTGGGTTGTACTCATCTTTAGACCCACCATAAGTGAAATTGAGAACTTCTTTATATGGAGCTTGCAACGGGTTCTTTTCAGCCTTGTATCTCACTCGCTCATCATAAATCCATTCAAATCTTTTCGGGTCTGGTATATTACGGCTACACCATCCATATTTAATCATCATGGACGGGTAATAACTTCGCACGTCCATGTTCAAAAATTGCCCCTCCGCATAATACTTTCGGCGGGCTCCATGCAAGCCACCCCAAGCGAAAATGTGCGGCACATCAAACACATAATACGGATCATCTTTTGTGCCTAGTGTTTTCTCATAATCACGGTTCTCCGGGTTGCTATACCACTCCTGCACTTCCTTGTATTTATCCAGCTTCAAGGTGTGCGGGAACTCAAGGTCAAACTCATCATTGTGCGATGTCTTAACGGCACCCAGAGCAGCAGCTGCAAGTTGTGTCTTTGTCTTGCCGATGTCGCTCAAGGGTAGGTTAAATGCTTTCAATATAGCCATGTTGGTGTGAAAATCACCCTTGCGGTGTATGAACACCTGCAAGGTCTGCTCAACGTCATGCGTGCAGTATTTCACCGTTTCGGCTATCTCAGCCGGGTTGAGTTTTCGCTGGATGGTGAAGTCAACGTCCGATTCTTCAATATCGTTCCCCATGAAGCCTTCGAGCTTTTTCAAGCTGTCTTGACTTGTCATCACATCGTAAATGTTGATGTTGATATTCCGGAACAGGTCGGAATACTGCCAACCCATCCGGTCTTTGACAATAATCCAGTCATTGACATCTTTCGGGTTGAACCCTAACAAAATCCCCTTGAAAATGAATTGGTCATATCGGCGTATGTTGTAGCCTACGAAAATCTCATTCTTATACTGGTCATAGTAGGCTTTTAATTTGTCAGGGTCATTCACAATGACCTTCTTTGTTTTATGAGTCGGTGAGATTATCACGCACAGCCAATCATGCGCGAACACCTCAAAGTCGATAAAATGCAGCATCTTTTTTCCTCCTAAAAAGGGGGGTAGGTATATCCTACCCCCCTGAAATACTCGTCAATTAGAACGGGCAACTCTCGAACACATCTTCAATCGTGAACGTGCTGTAACCTTTCTTGTCTTTCGCGAAGTTAAGCTGGAACGTCATCTTTCGTTCCTCACATTCACCTTTCACGTCAATCATGGTCTTGTTGTACTCACGATAGGTCGTGAACTTAACCGGGATGCTTGTTTTCAGACTACGCAAGAACTCATTGAAAATATGAATCTTGAAACCTACGTCAATCACCTGATTCATGTAGATTCTGCGTCCGGTAAGCTCACCAGCTACAATTTCAAATGTGGCCTTAGCCATCGGCTTATTTGTCTTTTGAGACGCACCAACACCCAGATAAGTGATTTTGACTTCATAGACATCGCAAGGCGGTTCTTCATATTTGCCAGAATTGGCTTGTGCAGCTGCAACATCAGCTGCCATCTGGGCTGTATCAAACTCACTGTCAAATTGATCTAAAATATCATTCATG
>JAEIGA010008245.1_pt1 | contig 15782 bp, 12 predicted proteins | sample 9270691 | NCBI WGS metagenome assembly JAEIGA01 (sample SAMN17057246, study PRJNA624740) | gut metagenome | biome: biome; isolation source: fecal sample | host: Bos grunniens | place: China: Xizang | collected 2019
CCTGCGGCGGAGCCCATTAAAAGCATGATGAAGTCAGCATCCTCCGTGCGGTATTCCTCAAAGAATCCGTAAGAACGTCCTGACATTGTGGCAAAATCTTTTGCCACATCCAGAATGACCTGTCTGGAGCGGTTCATTGCATCAAGCTGGTTCTTCTTGGCTTCCATGACGTAGTCCGTCTCAGAGTAAGGACCAAGTGCCATCGGATGATCGGGTTTTAACAGATATTCTTCCGGCTCATAAGTGCCGACGAAATCTTTTACGGCTTCATCCGGTAACAGATACAGATTTTGGACTGCATGGCTGGTGATGAAACCGTCCTGGCAGATCATGATCGGAAGTCTGACGTCTTTATGCTCTGCAATGCGGAATGCCTGAATGTAGTTGTCATATGCTTCCTGGTTGTTTTCTGCGTAAATCTGGATCCAGCCTGTATCACGTGCTCCCATGCCGTCGGAATGGTCACAGTTGATATTGATCGGGCCTGAAAGGGTACGGTTGACAAGTGTTAAAGCGATCGGCAGACGGTTGGAGGCTGCCAGTAAAAGCTCTTCCCACATCAGCGCAAGGCCGGCAGAGGAGGTGGCGGTCATCGTTCGCGCACCTGCAGCTTCTGCACCGATTGCTGCGCTCATTGCGGAATGTTCGCTTTCAACAGGGATAAATTCTGTATCCAGCTGCCCGTTTGAAATATAGGTAGAAACCATCTGCGGGATCTCTGTAGATGGTGTGATCGGGAATGCCGGCATGACATCCGGATTCACCTGGCGGATCGCATAAGCAACCGCTTCATTACCGGACATACGCTCCGGGATCGCTTCGGCAGGGGTATTTGAAACTGTCTGGTTTGTATTTTCTTTTATGCTCATACTTCATTCCCCGCTTTCATTTCAATTGCGTTAAACGGACAGACCTCTGCACAGATACCGCAGCCTTTGCAATGGTCGTAATCGAATCCGGCACGTTTTCCATTTGTGACCGGGATGCTCGAATCCGGACAGCACGGTGTACATAATAAGCATTGTCTGCATTTATCAGCGTGATAAACAGGCGTATTGTTGCGCCAGTCTCCTGTATGAAAATGGACAGACGTACCGCCAGCGTATACTTCAAGACCTTCTGTCAGATCTGTATAGGGAGTTTGTTTGTTGATGTTTGTGATATCAGTTCTCATGTGGTTTCCTTTTTTATTAAGCAATCGCATCAAGTGTCATTTCGAGTGCTTTCATATTTCCTTCAACGACTTCCGGTTTTTTTGCAAACTTATGTGCATAAGCAGTCCGCATTTCCTTTAAAAATGCTTCGCGCGGAAGCAGGCCGGTCACAGCGACGACTGCCGCAAGCATCGAAGAGTTCGGGAAATTTTTCCCGAGTGTTTCTTCTGCGATCCTTCTTGCGTCGATCGTAACAATCTTTCCTTCAAATCCGGGAAGCTGTGCGCGGATCTCGTTGCTGCTTTTTGGCGTGTTGACGATCAGCGCGCCTTCCGGTTTCAGTCCTGCCGTGACATCCACTGACTGGAGGAGTGTCTCGTCAACGACTGCAACATAGTCCGGGTTATAGATGTTAGAGTGTACGCGGATCGGATCAGAGCAGATTCTGTTATAGGCCGTGATCGGTGCACCCATTCGCTCCGGGCCATATTCCGGGAAGCCCTGTACGTTTTTTCCAAATTTAAACGCAACGTCCGCTAAGAGAAGCGCTGCGGTTTTTGCACCCTGCCCGCCGCGGCCGTGCCATCTGATCTCAATTTGTTGTTTCATAGATTTGTGTCCTTTGCATATTTACTTATATAGAGTTCTGTGAAAACAGCACTTTGCTTATTATACCTGGATTTTTAAATAAGTAAATAGGATTGGTGAATATTTTTCAGTTTATAGATGAAAGATATTCATCAAGTGTCGGATTTGATTGAAGAAAAGCAGTGATTCTGGTAAAATGAATAAGGACTTTAATACATGTGTTTGACATGTTTTGTGTTATTGCTTGAAAGGAGAAATCCGATGAAAAAAAGACTTTTGATCTTATGCCTGGCAGGCGTATTCATTTTTTCTTTATCGGCTTGTGGAAAGTCAGCAGGTGAAGAAGTGACAAGTGCTGGGGATGCAGCAAAAGAGCAGACCGCAGAGGAAGCACAGGCGAAGCAGGACAAAGAGGATCAGGCGGAACCAAAAGAAGATCAGCAGGAGGAACAGGCTGAAGAAAAAGAAGCAGACCTGAAGAATGATCAGGAAAAGCAGGAAGAAAAACAGGAATCATCAGATGAAGGAGATGCACAGGATATGGCATCATTTTGGGGATCGACAACGATCGCGACAAGCGTATCGGACAGCTATGCTTCCATTCAGGATGCTTACCTTGATGGCAGCACATTTGTGATCAACGGGACATATGATATCACGACCGATGAAGGAGATGTCCTGGACACATCGGATGCCGGTGAGCATCAGTTCACACTTTCGGGAAGCGCATCTCTTGGTTCGATGGGCGGAGACGGAGAGCCTGAGACGATGAGTCCTGAAGAGTTCAATGAAGTACTGCAGTATGATCTGGAGAACAATCCGGGACTTGGTTTGATCTTTTATGTAGAAAATGACAAAGTGCTGGAGGTTTGGATCACGTCATAATGAGAAAACGAATTCATTTCAATCACGATTGGGAATTTACAAAACAGTTTGATACGGCATTTCTATCAGGTGAGCGGGTGGCAGACGAATCAGTCTGCCTGCCTCATTCCTGTGTGGAGATGCCGTATCATTATTTTGACGAAAGCATTTACCAGATGGTGTGTGGATATCGGAAGGTGCTTCGCGTGCCGGGAGATTGGAAAGGAAAGAGGATCCTTCTGAAGGTTGGCGCGGCGGCCCATTACGCCGAGGTTTACTGCAACGGTGAGAAAGTCGTGACACATGCCTGCGGGTATACTGCTTTTTCTGCGGACCTGACAGAACTGCTGCAATATGGGGAAGACAATCAGATCGTCATTTCCGTTGACAGCAGGGAAACGCTGGATGTTCCGCCGTTTGGACATGTAATCGACTATATGACATATGGCGGCCTGTATCGTGAAGTTTGGATTGAAGTATTGGAGCCTGTGCATATCAAAGATGCATTTGTGATCCCGATGCTTCCAAAGGATGAGAGCCTGGAGGGAAAGTCACAGACACAGGCGCATCTGCGGACAGAGCTGGAGATCAGCGTGGATCGTGAGTGGATGAAAAACCTGTCAGAGCCGATCATGATCCGGCAGACAATGCGCAGAATATCTGAGGACAAGACGAATCGGGAAATGGAACTGGACCGCATCTCTCTTTCGAAATGCATGACCAGACGCCGGGAAGACCTGGACAGAGAATTCCGCGTTTACGTAACAGACTGGGAAGTGAAGTCTGTGCATCTTTGGGATGTCGACGATCCGGTTTGCTATCTGGTCCGGACCGAGCTGCTCTCCGGTGATACGCAGATCGATTCCATTGAGACCGAGACCGGCTTCCGACGGACCCATTTTGCGGCAGACGGTTTTTATCTGAATGACAGAAAGCTAAAGATCGTCGGATTAAACCGTCATCAAAGCTACCCGTATGTCGGCTATGCCATGCCGTGTTCGATGCAGGAGATGGATGCGGATATCTTAAAAAACGAGCTGGGATTGAATGCGGTTCGGACTTCGCATTATCCGCAATCACAGCATTTTGTCAGACGCTGCAACCGGATCGGACTATTGGTTTTTACGGAGATTCCTGGCTGGCAGTACATCGGGGGTGCGCGCTGGAAGGATCAGGCAGTACGAAATGTGCAGGAGATGATCAAACAGTACAGAAATCATCCGTCCGTTATTTTGTGGGGCGTTCGGATCAACGAGTCGGTGGATGATGAGGACTTTTATCTTCGGACAAATGCGATCGCAAAGCTGCTTGACGGAACACGTGCCACGGGCGGTGTCCGTGCGTATAAAAAGAGCCAGCTGTTAGAAGACGTCTATACATACAATGATTTTGTGCATAACGGAACCAATCAGGGATGCGAGAAGAAATCACGCGTGACACCGGACCGGAAAAAAGCATATCTCATCAGCGAATACAACGGACATATGTTTCCGACAAAAATGTTTGACAGCGAAGAGCATCGCACAGAGCATGCGCTCAGGCATGCGGCTGTACTGGACGCGATCGCCCACGAGGAGGATATTGCGGGCGGATTCGGCTGGTGCATGGCAGATTATAATACACACCGGGATTTTGGAAGTGGTGACCGGATCTGTTACCACGGCGTTTTGGATATGTTCCGGAATCCGAAGCCGGCAGCCTATGTTTACAGTGCAAACGGAGCAGAAGAACCCGTGCTTTTTGTGAGTTCTGCGATGGATATCGGGGAGCATCCGGGCGGAAACCCGGGGCGGGTTTGGATTTTTACCAATGCGGATGCAGTCAAAATGTATAAAAACGACCGTTTGATCAAGACTTATCGGCCGCAGGAGTCGGTTTACAGAAATCTGAAATATCCTCCCATCGAGATCGATGATTTTATCGGAAATGTGATGCTTGAAAAGGAGAAGTTTTCTGCACCGCAGGAGCGACAGGTCAGAGAGTTGCTAAACTATGCGGCACGGTTCGGCTTTTCTGATCTGCCGGCGCAGATGATGGCAAAAGGCGGCCTGCTGATGACAAGATACGGCATGCGTTTTGAGGATGCTTACCGGCTGTATGGTATGTACATCGGTGACTGGGGCGGGACGGCGACGTCGTATCGGTTTGAAGCGATCCAAAACGGACAGGTCGTAAAGACCGTTGTGCGGGAACCTGTGACGGAGATTCATCCGGAAGTGGATTGCAGCAGTCGGGAATTGTATGAAGGGGACACCTATGATATTGCGGCCATACGCATCCGAATGTGTGATCAGAATGGGAATGTGCTGCCGTTTTATCAGGGTGCGGTCCGCATCGAAACAGAAGGACCGCTCCGCGTGATCGGACCTGAGACGGTGATCTTACGTGGCGGTTGCGGCGGTACTTATATTAAGTCATCAGGACTGGAGGGTGATGGCGCGGTCAGGCTCACGTTTGAGACGGGAGAAGTTTGTGAGATCCCGTTTGCCATAACGCGAATTGAGACAGCTGAATCATAAGAACATGAAAATGGTGTAAGAGTTTATTGTATACAAACTATAGTTATGGTATATTTTTTGTAGTTGCAGTTACCAGGCGGTAATTGGATGTTTGTGTGAAGGAGAAGAGAAATGGCAAAAAACGCAATGTATAGTCTGACCTATGGACTGTTTGTATTAACAGCGCAAAAAGACGGCAAACACAATGGATGCATCATCAATACGGCAGGACAGGTAACGACAGATCCGAATCAGATCACGATCGCTGTCAATAAAGCCAATTATACGCACGATCTGATAATGGAGACAAAGAGGTTTACCGTATCGATCATCAGCCAACAGGCCGGATTTGAACTGTTTAAGCGATTCGGTTTTCAGACCGGACGGGAAGTGGATAAGTTCGATGGATTTGATGGCTGGAAGGAAGCGCTGAATGGGACGCGCTATATTACAGAAGGGACCAATGCGTATATTTCAGCATGGGTGACACAGGCAATCGATCTAGGGACACATACCCTTTTCATTGCGAGCGTAACAGATTCCCAGGGCCTGAATGATGTGCCTTCAACGACATATGAATACTATCTTGAGAACATAAAGCCGAAGCCGCAGGCAGTTGGCGTAACAGAGGAAGGGAAAGTGATCTGGCGATGCAGGATCTGCGGATACGAATATGAAGGAGATCCGATTCCGGATGATTTTATTTGTCCGATCTGTAAGCACCCGGCGTCGGACTTTGAACGTGTGGAGGCGGCTGCTTCGGGAGAAGTGTCAGCAACAGACAATGCAAAGATGTCTGCAGACGGCGATAATATTGTAGTCGGACCGGTTCCAATGGGAATCTATGGCGGTACAAAAACAGAGAAAAATCTCTGGGAGGCATTTTCCGGTGAGTCACAGGCAAGAAACAAATACACATATTATGCATCTGTGGCAAAAGAAGCTGGGTATGAACAGATCGCAGCGTTGTTCCTGAAGACAGCGGAAAACGAAAAGGCACACGCAAACCTTTGGTTCCGGGCTTTGGGAGAACTGGGAAATACACCGGAGAATCTTCTGCACGCGGCAGAAGGGGAAAACTATGAGTGGACTGATATGTATGACCGGATGGCAAAAGAGGCAGATGAGGAAGGATTCCATGCACTGGCTGCGCAGTTCCGCGGTGTAGCGGCGATTGAAAAGCATCATGAAGAACGCTACAGAAAGCTTCTTGCAAATGTCGAAGCAATGGAAGTGTTCAAAAAGGCCGGCATTACGATATGGGAGTGCAGAAACTGCGGACATCTGGTAATCGGTACCGAAGCACCGGATGTGTGTGAAATCTGCAAATACCCGCAGAGCTACTTTGAAGTAAATTCCGAAAATTATTAATTTGTTAATAAGGGGACAGTTCGTGACAGACAGAGCAAAAATGATCTTTGGGAACTATATTTCAAAAAATGATTATGAAAAAGCAGTGGCTTCCAAAGCAAAATACATTCGCCGGTTCGGGGATGATTCGGATCTTTCCTATCCGGTCAGATTAAAGGAAAACGAAGTAATCGGGGAAATCCTTGGCGTGAAGGATGTGATCCTTGGAAGACCTGCTTCCGGGAAACGACCGCAGATACGGCCTGCAGGGTTTGATGAAGAAAAAGGACTGATCGTTGGAAACATCCGCATGGGTTTTGGCCATTACAGGATTTCCATGGCAATCGCGTCTGCGGCACATGCGCTTGGATACGAACCGTACTGGATGGACCTGAATTCGTTTCCGGAAACAACCTGTACGAAGGTGATCAGTGCCCAGAATGATCTGTATTCTCTGGGATCCCGCATCTCACAGAAAAGCAAAGTGTTCAATAAGGTCGTTTGGGAACCGATGAATTATGAGGGGTTCCGAAAGCTGTCCTACAATGCTTCTGACCAGAAAAATGCAGAGCTGATGGCACCGGTGTTTTTTAATATCCCCAAAAGGATCCCGGTGATCGCGACACATGTCTGGCCGGCACAGGCAGCGCTGCATGCCGGAATGCAGTATGTGGTCAATGCGATGCCGGATAACTGGCCGATGGCACTGCATCTGGCGGAAGGAAGCCTGCACACGGTGCAGACACACAGCGCGTATCTTGGTTACCGTACGTTAAACGGAATGCGAGGGAAGGAAATTCTGCATCCGATGCCGGAAGATGCACTGCTTTATACGGGGCATTATATTGATCACGAGTTGGTTAAAAATATCAGGAAAGACTGTAAACGGCGCAAGAAACGGCAAACGAACGGTGAACCGATGCGTTTCCTTTTGACGATTGGCGGCGCGGGTGCGCAAAAGGAGATCTTTGCAGCGATCATCAGGCATTTAATGCCTGCGATCAAAGAAAAGAAAGTGGCGTTGTATGTAAACGTCGGAGATTATGAACATGTCTGGCATGAACTGACGGCAGAGATTTCGGTTTTACGAAAGGTGTCAAAAACACATTTTAATGACTGGGAAAGTACCCGTAAGTTCTGTGAGAATGCACTGGACAGACGCGTGATCGGGGTGCATGCATTCTGTCATGATAATATTTTCGAAGCAGTTTATGTCACAAATCTTTTGATGCGAAGCTGTGACGTACTTGTGACGAAACCAAGCGAGCTGGCATATTATCCGGTCCCGAAACTCTTTATCAGGCGAATCGGCGGACATGAAAAGTGGGGCGCGATCCATTCCGCGGAAATCGGCGACGGCACCATTGAATGTGAGGACATTCCGCACATCCTGCAGATGATCGATCTGTTCCGGCAGGACGCATCGCTTTTGAAAGGCATGTGTGAGAACATTTGTGAGAACAAGGAAATAGGAATCTACGATGGTGCGTATCGTGCAGTGGAAGCAGCATTTGCATTAAGAGATGCCGGGACAGGTGACATACGGCAGTAGTTGGAGGAAATGGTTATGACTTTAAATTTGCGGAGTAAGCTGGCATTCGGCTTTGGTGCATTTGGAAAAGACCTGGTATATATGCTGGTCTCCAATTATATTTTGTATTATTACAATGCGGTACTCGGCGTCAGCAGTGTGTTCATCGGTGCTGTACTGATGGGTGCGCGGATTTTTGACGCGGTTAACGATCCGCTGATGGGCATTATTGTAGCAAAAACCAAGACGAAGTTCGGACGCTTCCGCCCATGGATCTTAACGGGTACGGTGCTGAATGCAGTAACGATCTATGCATTGTTTTCCGCACCGGCACAGGCTTCCGGCGGGATGCTTCGCTGGTGGCTTGCGATCATATACATTGCCTGGGGCGTGACCTATACGATGATGGATATTCCGTTCTGGTCCATGATCCCTGCAATCACCAATCCGGGTGCGGAAAGAGAGCAGCTTTCTTCACTGGCTAGATCCTGTTCCGGTATCGGTGACGCGATTCCGATGGTATTGACGATGGTCATCGTGCCGATCTTAAGCGGCAGCGCAGTGATCGCGGACTATCGGATCGGCTTCCGGTACTGGGCGCTGATCATTGCCGTGATCTTCGTGATCTCCGAGATCATCTTCGTTTTAAAAGTCCCGGAGAAAAAGCCGGCTGAGATGGAGTCGGTTGGTGTTGGACAGATGTTTAAGGCCTTATTTAAAAATGATCAGGCCATGACGGCAGTTGTTGCAGTTATTATGGTCTATCTGGCTTTGAACATCGTCGGCAATCTGATCCTGTATTTCTTCCAGTTTGATGTCGGGAACACAGGTGCGTACAGTATTTTCGTAGCGGCCTGCTTTGTAACACAGGTCATTGCGATGCTTCTGATTCCGCTGATCCGTAAAAAAGTCGACAAGATGCGTCTGTTCCTGTATGCGATCCTTATTCAGATCTTTGGGTTTGCGGTGCTTTTGGTATTTGCATATTCAAACCTGTACCACACAGCGGGCTGGGGGATCCTTGTGATCCCGGGTGTAATGGTGTATGCGGGATACGGTGTTCTGACCGTTATGCTGACCATTTTCCTCTCGGATACCGTAGATTACGGAGAACTGAAAAACGGACGTCGTGAAGAGTCTGTCATTTTCTCCATGCAGACATTTACCGTAAAACTTGCTTCCGGTATCGCGGTCTTTATCGCCGGTGTTGTCATCAAAGTGGTGGCACTTGACCCACAGGCTGTGTCACAGACGGTTGCAACATTAAACGGACTTCGCATTTTTATGACGATCCCGTCCGCGATCATACTCGTGATCGCTTTGATCGTATTCAAGAAATTCTATCGGCTGAGCGATCAGAAGATGGAAGAAATCTCAGAGCAGTTGAACCAGGGGTCAGGCACCTTAGCACGTTAAAGTATGAAGGTGCCAGGCACCATAAAATTTTTATAAAATTTGAGGATGACGAAATGATCAAACAGGAAGAAAATCTGTTCTGTTTACATACGACCAATACGACATATCTGTTCCAGGTGCTCGCAAGCGGGCATCTGGAGCATTTGTATTACGGGTCGGCTCTGGGAGAGGTCAGTATGGAAGACGCAGATGCGCTGCTGGAGAAGCGTGCGTTTGAGGCTGGCAATACGATCTGTTATGACTCTGCGCATAAAACGATTACGTTGGAAGATCTGAGACTTGAGGTATCAGGCAGAGGAAAAGGAGATCTGCGGGAACCGTTTGTCGAACTGACTTTTGCAGATGGGAGTCAGACGACGGATTTTCTGTTTATGGAAGCGCGGATTGAAAAACTGCCGGATTTCGATGCGGTTGGGGACGGACAGGAACTTGTTTTGCCGCATGCGTACGATGAGACAGGAGAGGCAAAGCGTCTGACGATTGTTTTAAAAGAGGCAGTACAGCCGGTCAGACTGGAGCTCTATTATGACATATTTGTGGATTGCGATGTCATCTGCCGGAGCGCAAAACTGTTCAATGAAGGAGATGCACCGATCGTCATTGAAAGACTATTGTCGACGCAACTCGATTTTTCTGACAGCAGGTATGTGATGGGCGGGTTTTTTGGTGCCTGGGCGAGGGAGATGAACAGAGTGGGTTTGCCAATACGAGCAGGCAAGCAGGTGATTTCGTCTGTGACCGGTTCATCATCCAATCGTGCGAATCCGTTTGTGATGCTGTTTGAAGAAGATGCAACAGAAAAGAACGGGCTTTGCTATGGATTCCATCTGCTCTACAGTGGGAATCACTATGAGGCAGCAGAAGTCAATGCGTATGGCAAGACACGTTTTTGTGCCGGGATAAATCCGGACAGTTTTTCCTGGCTTCTTCAGCCGGGGGATGCCTTTGAGACACCGCAGAGTGCCATGACAGTCTCTGACCAGGGCTTTGCCGGGATGAGCCATCAGTTGCATGCATTTATCAGAGAGCACATCGTGCGTGGGACATGGAAAAAGAAGCCGCGTCCTGTTTTGCTTAACAGCTGGGAAGCAGCCTATTTTGATATCGATGAGAAAAAGCTGCTGAAACTTGCGCAAAAGGCAAGTGAAGTGGGGATTGAGCTGTTTGTCATGGATGACGGATGGTTTGGGAACCGTAATAATGATCAGTCTTCTCTGGGAGATTGGTTTGTCAACAAAAAGAAACTGCCGGACGGACTTGACGGTATTTGCAAAAAGGTCAATGCGCTGGGACTGGATTTTGGAATCTGGGTCGAGCCGGAAATGGTTAACACAGACAGTGATCTGTATCGTGTACATCCCGACTGGGCAATGGAAATCCCGGGACGTACGCATTCCGAAGGAAGAAACCAGAGAATTCTGGATCTGGCAAATCCGGAAGTGGTCAGCCATATGATCGAGAGGATGACAGAAGTCTTCTCTTCGGCAAATATCGCGTATGTCAAATGGGATATGAACCGGATCTTTTCGGATGTTTACTCGCTGTACCTGGCAGGCTGTAAAGAAGGCCAAAACAGACAGGGCGAGACGGCACACCGTTATATCTGCGGATTATATCGGATGGCCGATACACTGACGAAACGTTTTCCAAATATTCTGTTTGAAGGATGTGCGGCCGGCGGCAACAGGTTTGATGCCGGGATGCTTTGTTATTTCCCGCAAATCTGGGCAAGTGACAATACGGATCCGATCAGTCGTGCAAGGATCCAGGAAGGATATAGCTACGGCTACCCGCTTTCTGTGATCTCGGCACATGTGTCCGGCAGTCCGAATCATCAGACGCTGAGGACAACACCTTTGGATACCCGTTTTGCGATTGCAATGTTTGGGAGTATGGGATATGAGTGCAATCTCGTAGACATGAAACAGCGGGATCTTGAAATCGTAAAGGAACAGGTCGAACAGTATAAAAAGTGGAGAGAAGTGATTCAGTTTGGTGATTTCTATAGAGTGAATCATCAGGGGAAGACAGAGGACCACAACCGCTCGCCACTTCGCAGCTGGATCTGTGTATCAAAGGACAAGAAAAGAGCAGTCGGCATGCTTTTGCAGGAAATGGTCACAGCCAACACGCAATATGCCAATTTCCGCGCAGAAGGACTGGATCCGGAAAAAACGTATCATTTTTATAACCGGAAGATCGATCAAAGCATCCTGCAGTTCGGAGATCTGATCAACACAGTCGCGCCATTCCACGTTCGTCAGGATTCCCTGACGCACCATGTGATCGCGAGATTCCAGCAAATGCCTGGAGAGCAGGAATACCACAGGGTGTCAGGGGCAGTATTGATGAAAGCCGGCATCAGTCTGATACAGGGCTTCTCCGGAACCGGATATGATGAGAACGTACGATACTTTCAGGACTATTCCGCGCGTATCTATTATATGGAAGCCCGATGAATCGCAAAAAAACCGCTATATTTGATCCTTCAAACGGAGTCGAATACAGCGGTTTTTTGATGCGCTTTTATATATTAACGTATGAAGGTGCCTGGCACCTTAGCACGTTAAAGCGTGAAGGTGCCTGACCCCTTACGCCCAGTTGTCTTTCTCCTCAGCATAGAGATCCGGCAGGATCTTTGCAAGGTTGGAGAATTCTTTTACGTTATGGTTTAACAGGCACATCGGGCCTTCTTTCGGAATGGTAACGCCATCCGGGATGCATTTGACAGCTTTGCCGTCGATGATCTGCCATCCAAACCAGAACATGGACTGAAGTTTGGAGCCGCCTTCACACGGTTTTAAGAAGTGTGTCATAACAACCGGTACATCCGGTGTCTGATCATCACCGACGATCTTAACGTTTGCACAGATCAGAGCGTTGCAGTCATCGGTATCGATACGGCTGACGTCATAACCAAGCTTGCCCGGTTCTTCAAAAGAGATGACAAGGAGTCCGGAACCGCCTGGAAGACCAATGTCTTCCCAGATGTGATGCACGCTGCCCCAGTGACGCTCACGCATGGAAAGAGACATATCCAGCGCGCGTGCCGGATCCTCAAGATAGACATCATAGTGATCCTCGTTGTCCCAGCATGCATAGCGCAGACGATCGATCGGATGCCATGCAAACCACCAGTCAAACATTTCGCCGGTCACGCCCGGGAAGAAAGTCGGGTTTGCGGTCATCGCTGTGCCGTCTTCAAACTGCCACCAGCCAAAATCTGTCTCCGGGAACGCATCAAATAACTTGTTGCGGTCCTGGATGCGAAGTGCCAGTGCCGGATCCAAAGACTCGTCTTTGATGCGGTCATATTTTTCCTGTTCGCCACAGTAAACGTCCTGTGCATAATATTTGTAATAGCTTTTCTGTTTGTCTTCATTGGTACAAGGTACTTTGCTCATCTTATTTTCCTCCTGTAACATGATCCGTTAAAAAACTACATCGTTTATGCTTTTTATACTTATATTATAAGGAGACAGGATTGTTTGTGACAAACGAAAAAACAGGAATGATTTATTCCTGTTTTTCATGAATGATAGTATTTATTCCTCATAGTAAGGCAAAGTCTGCAGAAAACACTTCAGACTCGGGTTTACATTCGTTGGATTCCATACGGCAATGATGCCGTTTTGCTGGTCAATAACGGGAATCTTAACGATCTGGTCACTGTCTGTTGGATAATCAAAATAGGCATCGATCAGGAGCGCGGAATCATCCGGCTGGAACAGATAGCGGATGTCATAGGCCGTCTTATAACGGTATGCGATCTCCGGCGTGATCTTGTAAGGCTTTAGCCGCTCGATCAGATCCTGCAGATAAGCATTGTCAGATTCGTTTTCCCCAACCGTAATAAAACGAATGCCGCGCAGGTCATTTGATGTCAGGGTAACCTTCTTTGCGAGCGGATGATCTTTCGCGATCAACAGGTAGGCAGTGTCTTTTGCTGCATAGCACCATCTTTTATGCTGCGCTTCTATAAAAGAACGTTTGAAATCAGCGACCAGGATCAGATCGAACTGGCCCTTCTCCAGAGAATGCTCAAGATCGTTCATATACTGGCTTTCCACTTCGATCCGAATATCAGGATATTGTCTGGTGAAATTCTGAACCAGCTGCAAAAAGTAACGTTCCGGTCTTGCCGTGTTCAGCAGTCCAATCCGTACGATCCGGTTTTGCTCCTTTTCCATTCGCAAGGCACGCTGGTAAGCAACCTGCAGTCCGTCCATATGGATTTTCCATTCTTTATAGAGAAGCTCGCCCGGACCAGTCAGTTCAAGATGACGGGTTGTCCTGACAAAGAGCGGGATCTCCAGTTCTTTTTCCAGTTTTGCAATGCTCTTGCTCACTGCAGACTGCGTCATATGCAGTTTAGTACTGGCTTTGGCAAATCCGTTTTCTTCGACAACAGTCAGAAAGATCAGGATGTGCTGAATGGTCAGTGTATTTAATGAAGAATGATCCATGAATAAAGCTCCAATGTAACAATTAAAGTAACTAGAGTTATCTTAACACAATAATATATTCCTGTCAGTAATAAATGTATGCAAATTATTCGCTTGTAAAAAGTGTATACTTGGGATACATTTGTACCTAATAAAATGTTTATGCTTTTTTTATAACTAGTCAACGTTTGAACAAACGGGGAGGAAATCAATGAACGAGACAAAGACAAGCGCCAATAACTTTGGCAAAAAAGGCTGGTCGATGATCTTTTACTGCATGGTCAGTTATTATCTCGCAGCAGCTCTTTCAACTGATACTTTGAACTGGTACCCGACGGCATTTGCTGGTATTCATCCGGAATGGGGTGGGGCTGACGTGGTTTCGAACCTGGCAAATGCGATGTCCGGTATCGGTGGATGGCTTGGCATCCTTGCTGCGATCATTTTCAGTATCATGGCAGCGAAGAAGGGAAGTAAGTTTATGGCAATTTTAGGAAATATCCTTTGTGGTATTTTCCTGATCCTTATGGCGATTACGCCGAGCCTGCCGCTCTTCTGTGCGATGGTCATCTGCAATACATTCGTAGGTGGTAACGTACAGCTGAACGTAGTACCGAACAACATCATGAATATCTGGTTCCCGAAAAAGAAGGGCCTTGCACTTGGTTGGGCAACTATGGGTCTTCCAATCTGTACTGCAACGATCATCCTGATCCTGAATGCGATTGGTAATCCGAGAACCGCATATATCATTCTTGGTATCGTATGCTTTATCGTTGCCGGTCTTTCCGCGGTATGGATTAAAAATACACCGGAAGAAGTTGGTGCAACACCGGATAATGAACCGATCGATCTGGAATTTGCAAAACAGATGAAAGAACGTCAGGAACTGGAAGCTAAGCGCCTGACCACAAAAGTTATCCTGAAGAACAGAAATACCTGGATGATCGGTATCGGTCTTGGTTTCCTCTGGCTGACCACGATCGGTCTGGTTTCCAACTTTATCCCGCGTCTGATCGGCGCTGGCGTTGATCCGGGAAGAGCAATCCCGATGCTGACAGCAGCTGCTTTGATCGGTATTGTCGGCAGCTATATCTGGGGTCTTCTGGATCTGAAGATTGGTACAAAGAAAGCCTGCATCGTTTACGGTGTGTGGTATCTGGTAGCACTGCTGGTCATGATCTTCTTAAACGGAAGCATGGGCATGGTTTGGATCGCAGCGATTTTTGTAGGATTTGGTATTGGTGGTATCGGTAACCTGATCCCGTCCATCATCGGAACCTGCTTTGGCCGTTTCGGATTCATTCAGGCGAACCGTGCGATCGCTCCGCTGAACACGGCAATCCGTTCCTGCGCACTGATCATCATCTCTATCATTGGTGTACAGCGTCTGCACGTCGCTTACTGGGTATTCTTCGTACTGTCTATCTGCGGAATCATCATGATCTCTCTGATCAAGGTTCCGGAGTATGACAAAGAGACCGGCGACCCGATCGGCATCTATGGCGATAACGAATAATCAAAAGAGAGTCATTTATGGGAGGTTTCCCGTAAACGTAAAGCAGTCGCCGCAATTATGCGGCGGCTGTTTTTTTGATGAGTCAGGGGGACGGTTCTTTTGACTCATCCCGAGAAAAGTGAGTCAAAAGAACCGTCCCCCTGACTCAAAAGCTCAAAAGAGAGCAATAGTTTTAAACGGGTCTTCGAATCGTCAAAATCCAGACCATATTGCTCACCAAGATTCTTAATATGATAGATCACATTGTTCCGGTGCATATCCATCTTTTTGGCAACATCGGTATAATTCCGGTCGCAGTTTAAGTATTCATAAAGGATACGGATCTGCTGCCGGGCTTTTTTTGTGTCTTTTTTTACCAGGTCTAACAAACAGGGTTCGCAATAATAGGAGATCTGATCTTTGACCGGATTCTGATAG